>OMLO01002041.1_pt1 | contig 16037 bp, 19 predicted proteins | sample 1674811 | NCBI WGS metagenome assembly OMLO01 (sample SAMN06265003, study PRJEB25207) | coral metagenome | isolation source: Coral host | place: Mexico:La Bocana,Puerto Morelos, Mexico | collected 2008-11-13 | reverse complement strand
TGTCCAATAGTGTGGAAATAGTGTCGATTAGTGTCAATTAGTGTCGATTAGTGTCGAATAGTGTATAGATTAGTGTACCTTGAGGCTCCAACAACGCTTTTTGCACACTAACATCATCAAACTACATCATTGAATCATCGACGATGCACTTTGTATTTCATAGTGTCGCATCACTCTCATGCATATATTAAAAATCAAGGTGAAAACATGCAGCAAAGCTATGTGCAGCAATGGCATCGGGAGTCGGCGAACGTGCATAGTGCTCCCCGTGTTTTTGATAAGAAGAAGGCAATTATAAAAGGACGATCCTTATATAATGCCATGGATGTCTGCAGTCATATAGCTGTTGAATTGCAATATTTTCAAATTGGACTGCTTCAGGAGCCGGCGAACATGCATGGCGATCCTCATCTCATGAGGCATGAAAGGCGTTCATGAAAGGTTTGGACAAATGGCAAAGTCTTTGGTGGATATGTCATGAGATCTCTAGAACCTTTGACAATCATATTGTCAACACACATTGGGAGCACTATGCATGACCGCCGGCTCTCTTTGGCCTTCAATATATAAATCCTTTCTATATACCTTTCCATGGTTCATTTCAACAGGAGCACTATGCATGTGCGCCGGCTCCCGATGCCTTTTTGCTGACCATGCATGCCAACAAGTCTTCATGGAAACAAAATTCAATGTGCATGGACCTTGACTTTGTCATTATTATATATGTCTGTCTCTTGTAGAGAAGACACAAAGGGATCACTACGCATGTGCGCCGGCTCCCGATGCTGCATATGGAATGCAAGGCCATGATTTCAATATACAAAAGAACCATGGTGGAACTGCAGTGGCTCTATAGCCTTTCTATGTCGTAATGATGTAAAGATAGAGGCCTTAAAAGTGAATGGGAGCACTAGGCATGTGCGCCGGCTCCCGATGTCCAAGTTCCTTCACCATATTTCAAAATATAGTTTTTCTCAATCGTGAAAATAGGAAGAAGGCACAATCTTTGTCATGGTTTTTGCGTTGCAGTTTTTGCTCAAACAAACAGGGAGCACTATGCATGTCCGCCGGCTCCCGACGCCCAAGCTTTTCACAATGCCATGTACTTACAACATGCTGCATGCATGCGCGACGGCTCATATACAATGATTTGCGATTCTTGCGCGAAAGGTTGAATCAAAGGTCATGTCACAAAAGCGACGGTGCAGAACGCGTTTCAAACCTTCCAGTTGCCAACTTGGCATACATATATATATATATATAAATGGAATACCCATGTGCCAACGGTTTTGTTTTTGGTTTGCAAAACCCGAACTACCATGCAGTGACTTTTGCTCACCACACGTTGCCAGCGATGCTGCGTGGCTCCGTTGCATGCATGACATGCGCATAGACATGGTAATGTAAACCACAGCAGGTATCCATGCAAGTTAGACTGTTTTCCCAGGTTCAAACTTGAGCCGAAGTAACCCCAATTTTCCATTCATAAAAACCACTTGGGGTGCCTTATCCCATTCCATGTGAAGGAAAAACGTTTATAGCAAAACACTGTATACATATTTATAATATTTTTTGATAAAACAAATACATCCATATATATATATATAGTATCCAAATAGTTTGACAATGGTGGTGGGATTCCTTGTTTCCAGAAGAGAAATAAAAACATTTCAAAAACATCGGTGGCATGAACCTTTTCATGCCGGTTTTCCAAAAAACTTCCACAGCAAGAATTTGTTTGAGTTTCAAAAACACAACTGTACCTTGCGGTCATCCGCCATGTGTTTTCTCGCCATTGTCTTTGTGCGGTACTTGTTTGCCGCTTCTGCTGCCCCCAGGTTGCACTTATCACAGCGGTCATCCCCAAAGGAAAACGACTTCAAAACAACTCTAAAACAATGACGTTGCTTGAGAAAACTTTTGGGTTGGGTAGAAAAAGGTGGTTTCAAACAAGTACTATTCCCCAAACATCTCAAACCTGTATTGTCGTTTTCCACCCCTTATTTCTGAGCCCGCTTGTGGTTTTCTAAGTACAAAGCTAGACAAATCAAATATCTTTCATAAATCCTATGGGTCATTGTTTTGCCGTGGCATTGCAACGCAATGCGTTTGCAATGCCCCAGCCAACTCTCTTCTTGAAAGCAGTGAAACGTGGATGGATTAACCATCCAAACCCTTGTTTGTTTGGCAGTGTGCCAAAGGTAGTGCGCCTTCGGACGCATTCGAAACAACATGGCATTTGGAACGCCATGATGTCCGTTCAAAAACTGGTACGACCTGAGGTGATCAAGCAGCGACTGACTGGCTTCAATCGCATCTCGGGCTGAAAGAATGATGCCGCCAGCATCAAAAATTTCCATTGCCCGGTTCAGGTTCCAGGCACAGTAGTTGAGGGTATCCAAAACCAAGTCCTAGGGATATTCAACCATTGGTTGGAAAACATCATCCAAAACCCAAAAGAAACAAAAACATCATTCTATAAGTTGGGGATTACAACCATAGTTTCTTAAGAAGAATCTCGGGTGGAAAGTCAACTACCGTGAAAACATTGGAGGCATTTTTTGGGGGACTTCTTGACCCAAACCTGAGAATCAACATCAGTTCCCAAATAATATGCTAAAAGCTGGAATCAAAATCATATCCTAGATTCTTGCTCCAAGTTTTCAACCGCATCGCTTGTTACAGTGGCAATCCACCACAGCAAAGATTTCACATGAGAAGCTTTGAAGCGGGTGCCCAACTCAGAGTAGTGATTCCCTGCATAAACTTGCCTTCGAACCATTGCGGGCCCTGAGTAAGATAACCTAAGTGCAATGCTGGGGACATGGTCCTAAGTTTGGGTGGCAGCTAAATACTTGATAAACCCAATGTTTATCTATCATACACGGGGTCCATTATTCAGGTTTCCCATCACCCTGACAAAGGAAAACATCCAAACATCACAGGAAAACGTTCTTTTTTCACCATGACAAAAGACTTGTGGTTCCTGAAAGCCTCTTGAATCAGAAGGGTGATTTTCGAAAACATTTCATTGCATTCTCTTTCGTGCCATAAGCCGTCAAAATACCCTTTTTCCAACAAGACTCGCAATGAAGAAGCAACAAAGTCCCTGCCACATCCCAAAAAAAGGTTGTGCATCAAGTCATACGCACACGTGTGGAGGGTCCAACCTTCCACCAAATTCCAGGGAGACACCTGGGGGGTTGTTGCCATATAAGTGATATGGTCAATACCAGCCAGTTCATAAATTGGAGCTTCAGCCATATTCATGTAGTTCATCGCAGGGTCTGCGCGATTTGTGGGTTTTTGTGCAAAGCAAAGATCGCGCAACCTCATGTTGGAAACAACTGTTTGGAAAAATAACACCATGCTGTTTGTAAAATAATGATGTATCTATATATCTATAAGTAATGGTTATATATATGTTTATTTAACAGGTAAACTTGATACATATAGAACGTGTTTTATAGATAACAAAAGGGTTTCTTTTGTTCCCCCACCTTCCATTGAACATTTTGGGTGATAGGTTTTTACTCCCAACGAAACAATGAAAAGATATTTCCAACAAGAGACTCCGTGCATTGATACCACCTGGAAAATAAGTGGGATTCATGCCTGGCCTTCAAGTCGCTCTTCCAACAAAAGTAAACAGCCCTGCCCAGGGGTAGGGTGTGGCTCTTTTGTTTTGGTGGTTGGGGAACAGTACCAAGCCTTTAACAAATACGTTTATCTTCCAAAAAATGAAATTCTATACCATCAAAGGATTTGTCAATACCCTGTCCTGTGGCCACCAGCCAATTGTTTACCAGCCATTTGACCCCTGTGTGAATTAGGGGCAAACACTTCACCATAGAAGCCAGTCAATGGGGCTACCCCCCGAGCTGCATGCTTGAGGCTCCATGCAACCAACTGTGCTGCGATCTCATTCACGTGCTTCTTTACCTGGGCAAGCCGTTGCTGCTTTTCAGTCATTACCGGTATCTCGCAGGAAGTTTGTGAGCTGGAAGATGGTGGGGTTAAAGGTTAAGGGTAAACAATTTCAAACACCCCTATCAAAATATAAACATGAAAAACCAATTTCCCAGGTAAGACACCTCAGGTTGTTGCATATGTCTTTCAGCCACTATCATGATGGGAAAGCGGGTCAACATCACATCGCTAATCAACCCACTGAAGCTAGAAAACGCACTGCTCCAAGAAAAGCAATAGTACTCATCATCCCTAAACATCTCAGCGCCATCAGCATGAAGTTGAACCGCTATAGTCTTTGAAAGGTCACCAAAACAAAGGCATGGGTGCGTTGCCCATGGTGGTAAAGTTTTGATGTGGGCCCAGAACTTCTTGACATCGTTTTGGGACATCCCCCCATACATGATAGCTTTGAAAACTACTGCAGCATCACACGACGCCAAAGCGTGCAGCACTTCATGTGGGAGCAACACCGAAATAGGGACCCGTGCATCCTTGATGCCGTTCACCTGCAAGGGGAAAACTACTCTGGGAAACTGAGTTGGAATGAGAAAACTTTCGGAAGGGATACTAACAACATCGTTCAAAAACATCACATAAAAACGTTGAGGGTATCAACATGGTTTGAAGGAACTTGCGAAACATTGTTATTTATTTTTGCCTTTCATCCAAATAACAAACCTTCAAGTTGGCATAGGCTGTGTAAGGTTGGAGGTTCAAACCAAAGGCAGAACGTAGCCATCTATGAAGGTCCCGCTCTGCATTGGGCTGGCTTTCACCCCAAGCCCCCATAGAAGCTAGCTTGTCAATTGTTTCGTTTTGCACCCCATCCTTCAACACTGCCCTTGCAACATCAGTGGCACAAGCAACGTCGATGCGACCTCGCCCAACCAGCCCCAACAAGGTATCGACAGTGTGGCTATGCACCATGTCTTGGATTCGGCGTCGTTTGGCTGACCTTCGCAAGATGGTATGGTGGTGTAGGGCTGTGTTGGAAATCATTTGTAAATGTGCTATCAGGTATGATGGATGAACGGAAAATATCTATGATAAATAGATATCAGTTTTTGAAATACAAACATATATCATATATCTTTTCCTCAGATCACCGTTCAACTTTCAACTCTGAATGACATCCGGGTGAATGACGTTTTAAGTTTTCAAGATGGAGTTTTGAATCACAAGTTTTCAAGATGGAGTTTTGAATCACAAACCACGACATCCCGCAGATCGTCCAGCACAGCCTTTCTCCAGCAGGCGCAATAAGATCTTTTCCTGTCAGATGGGATGATTTCAAGGAAAACCTAGTATACATAAAGTACCCAAAGTCCAGCAAAGAATGAAGAGACTTTGAAACTTTTGGATCCATCATTGGAATGATCAACAATCAATCATGGGTATTTTCCTCATGATTATTATTTTCCTCATGATTATTCTTGTTCATGAAATGGGTCTTCGTGTCAAAATCAAATATGTGTAGCTTTGAAGCCGAAACCAAAGGACCCAACACGTCTTTTCCTGCAAACTGGCAAAGGTGTTCACAAAAATGGCTACGGAGATGCCATGAAGCAAGGCCGGGGTGCGAGTTGCCCAAAAGAATGGAAACATAACACCTGGTATAAAACAAAAGGTTAAAGTCAATGATAAGAGGAAACAACATTGGCTTGACTTTGAAAAGATGATTTGTTTTGGTGTGAAGGGCTTTTTCGCTTCTAGCCGGCTTGCTAGTCACCTCTACCATTTGGCTTGGAAATACCCCTAGAGATCCATAGAAATGGCACTGATCTTTGATAAATGTATGTCAGTGACACCCGAGCAAAACCATGGAGAGGTTTCAGATATCATTTCTCCTTTTTTGGAGCATCATCCTTACCTCCACCACTCTTCCTGCTTTTGCCATCCTTCCCCTTCTTGGTGGCACGTTTGATCCCAGAGAGAATGGAATCAGCAGCTGCCTGCAATGTTTTTTCAAAGGCATGTAGGAATCAAACCCAAATTAGCTTTTCAAACTTCTTTTGTAACATCACATATTAGCTTTTCAAACTTCTTTTGAAACATCACATTGTAATTCTTTTTTGCTGGGGGGATGTAAGGAAACTACTTGGTAACCCTGGCCTCCGCTTGCTTGAACCAAACGCGATCTGCCTCCACCTTCGCAAAGCACTTCATAAGAAAGTCTTCATCCTCCACCTTGTTGGCAGTAGCTCTTTGAAGAACTTTGTAGTGCTTCTCCATGGATTGGGCATACTTCATCAGCTGGGCTGAAAGCTCACCAGCGTAGTTGACCGCCCCAAGCGCCATCGACTTCTTCCTTGCCGTGGTACTTTCGGCTAGGATGTCATGCATCAAGTCTGATGCCTTTTCAAGCATGGTCTTTGGTTCAACCACTTCAGACTTCTCTTCCTTCTTAGCCTTTTTTTTGGGAGCTGCTCCCACTGACCCTTCCAGACCTTCAAGTAAAGCTTTTTGGCCTGCAGAAGAGGATGCATGGCCTTCAGGAAGTCCACCAAGTCGAAAGACGCCCTCGGACTCATCAGTAAGATGTCGCAACATATCGCCATCCAAGTTTGCAGCACCCTCAATCTTTGCTGAGTCGGTCACCGAAGACTTTTTGTTCATCTCCTTCGGTTTTTTCATGTAGTAAAACCTCTCAAGCTCATCGTTGGGAAAGTCCTCGTGGTCGTAACAAAGTCCTTGGCCAGACCTCTTGTCCATCAGCGTCTTGGCTTTGTCTTTGCCGTACTGAGCGACCAGGTCTCTACCATTCACTGCAATCCAACCCTGCAAAGATTCGGACTCACTAGTATGCTTCCTTGTCACTTTCATCTTACACTCATCCCAATTCCTCCCACTATCAAGCCAGCAATTGAACACATCGACTTTGTTCTTCGCCACGTATGATGATAGTTCAACTGGGAATGACTTTCTGTTGTTGATGGCCCTGCAGAAACAATCCCACTCATTCTTGTGGGTTGCGCCTGAGTCAGGCAAGTTTTATAGATTGATCACGTGTCTATAGGGTTGGGAGTTGGTGAAATATAGTACGGTATGTATGGCTTTGAGTCGGGAAAAAAAACTTGATCTATGTAAGCTGAAGAACTGTTTCTGACCATGGTTCCAGCAGCAGGTTCCACAGGTTCAGCAGGACAAGGGAGCTGCACGGCGCGGTCTTGATGCCCTTCTTCGTCTTACTCTCCTTCACCGAAGCTTCATCCTCCTCCTCCGATGGCTCCGACTCCTGTGTCTCTTCAGACTCAGACTCTGTAACTCCATCTTCGTTTTCATCTTCGTCTTTTCCATCATCATCTTCATCAGGTTCCGCTTCACTGCTAGACTCTCCTTTTTCAGAGACTCCAGCCTGTGATTTCCCCAGGATAGCTTCAAGTTCCTTGCCCATGGAGATATCAGACTCTGACCCACTTGATTCCATTTCCTCCTCCTTCTCCCGTTGCTCTTCCACCCTGCGTTGTTCTAACTTGTTCTTCACCTCTGCCAGGGTCTTTGCGGCCACGGTAGCACTAGAAGACGTAGAAGGCTTTTTCAAGGCTGAAGGTCGACTTTTGGTCTCAGTCTCACTACTCTTCTTGATCTTATCGTTCTTGCTGTCCTTAAGAGTTTGTTTCAAGACTTTTTTCTCATCCTGTGGGTTCACTTTGTTCTTCTTGCCAGCTTCCTTTGAATTGCCCTTTTCTGGAGGCGACTTGCCATGGACACGCCGTTTGCTCACAAGAGCAGCTGCATGCGGTACAGAAGCTCGCTTTGGCATGGCGAGATTGGGGATGGACAACTGTAAACCTTTTGTGCACAAACTGCTTGCAGGTAAATATAGACATGTCAAATATATATATATATATATCTATAGACCGATAAAGATTTTTGGAGGTTTCTTATATACAAAGTACACGTTCATTCTCGGGTTTCTGAAATGGATTCATGTATATACAAACTGCACGTGAAAATTCTCGGGTTCATTCTTGGTGACAATGGTCAATTTTGTTTTCAACTCCTTTTGGGTGCAGATGGTGCATCTTCATGATTTTACAAATGACATCAGGATGTACAAATCGCTACATTTCGCTACAAATCGCTATGTCATTCTCTCCAAATCGCCATAGGATTTTGATTTTTTTCACTGGAAAAAATCAAAAACTTTTGCTGCAGTAATCAAATGGGAAAGAACTCGGCAGGACCCCAGTTTGGCTGCACCTGTCTTGAGAGCTCGTATGCCTGTGTGGCAAGTGTCCTGGAGGAGACTGGAGATGGCATGGGGAAAGGTTGGCCCCAAGTGGTGGGCCAGGATGGAAGTCAAATGGAAAACACAAATGCTTAACCATGGAATATTTGAATCCGGTTTGGCGAAATTGTTTCGTGAATTCTCTTCCCCACATTTTCCCATATTTTTCACCTAAAGACTATGGGTTCCCTTCTGTGAAACAAACGAATTAGGTGTTTGTGTTGGTAAGCCAACTGTTGGTAAAAGCCAACTAAACAACTGAATTTACAGTTGCGCTGTACGATTTGCCCATGCAAAAGATGCAAAAGAAAAACCTATACATGCACTAGCTTGCTGTGAAGCTGGCCAAGTATTGAAGCACTGGTAGCAAATTTGCATGTTTCATCCAGTGTTCATGGGAAGTCTTCTTGAAATTTAATCCAGACCCACTCTTCGACGCAGACTTCAGGAATGTTCGAGCTGCCCTGCGAACTTGCTTGAAGTTTTTGGACCGCACCTTTGCTAGACAGCGACCAAACCTGGGCAGCGGGAAATCTTTGGTAGTAATGTCTTAAAAGGAAAGCCATTTTGTTTTTACCCCGCAAACTGATTCGTACCCCACACACTTAGTTACATTTTTGGTCAAAACCTATTTAGTGGAAACCTGCAAGGTTCAGTTCAGACATGTGCTGCAGAGGAACCTTCTAGGATAGTGCTGAGAGCATTTTAAATCCCGACCGCCTTTGCATCTAGCCACTCCCTTGGAATCAATGTAACGCACTACCATCTCTGGGGCATCACTCCGCCCGCTTGAAGGTCGTCTTTCATCTAATAAGTCATCGATGCAGGAGTGACCTTTGTCAAAGGAACTTCAAACCTCCCCCAAAACAATTGTATCTTATCAACTATTATATCTTATCTATTTGTAAGACCCAACAAGTTGTATACGGAGGAAGGGTGAAATAGGGGCAGTTGCTGCATAATTTCCTTTAATGGGGCCCCATCTCTTTTTGGTTTACACAAAAAACCAGGTCACTGCTTCAAGTGTGGAAAAAAGATTGCTTGCACAAGCCATGCTACTTGAGTAGAGGTAAGTTGGTTTTTTGCTACTGCCACCAAAGTCAGACATTAATACCCTCAAACGCCGAATGGGAGCCAGTAGTTTAAGGGCAATCTGAAAAGATGGGTGCAACTCCATGATGCTGGTGGCTGGCTGCTCCACCAGCCACCACACGCCCTTGGCGGCAGCTAAGATGCATAGTATCATGCATCTTGATGTCATGATGTTCCCATCATGGACCTTTTGGGAATCGGTACGGCCTAGAGGCCGCGAGTTGCTCCGCAACGTGCTGCCTCTGCTCCTTGGTGGGTGCATGGGATAAGGGGGCCTTTTTTTGGATCTATGTGTATACTCGCAAATGCATTTGAACATACATATGATATGCATATTATGTTTGAAAAAATGCATGTTATGTTCATATTTGCGACCATGTAGATGTGACTTGTCATATCATATTTGTATGTATGTCTACCTCTTTTGGTTTGCTTGACAAAACAAATGTCTCACCTTTGTTGGACACCGCAATGAAGACAAACAGTTCAGTGAATAGATCCCTTCTATGTGTTTGCTCTTAAGCAGTTGAAACTATATCTCTTTAAATACATGAACCGAGAACAGAAGAACATATCTTGTTCGGCACTTCTTGATCTAAATGAAACCTGAGATTCATAAATACCCACGTACTACACACTGGGGCTTGAAAAAGCCCCGACCCTTCTTCGAGCCGTAGTGTATTAAAGATGGCGTTGGTGAAACCTGCCGGCGTGAGTATGTCCTGGGTAAATGGATCATCCACCAGTTCGAAAGGTACTGCGGAACGACCCGCCTTCAGGGGTTTGTTTATAATTTCCCTTCCACACTGTCATGGTGGAACAAACAATAAGACTGGATGAAGCATGGTGAGTAAGATGCATATTGTATTTCCTTCCAAAAAGAAACAGGAGAAACAGGATTATTTTTTAGGGGAATGTACCTCTTTAAACACCATGTCAATAGATGTTACCCAGCACTACAATTGAGAAGGCTTACGCAAACGCTTTATACGGTTTTGTTCCCATATTTGAACCCCATGCCTCGAGTTCACCACATGTCACAGATTTCGCTCCAGCAAACGTTTCGAAGTGTTGGATGCCTTCCTTCCAGTTTAAGCCTGGGCAACTGAAGATCAGAGCCACCAAGATGCCAATTACCTGGGCATCAGCTCCCCATGGGTCAATTTGAGTTGGGAGATGTTGGGAGGGTATAAAAGTATCAAGTATATACACTAAAGACCCTAAGAGTGTCAAAGAAACACTAATTACATCATCCTAAAATAAGGGTCCTAGATTCCATAGGTTAATGAATACTTGATACTTTTACTCCCTCATGATATGAGTCTAGACTCATGATCAACCAGAACCATGGGTATACTATAGTTTATACTTTAGATAATTATACTTTACCTATACATCAACCATGGGTCTGATAAATCCGATATTGTCCCACAGAATTCATGGGCCCATTTGATTTGAGGAATTGAGGACTTTTCACAGTTGAACACTGTAGTTGGCATCACACAAACAAATGGTATAGAACAAGGTGTGCCCTCAATTCGATATGGCTCCCTTGAACCAATTCTCAGGCCAGTTTGGGTTGGTGCTAAAAAGAAATCACATCCAAAGACTGTTGAGTACACCATTTACCCAATATCAAAATAAGGGAAATCTAAATATGGATGCGAACCCAAAGAATTTCAAAACACCGATTGCATTATTGCAAAACCAAGGTGGATCCAAAATTCGCGTTTTCACCATTGAATGAATCGATGGGTCAGTTTGAGTTGGTGCAGAATAGGGACCACAAAGAATATCAAGTATACACCCATTACACCATGATACAAACAGATCCTAATTCAAAACACCCCCTTGAAAAACCAATTGCTTACAATCCACACCTTTTGTTTTCCAACTTGGTGTCCAACCTATACGTTTGACGGCAAGACACTGCTGGAGCATGTAAAGCCTTCAAACCACTCATAACCTTATCCCTCGTTTTGTCCCGGTGGTTTCGGGGCTTAAGTGGTTTGGGCACCTTCCCAGACTTTGAAGTGAAAGGCATGGCAGAACGCGCCGCCTTGACCATGGCTTTATACACAGCAAAAGGAGGTCCCGACCTTTATACTCTTTGGACCAAAACTATTTCGGTTGGGAAGATATAGGAACTATGGTACAAGTCAAAACTCCACCCTTAGAACAAACGCCACTCCCAGAAGGCCACCACTGTCCTCCATGAAGAACTCAGACCGCAGTCGTCCTACGCCAAGGATTGATGCTGACTTTGAAGTACCTTGTGAGCTTGCAGTACCTTCTGACCTTGAAGTACCACCTTGTGACCTTGAAGTACCACCTTCAGACGTTGAAGTACCACCTTCAGACCGCCAACAGTCCTCCAAGGTGCCACAGTTGCACAATGCGAATGACCTGCGTGTGGGATGGTGAGCAAGGATGTTAAGCAGAAAACTAACAAATCTCAGGACAAGGAAAGTCATCCTGAAAAGCACCTTGTGTCATGTAAGGAAACGCTACTTGGACGGTAGGGCCACTTTGGCCACTTCTATAGACATGGTTCCTATCCCATATGCAAAACATGAAGGCCAAATTTTTGAAAACCAATTTTACAAGAATGATCCAACGGGAAATCTATGAGATTGACCAACCTCCAGCATTTTTTCACCTCAACTTCACCGTGACTTGCTCCAGGGTGGGTAGCTCACACTACTCACCACAAAACATGATCATAGAATTGTAGGCAAATGTCTATACACACCTAACGCTATAAGAACTGGTGCGGCATGGTTGTTTCAAAGCCGCTTCTATGTTCCATAGCCACCCTTTAAAGACCTATACCTACGTGCCCCGTTCGATCACCTTCAACGAACTCAAAATGATAGAACAAAGTGGTCTTGTCAAAAGCTGGATCTCTCCTTAGCAACCTCCCAAGCACCCGCGGGACCACCATGAAGACTCCAAGTGATCTGGCCCAACCCTTGATCAGGACCATGAAAGTCAGAGCCAGCCCCCACACGCTTCACGTAGTAAGCCTTCTTGGCAATGAGGACTTCGATGGCCTCAATAACAGGTTGATCACCCAAGTAAATAATCATACTCAAAGTTTGGAAACTTCCACCATTGCTAGAACATTGGTTAGAACATCCAACATTCCTAGCCCCTTGTTCGACATCCAAAAGTGTGATAGAGAGGGCCAGTCATGGGAGTCAATGTTTTGTTCATCACAAGTGGAAGATTCAGGGGTAGTTCAAACATGTTGGTATCATAGATGTTGGTGTAAAACAACTTTCAATATTTCAAAAACTTTGATGCTTCAAACAAGGGACTGCATTGGTAGCTGGGCTCACCAGAGTATAACCCAATTTGCCTTTGTATTCCTTCGATTCCAATGGCCAAGCTTCTTGGGGGATGCCAATTGCCCTTAAATCATAACCCTTGAACTCAGCAACCACAGCACCACCAAGCCCCGCTGGCGGTTCAGCTTCTTCCTTGACCTTTTTGAGGTGCCCCTTCTTCACCTTCTTTTTGCGAGATGATGCCGACTTTGCAGGAGCCTGGGCGCCAGAGAATCACAGTTCAATGGGTGCTTCGGGAAAGGAAATGCATCCAGAACAAAAACTGTTGTGTAGTCCCATCGTGTATTGTATGAAACTTTCTTAGATCAATCAACATGCGTGCATGGAAGAGAATCACAAACAGATGCTGTTTTTTTTGATGGAACCCCTACATAATTTTTTTCAACGGTTGCCAAGAAACTGCAGGAACAAATGGCTGTTTGGAAAGCATGTCCTTTATCTCCACAAAGCCCCTCGGAACAGGGATTGGCGCCTTGCCCGCCAAATGCAATTCTTCCTCTTCAGAAATCTCCTTCGAGTGCAGGTAGGATTTCAATTTTACATGGGTAGGTTTATATCAGTCACCTTTCCATGCATGGTCACATATACCGTACCTGTAAGCTCCTCATGACCATATATAAAACTAATCTATACTACTTATATAGCGACTTCCCCAAACTTATAACCTCAACTGTTTTAAATGCTTTTCACCAACACGCTGAATCACTGAAGCTCAAGAGATCGGGGCCCTTTAATTTGAACATGACATTTCAAAGATGATAAACAAGAACAAGATCGACACCGGTCCAATCCTCTTCCTTCGCATGTGTCAAGCCTTTTCGAAGTGGCCCTGCTCCAGGACGATCTCCAGACCCAGATGCCTCCAGAGCACAGTTGGCCAAAGACGCCCATGAAAAGAGTTGGAAAGAAAAAATGCTAAACCGGTACTTGAATTCGAGGGGCTTTGTTTTTGAGAATGATTTGAACTTGGGCTTGGATTGAACTGTCTCACTATAAGACTTGGAATGAAAGATATTGACACAATCATCATTGATCTGATTTGAATGTTCTGCATCATTTTAGTTCTGAATCATGAAACTATATAATTTCGATAAATTTCGTTTGTTGGTCAATCTTGAAGGTACCTTCTCAACCCTTGCAAGCCTGATTGTTTATCAACCAGCGATTCCAGTTCTGATTTGTGCATAAGTCTTGGGTGAGCGCTGAGCCATGACCTTTTTCACTGTATTCCTGGACACAATGATAAAGGTAGTCGCCAAATTTGGGATGCCTTAGCTATAATGTCAGAAATTGAAACTGTGAACCCACTGCTGGATGGTGGTACAAAACTTGAGGTTAAACCGTGATACTGGCAGTAGGTAGTAGCAATAACTTTCAAAACTATAGACTGGAAGTGTAAACAGAGACAAGTATGACTGGGGTTCATGATGTTGAAAAAATTGTCTTATTGATATCAAAGTACCGCACGTCTCGCTGTGAAAAAGTGCCACAATACTCAGTCGGAGATGGGCTGCCATCAACAAACCAAGAATAGAGGACATCCACTGGAACAACAGTACGCTCAGCCCTATCCATCTTAGCGACCTCCATGAATGCACCAGACATCCATGCGTCAGGCCTCTGACTGTCACCTTTGGGGGAAAAGTCATCTTGGCCATCATCAGACATCTCATCAGAACTGGAGTTCTCACCCAATGCCAAAGTCTCTTGAGACATATCTTCTAAGGGGGGGTGGTCTTCTGCATCCACCGACTCATTGTCAGCAGGCATTTGCATCTCAATGTCATCCCTCCTTGCAGGACCAGACTCACTCGGCGTCTCCGCATCGCTGTCATTTGCATTTGCCTGAATGCCACCAAAGGTTTGGCGGTGGAAATTTTCTCTCGGGTAAAACTCTTTAGGGAGGCGGTGGAACATGGTGGTACCAAACAAAATAAAAGTAAATTTCCAAAACTCCGAATTGCATTGAGTGACTATCTGCAGTTGTTTGGCCGGTGATGGACGCAGAATCTGTTTCAGTTCTGTGACCCTGGGGTGGTTTCCGCAGGGTGACGACCTCCACAAATTTCTAACTGCCTGAATCAAACGTTTGAGCTTCACCCCTTCATCGGCCGCAATTTGCAACTTTGACTGCGGGCCCTGCAACAACTTGTCTTGCAACAAGCGATCCAGTTCCAACACCACGTCCGTCAAGAAGTATCCGCTGGGTACCTCTCATGGCAGGAATGACATGTTGTCAGGCATTGGTCTTAAAAGGGTTTGTGGAAGGAGGTCTGAAGTTTTTTAAAAGGTCGGAAAGATGAAAAAATCAGCCTAGGTACCTTTTCAGGGCTGCTCTCAAGGATGGGTTTGAGGAAGTAAAAGTTGACAACGACGTCGCCGGCACCAGGACGGACCAAAGCCGAATCCAAGTGCACAACAGAACCACCCTTCCATCCTTCACTCAACACCAGGTCATGCACCGTTACAGGAAGGTTGGCAAGCACTTCTTTAGCAAGACTATGCACCTGCTCGTAGTTCCAACCAATCCTGCCGGCACCTTGGCATGGCTATATTTTGCAGGCCGGAAAAAAATTATTGAAACATCGGAGGAAAAGAAATGCCGCCTGGGCACGGCAAGAACGCCACTTGGGGTTTTCTTCCTGTAGGCGTTCCACAAGCGACCCTCTAGCTTCAGCCATTGCGAGTTGCAAACCTAACTTACAAAACCACTGCTCCACCTTTGCAAAATGCCTGCGGGTAGCAGGCCTTTGTTATAGGTGCAAGCACATGCGCAACTTCTTGCAACTTTCAACTTCTCACGCAAACCTTTCGAGAGGGAAGGCTGGAAAAGGAGGGGCGCACCTTGCAGTCGCAACCGCTGTACCAGGGCGTGCAAAATGCACTCAAACAAGATGGAGCCCAGAAAAATTGCAGGCGCCCAAATGATTATGCCGGTTGGCCAAAAAAATCGCAGCCCAAAAAAAATTAAAAAAAGAACAACCCATCTTCCAAATTCCAGGAGAAAGGTGTGGGAATGCAACAACTATTTCCGTCATCTTTGTAGATATCTATTACGTGATATATGTATATTTACCATCATTCCTAGTCTTTTTTTAAGGAAGCGCCTGACCTCTTTGGAGATGGCACCCATCGCCCAAAGAAGGCCGTGAAACGAACCCTGTCACAAGGACTGGTGATGTCATATCATAAGCAAAGTTTGGTGAAGAGGCCATGAAGATGGCTTCACAACAAAGCGAGCTAACTTCCTCAAAACACAGCATAAGTTGTATCTTGTAGAAACGTTGCGCAAAAGACATCATAGGACCCTCAAGGCAGGCCGTTTTGTCTGTCATGCGGGTAGAACGCGGCAACTGCTGGGGGTTCCTGCCAGGGTTTGCTTTCTTCCATTG
>OMLO01002040.1_pt1 | contig 16038 bp, 10 predicted proteins | sample 1674811 | NCBI WGS metagenome assembly OMLO01 (sample SAMN06265003, study PRJEB25207) | coral metagenome | isolation source: Coral host | place: Mexico:La Bocana,Puerto Morelos, Mexico | collected 2008-11-13 | reverse complement strand
AAGCTGCTAAAATAGCCGCAATGTTGGAAAACTCGGAGCGGTCCGTACGCGGGGTCCATATGGGAAAATCCGGACCGTTCGAGCGCACGAAATTAGCCAATCAATGCTTCAGAAAAAAATAAGTTCATTTATGTAAATTTTTTCGCACCTGAAACGTGTCGAAAGTTTAACTACCTGAGCTCCTTTCCGTAAAGAAGAGAGAGAAATCACGGAATGGTAATGAAAGCCTAACCTTGACTGGTGTTGTTCATTTCAAATTCGCACACTAAGTTGGAACTTTTGATCGTGAAAACACAACAACAGGAAGACTGCGTACACTGTTTCAATGCAAGTGCAATATACTCTTTTCAGTTTTGAGAGTTTCTGACAATCATTGATAATCCCTGACAATATGTGTCACTTAGAAGTACTGCCGACATCAATTCAGGCCGATATAAATGTCGGCTAGCGAGATATTGGCTTAAACGAAAGTAGTGACTCCTGTCGTTAATCATGGGTATGGGGCAAGCCGCGCATTCCGCATACAACCTGCACTAACCACAAGCCGAGTCTTGATATGTTGGCTTGTGTGCCGAAAGAACTCCCGATATGGACTCCTGAAGGAATGATGAAAGAAAGCTATTAAAAAGCAATACAACTGAAGTCTACATTTTACTATCCAACTCTTCTTCGTAGAGTACATTATAACGCGGAAAACGAGTCAAATATCACACGATACTTGTACTCGTCTCATTCCCCCAACCGCGCGAAAGATCAAAACCTTGGCAAGTCAGAATTTTGAGGAAACAGCGATACTACACACTAAAACGTCTAATAAGATATATATATGTTATTTGCCGGCCGGGAGGTCCGTATTGGGAAAAACTGTGCCCGAGGTCTTGAGTACGGCCCAAGGCCGCACGCGCGCCCTTGACGTTTCGGTCAAGCAAACCCGTGTTGTTTACAAAGTATTTAAAAGAAGAGATTCAGTTTTCGCTGATTTTAGAACTGAGCAATGAAGGATTTACATTTCATGGAGATAAAGCTGCTAAAATAGCCGCAATGTTGGAAAACTCGGAGCGGTCCGTACGCGGGGTCCGGATGGGAAAATCAGGACCGCTGGAGCGCGCGGAATTAGCCAATCAGATTCAAGGATTTAGGATTCCGGACCGCTGAGATGCTTCAGAAAAAAATAAATATATATATACGAAATTACGAAGGATGCTAATATAGATTTTCGACACGTACCGCATCTCAAAACAAGTCAACAACTGAAAGCTGGGAAAATAAAAATGAATTATCTTCAAAACTGATAAAGGGTGCACAAAAGCGAAGCGGCCAACACGGAAGAAGGCAGAAAATCCACTCGCACAAGCATGGAACTAGCACACAATCTTCTCATCTACAGGACCTAAATTGCCCAGTCATCTTAGTAACAATTCCTTTCGATGACACGATACTCGTGGGCTGCCAAGCTAGGTGCTACAAAAATTGTTTACACATGTCAATTCGTGACTCACTTACACCACCCCCACCCCCAGCCATTTGGCAGTTGCCATTTCCGGTGAAATTGGAAAAAGCTGTGTTCTGAAGCTAATACCCTAGAGTGGAAAAAGTTAAAAATGCCGTACAAATGCCAAGGGAAGTAGGGATGAGATGAGCAAGCTTGGGAGCTATCACTGAGGTGGCGAACTTCAACACCAAATGGGAGGAGTATTTTATTGACTGACAATGGAGACATTTGCGTTTAAGAGCTTTGTTATTGTAATTGCTATTGAATCGTTCATCAAAATACAGTCAATATTTGACTAATAGCTCATATTGCTGACTCTTCCCTTGGCTTCGTGATGTCAGTCTATGGGAGGAAATTAGAGATATTAATTTATTAAGGTAGCTAGGTTCAATTTACATTTACAGTGGCTAATTAAACTTGCATGATTGAACATGGCCATTTTTTACCTGAATATGTAGCAGTATAGTGTTACTTTAGGGATCAAATATTTAAGCTAAAGGACAGACAGTATTCAAACACAGATGCAGTTTTAGCCTGTTCCAAGCTCTTAATCAGTGGGACAATCCAAAAGGCAGACAGGCAGGGCCTGCTCACTGCCCACTGCTTCTTTCAGCCACTGGAGAGTAAGTTCTTTCAAGAGCTACATGATACACAGCATACCTGCTTTGTTGGTAATCAGTAAGCATTGACCATGTTTCATTTCATCCAATCCACGCCCTTCTTTCCCTTTTTGTAATTTATTTGACATTTATTTCTTTTTGTCATTTTTATGTTTAATTTTGTGCTTCAATACTTTTTTGTGTTTGGTCTATTTTGGGTGTGTTACAGGTTTTACACGAGAACCCATGGTATGTACTGACACCAGTCATATTTTTGTTTGTAAATTCAAGACTTTTCCATACTTTTTTTCCAATCATTTTCTTTTTTAAGACTTCTGAAACATATGCATTTTTTTAAGAAAATGTTAGCATATTTAGCAAGGTTTAAGGGAGGGCTTGGAGGTTCTTGGATTGAACATTCTCCTGAATCCGCTGGCAAATATATATCAGTGTATGGCATTTGCAGACTGCCATTGGACGCATAAGGCCTCTAAAAAACTCAATACATATCAGACTTTATTACAAAAGAGCCACTTATGTCTTAATATACAAAATGATATGATGCAAACTTAGACCAAAATATATAGTAAACTACCTTATCTAAATTGAGCTACAATCCCCAACAGTAGTTCAATTACACTACAAAGGAACTTGGAGATTCCTAAAAATACTTTCTTTCAAACAAGACCACTGTTCACCATGGGAATTCACTAGTATTAATTTAAATCAAAACCTGACTACAGTAAAAACCTGCATGTAGGAAACCTAGTGGATAAAGAACTTGCTTGAACTTGAAGTGTCCCATTTTAATACCCAAAAATATAAGAACATATCAAGCAGGTTCTTAAATGTGGGTTACAGATGAACTCGTTACAGAGACAACTTTACATCTACATTCTGTAACCATGTTATTAGACTAATATGAATAACTGCTGTATATTTAAGAACCAAACCCATATTTATTTTTCTGGTAATCATCAACATTTCCTTCATAGAAATTAAGAACCTTGTTAAGAACCTACTGAGTAAAAACTGCTATTGCAAGACGTAAAAAAATTTAGGTTCTTACCGGTACATGTCTTACATGCAGGTTTTTCCTATAGTGCACGTCCATTATGTCAGAAAACAGTGGGGAAGTGGGAACAGCTAGAATGACTAGACAGTTATGATATATGTAACTGGAGAAAGAACTTAACATAGCACTTAACACATTAAGGAACAATGACTGAACTACTTTATGGTCAGGTGTGCTCATGTCATGCCTCAATCAAGTGGTCAGAACGTGGCAAAGGGTTGAAAATGTGTGACACGTGAGGAGGGCAAAATTAGTGTGATAAAGAGAGAGGAACTAAACTTAATGTTAACTGAATTAATGACAAACTATATTGTTAACAGTACTAACCGGTGAATGGGATCATACAAGGAAATTTAATTGTGGTGCTTTTTTTAAATACCTTCTTACTTATTCTTACAATATTTGCTTCAACCACACCAAAAGATGGATAATTTGGTTCATGGATTTCCACAGAGACCCTTAACCATTAGTAACAGCTCAAATAACTCCTGTAGGTTGTGTTTTATGGCATGTACTAAGACCTGAAACAAGGAATAAAACCACTAAAATGAAATGACCACATTGGAGGAAATGACCAACCCGATCATTATTCAGGCTAATCTGAGTGTTCAGTCTACCCAGGGTGAAGGTCTGCAGGTAAGCAGTCTGCGTTTACTCCAGTTAGCTCAGATAGCACATAGGTTAACCTGAGTGGCACTTTGCATAGCCTTAACAATTCTCAGGTTCAAGTCAACTGGTACAAATGGTAACAGGTTTCACCTGTTAAGGTACGTTTTGCACATTTCTGCATATTTTTTTTTATTGTGGTGATTACAGTGGTTTCTCTCCTTTTAGTTGTTTCATTTCAGTGGCTTTGTTTCATTGTACACTTCAAACATTTTCAGCTGGATAACAAAGTGGTTAAAAAGTAAGCAACCAAAGGAGGCTTAATTTCTTAATCATTTATTGGGAAATTAACTTCAGCCGATGTAGTTCACAGGATAATTTGCTAAATACTGTGAAAAATCAATGGCCAAAATAAGTAAAACAACAAAACCCCAAAGTAGCTTATCCCACTTGAACAAAAGCTAAAACAGTCTTTACTAATATTATACTGTAAGACCTCAAATAAAATTGCTCATTATTAAGTTATTACTACCAACTGAAGGAAAACAGAGTGACAGTTATCACCTTGTCCCTGCAGATAATTTTTCCACTCAGCTCCACAGCAACTTGTCATTATTAATGGCAAAGCCACAGTAAACAGTATGTACTTCAGTGCTTTCAAACATGACATTCCTGTATTTCATTTCTACTCAATTCCCTTAGAAATCTAAAATGGATAAGGTCCATACTTTAGGCTTCAAATTTCAGAACCATAGTTGTATTTACTTGAGGACATACAATATTTAATTTCTTGACAGCGATTTAATCAATACAATCCATGCATATCACAAGATCTTGATTCAGATGATTTACTGATCTTAATATCCAAGCAAGTCTGGGATGATTCCCTTCTATTCTATAAGTTAAATATTTTTTACTAGATCAATGACCTAAGTACTCTAACAGCTGTAGAAAAAGAAATGAAAGAGTACACTGATATACAAAAGATTTGTTAAATGTAAATAATTTGCTTATGTTTGTTGCACTTTAAAAACTTTGTTTTACAGTACGTGTTATGTACACACATGCCACCAACTGGCTATCATGTAGTTAACCAAAGTATGTACAGGTAACAGAACTTACTTTAAGTTCTACAACTGGAACATCACTGGAGCATTGGAAGTATTCTTCACATTTGCTTTGGTTTCACTATTTTAGTGATTGGTTTAAAAAGCTCACCTCACTTGTTTTTCAACCAATCAGAAGTAATACCCAAACCAATTGTCACTGACTCAAACACATTTTCCTATGCATTGCTACAACGTGACAACCTGGGCTTTGGTTTTACAACATCAAATAAAAAACTGCTCTGACTGTTAATCATCTCTAATTCCTCTACATTTAATATATTTGTTAATTTGCTAAATATAATACACCTACAAATGCTATACTAAACAATAAACCAAATCAATATTCACTGATCAGGTTGTAATTAGTGAGAGACCTTGTATGCTCACTGATTTGGAGCTATGGTTGATGAGTGTGCACCATATTTAAAAGTGACACAGTAAAAGGCAAATGTTGGAAAACTTGAGAAGCTGGCATGCATGACGTAGCCATAAAAATATGCAAATTAACAAGGTTTGGAATGTTAGAAAGAATTTGTCGACTTCACAAATTGAAATATTATCTCATGGGACCTCTTACAAATGCATGATTTTGCACACATTTTTTTGTGACTGTAAAAAACAAAACAAATCAACCATGTTTACCACAGTCCACACACACAGTCCAAAACTAAGCAATAAAATGCAGGAGGTTCACAAACGGCCACGCATCAGGCAAATTGACCAGGTGCAAGGACAATAACATTCTTCTGTCCTGGTTTCACCATCTAGTGGAAAGGTTTAGTTAACCATGCCTGTGACAGTTCCCACCCCGCTGAAATCATTAATGAAACCCCTGAAAATGTCCACTTGCCTCCAGCATGTGGTTCCACTTGCATTTTGAGCATCTTATAGCATTTGAACATTCTTTCATGGGCTCATTTCAGTCTATAGTCCATTTACCAAAATAATAGAAGATGGTTTCCCAAAGAGTATAAAACACAATTAACTATGTTTGACAACATTTCCAAACACCAAGAAGAGAGTTTAAAATATGATGAATAGTAGGGTCTTTCCATTTTTGACAAACTTTGAGGTGTTTGGAAATGTAGTCAAACATGGTCTTCACACTGATGTCTGCTACATATTCTTAATGAATACTAAAACTAAGGAGAACAATTGTAAAAATCTATGCTAATTAAGATCATATATCCAAACATTGGATACATGGTCATTTGTTTATGGATGTTTGCACCAATTGTTCCTGCATATCCTTACTGTGCATGAAATTCATGTTGCAAATGTCATTCATCTAATACATGTATGTGCACAAGTACAGAGCTTCAAGTGGCATTAACTTCACCTGCAGTTTACTCTCTTAAATAGTCAGTGACCCACTCCTTTCTTTTCATGGATCATTTCCTTAAGTGATTTTCCCATGTTAACAGAAAACAACAACAAAAAAAAACATCTGTAACCTTAAAGTTACAAATGTTGGCCATTTCTGCACTCGTTTGACGAAAGTTCTCTCTGAACAATGGCATCAGCGGCATATTTTACTTATAATACTTAGTTGTATTAGATAGACCATTTGATTGATATATTTAAATTCAGCTTGGCAGTGCGGCTTAGAGGACACAAACAAAGAAAACTGAATGACCATGTTTATTCATTTCTTTTGTTTGTATCCGTTAGGCCTCGCCTCCCTCCTCGCCTTTCATACTCTGAAGTTATTTAGGAGAACTATGCTTCTATAATTCCCAACTGTGCATCGGTGGAAAAATAATGCACACTCAGATACAATGGTAAACAAACAGCCGCTATATTCTGTAGTGGAAATCATAAAAAAAATTGTGTTTGAGTAGGTAATAATTTGTTAAATATTTAGTTTGATTTGTTGACCCTTCATCACAAGGACTGCTTTATTCCGAACTCTTTGCTTTAGGTCCAACTTGTAGGAATGTTGACAGTAAGTAACTTAATGATGTTGAGGAAACACATTTCACTTAGGATGGCTTACTCCATGGGATAATTAAATTACAACATGAAATAACCAAACCTGCTCTAATTTAGATGACTTTTCCCAAAATTAAGAGCAACAGTAAAAAAGTGATCTAAAGAGATCAAATATTTTTAAGAGTAAACTGCTGGTACCAACATTTAACTTGTCTGTGTTTTCTTCCTTAGTATTTGTGCTCCTTGCATGATTTCATGTCACCTTGGCACATGATTTACTTACATTGCACAGTAAAGATGTACAGCTTAAATAAGTGCAAATTTGATTTAAAGCAAACTTCTCCCAATACAAATATGGAAGTGTATGTAAATCACCAGCAAGATTTTTGATGCTGATTAAATAGATTGGGATTTATATCTCCCCACATCTCGACCAAGTGAAACTAAAATGACTTAAAATGTCTGGGCCATAATACAAGCAATAACAAACACAAATTTTTAGAGCAAATTGCTGCTTTTACCATCACTGACCTAAAAGCTCTCCAAGCAAATCCAAGTTAGGTATCGATCCAGTGTATGTGGTTTCTAAATTCCCTTGATTAATAGCAGACTGCTCCAAAAGAGAAGTAAATGAGGGTGCTTTATCCAGTGCACTGAGTGGAGAATGTGCACTAAAATGTGTATCACCACTTCCTGCTGGGACAGACGTTCCACTTGAAGCAGAATAACTGCTTTCAGGAGTAACCTTTCTTGGGTTATTTGAAGTTTGAAATTCATCTCCATGTGGCAAAACTGAGATAGACTGTTGCTGGTGAGGAACATTACCTCTATACACAATGGATGAATTCTGTGACCTTGCAACACCAGAGTTTAAATCGCCATTTGCTGAAGGGGGCCTTCCAGTTAAAAGAGGCGCTGTTTGCATAGTAGTAGATGAAGGCAAAATCATGTTAGGATTAGTTAAGAAAGTGTCTCTGTCACCTTGAGTGTTTTGGGAAGGATTTTGCAAAACACCTCTCAGAAGACTGGCTTGACTAGACCCCAAATTTTGGTGCATTCCATGTGCAAAATTTTCTAAAGGTTGGCCATTAGTGCGATAATAAATTGGAAAAGAGTTTCGCCTTTGATAGTGATAAGTACTTGTTAGGTCTACAGCATTTGCAAAGCCAGGCATGTCTCCTTGGAAGCCACCTCCTTGCTGTTGGTACGGTGAATCAGAGTTTTGGAATGCTTGACCCTGCAAAGGTGGCATTGAGCTTTGACGTTGATATTGTACTTGTGATCTAGGCATAGGGTACCTTGCTAAATCATGCGAAGGCATTGGTCTAACTAATCCTGTTCCCTGTGATGTAGGCAGAACAGGTTGACTTGGAAATCTCTGAGAATATAGCTGTTGAAGTTGTGATGGCATGTGGGTTAGTTTTGAAGATGGCAAAGTTTCCTGAGAAAAGCCATAAAAAGGTGGTTGTTGTTGTTGATGGTGGTGTCGCTGCTGTGGTTGCATCAACTGTGACTGCGATGAGAGAGCCCTTTGATACTGCAAAGATTCAAATTGCCTATGATGGTTTTGGTCTTGCAGCATTTGTTGTTGGTCATTTGAAATCACCGACATACCTTCAGGATACTTGCCAGTTGAGTAAGGGTGTTGTATGCTGGGGGATTCCTGGCCTGCTGGGCCTAAGGTATATTGCGTTGTATGTTGTCGTTGATATTGTGGGTTTGATCTATCTTGGCTGTCCATGAATGGCATAACTTGCTGAGCATGAGCAAGTTGTGACTTTCGGGCAATCTCTTTTAGCTGAAGGGATTGTGGATGGTGACTTCCCTGTTGAGTTTCTGGCACCTGATTTCTATTATCATCAACACTAGACATAGAAGCTCTATCAGTAGCGGTTTGAAGATAAATTGGCTGTGGAGTCGCAGGTGCACTATCCTCGTTGAAGCGTTTGATAACGTTTTCAAAATGGATGAGCTCTTGTCGAATGTACTCTTCACCTGCTGGTAATCCGTTAACCACAGCCCCTGAACCATTGTTAGAATGTGTGGGTTCATCGCAAGAACCAATTACAGCTTTCTCCTGTTTAAAATCTGGAGTTGCAAACGAAGAGGATGACAATCCCTGACCTCTACTGGCGTAAGTCTCTGAGCCGATTGTGGTCGGTATTCTGGATGCATTTCTTGAGCCATCGTGGACGAACGAATTATTACCCATGTGAAAAGGAGACTGATGCACTTGTGTTGACGTATGATCGACCTGATGCGGCTGATTAACCGAAACAACTGCGTTGGGGCCTTCTGCTGATTGTGTCTGTAGAAGTAAACCACCATCTTGTCTCTGAAACTTTGCACACTCCCCTCCAAGGTTGTCGTCATTCGATGGTACGTACGAATTCTGTGAACTGTTCATATTCTGCTCGTGTTTCCTCTTTTTCAATAAGATTTGCTGCTGGCAAGATGAGAGAAAAAATAAGCTACAGTTAGTTCAAGATATAGAAAGTTACACGTGTTTTACGCAAAACATAAACTAAACAATTGGGTACCGTTAACAACAGATCATAATAAACGTCGATCAAAACGTCTTCTGAAATCGACTCTACACAAAAAAATCCTTTCGTGCAACAACGAAAGCATACCTCGCGTATCTGAAAGATAGCGTTCGTCGACTTTTCGAGCCCATTTGGCGTTTGCTGTTGTTGTTCTACTTTGCCTTCGCCGTCACTTTGTTTTGATGCCTTCCCGTTCATATTCATCATTCTATTGCGGCATTCTAGAGCACGCTTGTGCAAATTCGATGCCTCTTGTCTCTCCAAGTCCTGGACAGCTGGCAGCGATTGTGCATATTTGTTCTGGCAATCGTAATGATGCTTTCTGTACTGGCTGAAACGTTGGCGTAATCTATCCATTACAGCTTGGTGCGTAGGATGTCGTGGTGAAGTCATTCCGGTACCAGGTCGAGAGCCCGTTTCGTTCATCCTTCTAGAATTTAATTTATTCCCTAAACTTCATGCCATTAAACATCGAAACGCCGATATGGCTTCTACCGAGCGTTTTTGTATTTCCAAAGATCACTTCAACCAAATGAAGGATTCTCTGTGCGCGAAAACTTGTTCACCAGAGCATTCCAAGAACACTCGCCGACCGTCAGCCATGTTCTTCCGATGACAGCAATCCTCCAGCAAGGGTCGTGACGTCACAAGGGTTTCTAAAAAAAAAAAAAAAATAAGACTCGTCTGACATCGTTTCAAATAGTGTCGATGGAGAAGGGAAAAGTAAGGGAGTTGACCTAATTCAAGCAGCTCTTCTTTATACATTTTCTCTCTTTATATTCTTTCGAAAAATATTACGAATGAGACATTCTGCTTACTCAGTGAGAGCTAAAAAAGGTGAACTTCTCAAGACATATTCGCAGCCTCCTTGTCATGCAGTTGATATTTGATTGGCTGTTTGTATTCGAATTAACATGGAGTTCGTATGGTGACTCATATAAACAATAACCTTTATTGGCGCGAAAATATGCTCGGATATTTATCCGCGGACACATAAGCTTTCGAGCTTGGAGGGGGGGGGTGGGGGCGAGGGAGCTGCAGCCTCTCCCCTCTAGCTACAGAAAATTTGCGATTTTTCGGGCCAAACGCTCATGATTCGGCCAACGACAAAATAATGCTGTTGGCGTGATTTCCAAAAATTCGTTAATGAAGTAATTTCTAGTTAGTTACTTTTTGAGAACTTTTTCTTTTAATAGGTTTTAGATTTTACTAGATTGAGACTATTGATAGAGGTCATTGAGTTTGCAGACTTTGAATCAATATATTTTTGGAATGATAGCATTTTCATTAGATGAACGTTTCTGTTTTGCATGCAATTTGAGTGCTTTTGCATCCCGATTCAACACTCAAGCATTCGGGCATTGCGTAACTGTTTCGGGCAAGAAGGGGCATTTATACTGGGCCGGGAACAGCAGTTAATTCATTTTTTAAGTATTATTTTTTATTTAATTATCTTTTTTGGATATTGTTCTCATAATTATAATTTCTTGATGTTCCGGGATGTTCCAGAATGTTCCGGGATGTTCCGGAATGATCCATGTCCCTCGTTTTATCGACGTCCCATCGCTGCATGTCCTGAAATATGAAACGCTACTGTGTAGAAATAAGCTTCCTCCGTAGAAATAAGCCGAGGCCTGGGTCCGGACTCCCAGTGTCCTCTCTGATCGCCGCCGCGTTTCCCACATAAAGCGAAATGGTTCAAAATTTAACATAAAATTTTTCAATCACATTCAACAAGCACCATCAAATTCAAGATAATAACTTCATCAAAATCAACAAGTGTGGTCTCATTCAACCTAAGAAATTTAATCAATTTCAACAAAATTAGAAACCCGATCACAATCAAAAAAAAGAAACTGACCGGATTCAACAGCTTGCGATCAACTTGTTCCCAGCCTTCCCAGGGCTTCTCCCTTGAAGGTGGGAGGGGCGGGAAAAGGCCCTGACATCGGCTGGTCACGTGTCCATCTTACACCTTGAAATCCTGGGTGTAATAAGTTAGCGAGGTGGCAAAATTACTGAGATGGCGGAGAAACTGTCTGTGTTAAGTCGAGTTGGAAATGCTTTTAATCGCTGTAACTTTCCGTCGTTTTATTTAAAGCCACTTCAAGTGAAGTGTTTTGAATACTTACTGAAAGACAAAGATATTGTTGCCGTTCTACCCACTGGCTTTGGCAAATCTCTGCTGTTGATCAGAGTTAATAGAGGTCTCCCTCTATTAACTCTGTGTTGATGTGCGAACACATTTCAAACCCCTAGAGACTTTTCAGTAGATGAATTTCCGTTCGTGTCACCCGCCAAATACTTCTTTGGTAGCCTCTTCTCGCTCGGGCTTAGTTTTCAACCAGCACTTTTCGCATCTGGGAAGTATCCTACCACTGGCCCACTCTCCAGCAATTCATCCCACCATTTCTTTAGATCTTCAAAAGACCCACTTCCGGTTGCGTCGTCAGCGAACCAGCACTGTTTAGCTGCGCTCACGATATGCAGACGGGTTATGCATTGCTACAGTTGGACACAGCACTCGTATATCATGATTACTACTAATAAAAATAAATCATTAGGCTAAATCATAAAAAGTCCCGAAATGTAAAGATTTAAAATCCAAGTTCCTGTACTGAACTTTTAAAACCCACCAAAGATTCTTCAAGGCAGGCATCGTTGTCTAAAGAGGTCCACAATGATACTCCCTTGTATTCGGTTTGGGGAGCACCAAGCAGTTCTTTCTTCGAAGATTGTATCTGCTCTCGTGTTTTGGCCACAAAACAAAATAAAGTACCCGTCGGATGTACATTTGCTTTAAAGTCTTCCACTTGGTTTGCAGTAATACCTCATCTGAGGGGGTAAGCCAGTCGAGACCGTAAATCAACTTGGCCGTACGCACATGGATCTTTTCAAGTTCACTAAAAAGTGCTGCACCAAGCGAACCCCAGACAAGCATTCCATAAGTAACAGAGGGCAAAATTACTTTAAAATAAAAGTCAACCCTTGCTTGAACTGGTAAAAAATACAATGATCGCAAAAGGTTTAGTTTCTTAGTAAAGCATTCACACAATTCCTTGACGTGAATGTTCCATTTGAGCATTTTGTCAATTTTAACACCTAAACACCTTGCTGAGTTCACATGACTAATGTAGTTGTCACCAAGTTTAATGTCTTGTAAAGGGCCAGTGAATGATCCACGCTGTAACTGCATATATTCCGTCTTTCCCGGGTGTGGCGTGAGGGAATTATGACAACACCAGTAATGCACCTTCCGAAGAACAGAATTCAAGACGATAGCTACTATGTCTGGATTTGGGGCCGCGACGTAGATGGTGGTGTCATCAGCGTACATGTGTAGCTCCCCTTCTTTATCGTCTATGATGGTAGGCACGTCATTTCAAAAACAGTGCAAATAGGGTTGGACCAAGGACAGATCCCTGTGGTACACCAAATTTCACTGTCCTTCGGTTGGATTGGTTGTCATTGATTATGGTGACTTGAGTTCTATTAGGTAGTCCTTGATGCAAGACCAGAGGTCTCCTGCAATACCAAATCCCTGGCGTTTTTGTAGAGGAAGTGAGTGGGATATGGAATCAAAGGCCTTCTGGAAGTCTACGAACACTATGCCGACCACCAAGTTTTTGTCCAGCGCCCTTCTCCAGTCTCCACTCATCTTCACCAGTAGAAGCTCCGTTGAGTAGCCTTTTCTATACGCCTACTGAGTGAGTGAATCGCAACTCCCGTGAGTGTAGCTAGGGCTCTTACATGTAAATGGCCTTTTTCCGCCATGGGTAGCTCTTATATAGACCACTGTATCCAACAACTGTGAATTTATTCAAACTTGAAATTCAAATTTGCCGCGTGTTGTTTTCACGCTATTGAACGGTTGTAATTCGAACTGAAGGTCCGGACTTATGAGAGCTACGAAATAAAATCACAGTAAGCAAAAAAATTATACAATCTTATTCTGCGCAACGCAATACTGGGGAATGTCACTCGGATATCTCCCAGTATTCAGTCATGTCATGAGTTTGGACCATCGCGCGCGAACGAAAATAGTTGATGCCATTTGAAGGGTTAAGTTTTGCGACGACGTTGGCAAATTTTTGAATTATTAACGCTAGAATAGTTTGCCTCCGTTAATGGAGGAGACCATGCGGATTTGCGCGCGTTTATCTTTCAAAATAGTTTTTCACACACTTTATTTCTGAAACGAAGTCCGTGACCACTAACTTTTTGAAACAAGTAAATCATTATCTGTCCGCAGCAGAAATTTGAAGAAAATCTATCGATTAGAACATTTTCGCCGATGTCGACCGCAAATCATCCCACCGGAAAATGACAATGGCATGGATTTCTTAAATTTTCTTTTCTTTGTTTCTTTCTTTATTATTTATTTTCATCAACTAAACGATAAATTAGATCAATGAAAGAAAAGATATACTGACAACGTAAACTAGCTCATGACAAATCCATCTCATTTTCTCTTGACAATTCTCCTGAAAAATTACGAAAAAAAACAAAGGGTAAACAGAAATACCATTTCTCAAGAAGCTCCATCTACAACAATGGCCGTTTTTACAACTACTTTTCAGAATTCACTCGCTTGGTCGATCGGTCGATCCTTCCTTCCTTGGGTCGTAAACTTTTGTTTGTATTTCCGCTGACCAATGCAGAACTTGACTTGACGAAGAGAAAAATGTCGAATGGTTCAGCAAATGTGAAACATAGTGAAGCAATGAGTGATGAGATAATTACTGCTATGTCAACAGCATGTGATGCGAGCATTTTCATATTTGAATTGTTTTAAAAAAACCTAGAAAGCATTTGTTGTCCTCGTTACGAAATGAACGCGGGCTCCTAGCAAGCATGGGTTTTAATAACATGATGCATGCAATGCATGAATATCGAGGAAAAAAATATATTATTATAAATGGGAAGCACTTATTAGCTTCTTGGGGGAAAAAGAAAGAAAAACACGTCGAGGGAAAAAAAGGAAAAAAATTCGTGCGTTTGCCAGGCCGAGTCTTGAACTCTCGCCCTTCATGCTTTCCCAGATTTCCAATGAATTAACACATAGGTCCGCAAAGCGTGTATGTGCTTGGAGCGTTATGCATCATTGTACTGCGGAGTCAGGGCAGTGATTACAGCGTGATTTTAAGAGGTTTAAATAAGGGATAGAAGAAAGAAATTTATTTTTGGAACAAAGCCAAAATGTTTTCATCTTTTCTACTCATACTGATCCATGTACTTCATAATGCAAAATAGTCGTAGCCTCAAAGAGGCCTTTGATTATACCAGAGACGCGTTACCCATCTGGACGAGCTTCGGCAAAAATTTTGTAACTCGTCCGTCGTTCAAGACGCATTTAGAAAAGTAGCTCGTCTAGACGGGTAACGCGTCTTGTGCCCGTCTATATACTAGAAACGGATAACCGGACGAATTACAAAATGTTTGCCCAAGCTCGTCCAGACGGGTAACGCGTCTCTAGTTTAAAAACGGCCAATAACAGCATAATGCTACCACAACTAAGACATGTCGATTTTGTTTGGACGCGGTTTCTGTGTTAAACAATGTACTCAAAATTCCAAACAATACGAAATGTAACGGCTAAGTAAGTCTAAAATTCGACTTAGCCCATAGCAATTGTTCGTGAATACGTATTGTCACGCTAATTTTATTTCGCGGATAAAATCACCGAAGAAAACTCGCAAGCAACAACGGAACAACCACAACGAATGTCATAACAGTTCATTGCAATTTTAACCGGAAAAGAAGATCCAAGTTGTCATGGATAAATCCACGTCCATGCAAAGTCCGAACAGGTTAGGTCCATTCCAGCATCTAAGCAAACTCGTATTTTTGACAATTGTCGCAAATCGCGTTGTCATCAGAGTAATCTCGCAGCATACCATTTGCGCCCTCAAAAATCCCCTTTGAAAAGCATTGGAATTTTTTGCCACGGTTTGGACATATCTCAGCTCGGTGACTTTCCCTTCGCCGTACTTTTCTTTTAATTCAGAAACAACGTTCTTTGGATTGGCAGTATCACTAGCCGGGCTCAAAGCTGTGGAAATGAACTTCTGCTTCGTGGCGCTGGCGCAATCCTGCCTCTCACAGGCTAGATACCAATGCCACGGGAATATTTAGCATGTTGGTAAGTCCCCACAGTGCAATCCAATCACCCCATTTGCCATCCATTGACGTCCGTCTAACTATCCCAGCCTACACGATTAATAAATTCTTGGTGGGGTTACTTCTAAGGTAGCTGATCACGCCACAACGGAGCTGTGATGCCTTTTGGGGAGCCCTTCCGACTCGCGTAAGCCGGTCACTCATTGCTTGTATCATACAGACTCTAATCCTGTTACCCTACTTAGGTCAACCCAGCATACAAATCACTAAACGTCTAAAATCCTGTGTATCCAACTTCTGTTCTTTTGTCAATCTCAATATCATCTTTCAGAACACACGCAACATCAAATCCTTCTTTCCATAAAAAGACCGCCAAGAGACCGCCTTAATCAATTCAGCGATCTAAGGTCATCTACAAAGCTGGCTGCTGGGACTGTAATGATGTTTACATAGGAAAAGCAAAACAACGGCTTCATGACAGGAAAACTGAACATTTTAAGGCCCTCACTAAATGCGATCATCTATCAGCTATTGCTGATCATATCAATACCAAGGGCCA
>OMLO01002039.1_pt1 | contig 16044 bp, 10 predicted proteins | sample 1674811 | NCBI WGS metagenome assembly OMLO01 (sample SAMN06265003, study PRJEB25207) | coral metagenome | isolation source: Coral host | place: Mexico:La Bocana,Puerto Morelos, Mexico | collected 2008-11-13 | reverse complement strand
TGTTAAACTTGGGGAGTGTCCACAATTACCTATGTTACCAAGTATAGGATTTCAACTCCATTTATAATCAGTAGCTAGTAGGGGCCTATCTTGCAGATGTTGTTGGTTTTTGGGGGTTGGAAGGGGGCAGCAGGCAGAATGTCATTGTGAATGATTAGTTTTCCTTCTGAAACAAGTATCATGGAGAGTGGCTGGTGGGCATCTTTAGTTGAAACAAGTACAATGAGCAACAACATGGTGCCAAAAGGCTACCTGAGGGTTGGGGGGAATTCAATCTACAAGTAGGTATTAGGTATCCTCAAGTTTTCCCCTTTTGAATCCCATCTTGAAGATCTTGATTTCACCCTAAGGTCTGAGGTGATTGAATTGGATTTGCATGACTTGGAAGGCATTGGCCTTAGCAGATTGCAAGTGCGTCGTCTCCAGGCGTTGGCTTCCAGCAGATTGGAGGATGATGCTCCACCACCGCCACCACCCGGGCCGCCGCCACCCAGTCCACCGCCGCGGCGGCCGCGATCCCGGTCGCCGGAGTGGCGGTCCATGGAAGGACCGCCTGTGGTAAGGCAAAGGTCGGCGAGTAGCAAACGTGCGGTGAGATTTCGATCAGTGAGCTCGGTATCATGGCTATTTTTCATGTATGAAAACAATGAGGATGGATGGTGATGATGGTTGTTGGTGAGTGGTGGTTTGCTTGATGATTAAAAAAACAAAAGATTTTGGTCGAGAATTTTTAGTTTTGAAGTGTACCCCCCTGAAATTCCTAAGGAATATCCCCCTCAAAGGCCTGGATGGTTGGAGCCGATGATATTCCATTTCCCTTTTAAAAAAAGGTCCCCTGAATCCTTGAATTCAGGGGGAATCAAATCATTCATTTTCGGAGGGGGAATCCCTTAACTGGGTGGTGGTTTCAAATATTTTTTATTTCAAGGTCTTGGCTCAGGCCTCCTTCCAGTGGAGACTTTGGTGCTAACTAAGTGCCTGAGTGGTGTTGTAGAGCAATGGATCTTTGGGGTGATACTGGTCCTTTCCCACGATGGGCATTCAGGGTGGATTCAACAGTTGGTTCGAAGCACAACATTGTTTGTGACATTCTTTCGGTTGATGGTGCAACAGGTCATGCATTGGTTTCTCTGTATCCTTGTCGTACGAAGGCAAGAATTATGACAGGCCTCCCTAGCATTTCAACAGACGTGGTTTCAGTCGCTATTTTGGGGGCAGAATATGTTGATGGGGTTGGTATGCCTGGCTTCAAGGTTTCTGATCCACGAATGGTATTGACACATCCCCGAATTGGTATCTCTGATTTTTCACTGCAATTGAACTTTGTTGTGGGATTGGAATTGGAACTTATGGGTTGGAAGCGGCAGGTTTTCGTGTGGCAGTTGCAAATGACTGCAATGCATCGATGCTTGAAGGGTATAGTTCGTTGCATCCGAGTGTCCCGTTGGTGTTAGGTGATCTTGCGGATGAATCCGTCATTCAGCAGATCCATTCGCACCATCCACGATCAGCCATGTTGGTGTCAGGGTTCTCATGTCAGCCATTTTCTGAAGGAGGCAACATGAAAGGATTCAATGATAATAGGGCGGGCACCCTCCATAATACATTGAAGGTAGCATTCTTATTAAGATGCCCTTTAATATTGTTGGAATGCGTCAAATCAGCCAGCTGCAATCGGCGCGTTCGTCAAGAGCTTGAACAGTTCAGGGATCAATGCCACTTCAACTTGTCAGAGATTGTTCTGCGTCTTGAAGATTGTTGGATATCCAAAAGAGAAAGATGGTATGCTATTCTTAGTGCCCCGATGCTTGGAAGTATCCCCCTTGCCAACTTACCTCAATTTGGATTTCTTACTATGGTGAAGCAAGTTGTACCTAGAGGAATTGACATGACTCACGAAGACCTTATGCAACTTCAATTGGGGGTTGAGGAACATTTGCGTTGGAAAAAGTTTTCACCAGATTTGAAGTCAGCATTGATCCCGATGTCCGGCAAGAGCCCTACTGCTCTGCATAGCTGGGGATCACAGCTGTCAGCATGTGCATGCGGCTGCCGTGCATCCGGCTTCGCGGACTCCACTTTGGCCACTCGTGGGATCTACGGCATTCTTTTTCCGTGTGCATCCGAGATCGATTTAGGTGCCTGTAGGGAACAAGCAATGAGACACCCTCATCCTACAGAAGTTGCATTATTGAATGGAGTCCCCGTCCCGGACAATTGGAAAATCCAGCTGAAATTGGCACTCGCAGGATTGGGACAGCAGTGTGCACCATTTCACATCGTTTGGCTGGCCAGCCAAATCAAAGCATTTGTAGAAAGATTGCATTATGGCGCATCCCAGGTTGATTGCAATAAGCTTCTTGACACAATGCGTGACGAAATCTTACTGCAGTCTAGGACTTTGTTTGGCCGAGTGCAAAATCATGACATGAACGTACATGATGAGATCCCATGTGTGAGTCCCCCGAATCCATCCCCACATGTCAGACACAACTTCTCTCATGATGGTGGCCGTGACATGGTTACTCTTGTCGATGGGGAAACGGAAGTGAAAGTCATCATTCGGTTGGAGCATGGTGAAGTGGACTTAGCCGAGCTCATGCAAGCAGAGGTTGACCTTCATGGTGACAACCGTTACTTGGAGGTAGTTGATTGTGTTTCGAAAGAAATCGTTGGGGTCCATGAAAAAGTTGGTGGCCGATGCCTCTTCCTGAATTGGAGGCCATGTCCTTTTTCACCATGGGAAAATCAAAGTGCGGGTCAAAACAAGGCTCCGATTGTTGATGGTGTCCATCTTGCACTTTGTGATGGTATGGTCTCCCCAACATTACCTTGGGTGATGCCAGAGATTCATGAAGACAATGATGATGAAGATGAACCAATGTTGATGGCTGACCAGCCCCTCGTGCCCAGTGATTTGTTTGCGCTGCAAGATGTGTACACAGAATTTGCATTGCAAGGGCATGATCCTGTCAATCCGGACATTCATCCAAAATTTGCGGATGGTGTTGGGGTTGTTCACGATCAGTCAGTCCCGCCGATTGAGAATAGTGGTGATCCTGTCGTTGCATTGCAGAAAGAACAATTGTGTAGCCTCATTCGACCAGCCGTTAGCACATATGCTGTCCTGGAAAGCCTTGTTGGCCAAACAATTGGCGCCGCTGATCGTCTAAAAACATTGGACACGCAAAATGAATTGACTTCAGATGATGAGATTCGGTGGCATGTGAATCGCCTTTTGAAGCTAAGTGGCAAAGAAGGTTGGTTCCAGCTGGACCCATTGCTGCTCGAAGAGGGCATTCATCGTGACATTGATTGCCTTCTCGTTGAGTTCATTCGTGCATGTCCAGTCACACCCAAAGCATTTGTAGGAGCAGTTCGTTCGAAAGGACATTGGGTCCCATTTGTGTGGCAATGGAATTCTTCGTCAGTGTCAGTTTGGTCATGGGATGTCTCCGCAAATCACTCTGAGATCAATCCGATTCACAAGGCTATTACACGTGCCACGTGCCCTAGGAATTCCAACGTTCATCGTGAAGGTTGAGTTACGCAATTTTTCGAATGCAAACTTGTGTGGAATTTGTGCCATTAGGTTCATCGATTGCCTGGTTCGTGGCAAGATGCTTCCAACATGTGTTGAAGATGTCAAGAGTCTTCATGCAGCAGGCAGGGAGTTGTTCCTAGGAGAGGTAGTCAAGCGTGATTTCGTCAGCAGACCGTGGACTTGGGGTGCAGGGCTTGAACCAAAAGCCCTGAAACGCTTGAATGACATTTTGGAACAGCATGGAGTTCCCACTGAATGCATTGAGTCACGTGTAGATCAAGCAGTCAAAGCATTAGGAGCACATCAGATCCAGCAAGCACTTTTAGGGTCGTCACCATGGAAAACCTTGAAAGCTTTGGCCAACAACAGCAGACCACCTTTCCAATGGGTGTTACCTCAAGAACTGCAAGAGGTGTTGAATAGGAAAGTGGCCCAGGGTAACATTGCTAAGTCAAAGAAAAATGGAGGCCATTCAGACAAACGACCCACCCAGAGACCGCAGGCTCTTGACCCAATGAAACTGACATTGGAAATTGGAGCTTTCGTCAAAGAAGATGCAACAGCAGTGTCGCAAATTTCCTTTGAACAGGTTGGCCCATTCGCAGAGGGTATCGTTATCGCAACAATGGATCAAATGGAAGGACATTTGAAAGCAGGCCAATACATCACACAGAATGCCTTAGCAGCTGTTGTGTTGAATGGAGGTGATGCACCGGTTCAAACTCCACTACAATGGCAGCAGATTCGTGCATTGGTCCGATGTCAGGCCAACAATGAGCCATTGCTTGTTCCAGCCATTTTGGTCCAGTTAGGTCAAAAACCAGTAGTTCAGGCTAAATTGAAGGCATGTGTTGAGATCCCAGCAGTCCAAGCAGCTTGTTGTAAGATCTCTGTGTATCGGGATATGGTGGAGGGAACATGGCAACAATTCACGCAGGGACCTGTCAAATAGCTGTTCCAACATTTGCCCTTGTTTGAAACCTGCAAAGACCCTTCGTGTGGAGGTGGTGATTCGTGTCCGAAATGGCATAAGTCCCCTGACCAAGTCATTGGTGAGCCGGTACTTGACGTATGGAAGAGACAGTGGCTGACATTGAGCTTCAAACAATCAAGGCCTGAAGATTCCTCAATTTTTGTGGTTAACTTCAGATATGTGCAAGGTCTCCAGGCTCGTTTGATGCACTGTTCCGGTCGCATGGGCATATTCGTAGAGCCGAGATCCCTCGACTCAAAATCTCCGCTGTTGGATTTCCGAGTCCTATGGATGAAAGAGTCAATTCAAGAGTTGTCCCGCCTTGCCCAGGTGAATCCGTTGGTGGTCGGCCTTGCCAGATTAGGATCTCGTTTAGGAGTTCGTACTTTGACTGAGAATGCACCAGAGTTAGCACAACAACTGAAACCGGGCTCAATTTTTTTGGCTTCTGGGGTGAAAAACCAATATGAACGGGGCCCGTTGCCATATGGCATGGATCGACTCACAGTTTCAAAAGTGTGTGCTCAGTGGGGATGGCAGGCCAGGCCAATGTACCCAGTGAAAACGCTGGATCGTGACCAAGGAATCGTATGGCTCATGCAAGCAGTAGCTGAACCCCCTGATAGTGTTTTGATTTACCAAGGGAGGTCAAGTCATTGTGATGAAGGTCCCAACAAAGACCCCCAATGGTTCTCAACAGCCTGCACCAGATGTGATTGCTTCGTCAAGTACACTTGGACTTTGTACTTTGGCGAATGAAATTGAGATGAAAGGAAAAGAAGATGATCCTTGGGCCAAGACTGATCCTTGGTCAAGCTACAAACCAACAGTGGCATCTGATAAGGTCGTTCCTCCAGTTGGCATGCAGGAAGTTCCAGATCGCATTACCAAAGCTGTATTGGCTAGAGTTCAGCCAATGCCAATGGAGGTGGATGATCACAGCGCCAAGTTGAATGAATATGCTGCTGCTGCTGATGCACGTTTTGCAGCCCTTGAACAGCAGGTGTTGCAATTACATTCCGGACAGCAGATTTTGGAACAGCAAGTTGATGCATCGTCCAAAAAGTGTGATGCCCAACTACATCACATACAGCAGCAGTTCAGTGCCCAGATTGAAGCACAAGGTGCTCAAATCCAAACATTGTTTGGTGACCAAATGCGTCAGATCGAGTCGCTTTTATCCAAGAAAGCACGCACAGAATGAGATGAAGGCCAGACTCCTTGGACTTATGGGAGTTGTGGCCTTGCTAGTTGGATGGTTTGCCTGATTTGGGGTCTTACAAGAATTTTGTGCTGCAGTTGTGCCACATGTCTTGTTCATTTTTTGATGGGTTGTGTCACCTATTTCGTCGTTGCAGCAACTTCGTGGTGGGTGCACTCGTTTTGTGTCATTGCAAAGGACTGTAGGCTCCCGACTATCCGTGGGGTAGCATGTAGCCGTGGCCTGCTTAAACCTTTGCAGGTTTCCCATAGCCGATGGTGGTTATGGTTGTTCGTTGCGATCCATTGCAGGATCGGTGAAGCATTGGTGCCTGGCCCTCCAGTTTGGAATCTTGGGGTTTGTAATCCTTCTGGTATGGCTGGTAAACTCAACATTTTTGATTTCCACCCTTGCGATGTTTGGATGATTTCAGAAACTCATCTATCTACTCAGGGCATGACCGACTTTAGGACACAACTAAAATGGTCTAAACAAGGGTATAAATATCTCATCACTGGCTATCCAGCCTCACATCGTTCTGATGCTAGTTCAGCTGGGACCTGGACTGGTGTTGCAGTTTTGTCTATGCATCCGACTCGTAAAGCCCCCACCAATTGGCCACCACTTGTGTGTGAAAGTGGACGGATTTGCACCACCGTCACGTACTGTCATAACTTATGGTTGACAGGTTGCGCAGTGTATGGTACCCCAAAAAGGTGGCACTCATGCGAACGCTAGGGAAAAAACTGATCAGCTGTTAAACCTTGGTGTCGATCGTCTCCTTGATGCTGCAGGTCCCAGATACTTGGCAGGTGATTGGAATCACGATATCACTAAATTGGAAGCTGCTCGTCGTCTTGAAAACCTTGGATGGGTCGAGATACAGGACCTTTGGTTCTCCAGAACCGGATTCAGTCCACAGGCCACTTGTCGACTGAAAACCCGTCGGGATTATTTGTTCATTTCACCAGAGCTCATTCCTTTGTTTTGTTCGTGCAAGATTGATGACACCATTTGGCCGGATCACTCGGCTATTATTGCAGCATTTGAAGGCGGCCAGTCGGAACTCACTCGTTTTGTGTGGCCACAACCTCAACCTTTGCCTTGGGATGTGGTTAAGCAGCTGCCTAACCAAAGTGTTGTTGATTTCTCCGCACCAGCAGATTGTACTGACACTTATCGTCATTTGTGGGACCAAGTTGAGCAGGCTGCATCACATGTTGCTTCAACTTTGATTCTTTGGTTTACCAAGGGGACTGTTTTGTAGCGTATCCTTACTGGGGGGGTGGGGAGGGTTTGAGAAACTTCCGAGTAATCGCTTTCTGCGGTCTCAGCGTCAGTTTAAAAAAAAAACAGAAGTTTGCTTTCACCTGCTTTCAGTTTTAGTTTGGGTTGTTGGCCATTGGCCTTCCTTTTCTTAGTTTGAAAAAAAAGAAAGGAATGTTTGAGTTGTCACGGTGTCCTTTTCAGTTTCTGGTGCATTCGCTTTATTCACGTTTCAGTCTTGTATTGTTCGTGCGTTTACTTGCACTTTTAACTTGGATGTTTAACTCTCAATTCTTCGTTCGTCCAACCTCTCGGCTAACAGCCCTTGTGTTGGTAATGTAGTGAGTGAAAAGTTTTTGAGTGAGTGGGGCGTTTCACAACCCTTCGGGCGTAGTGCCATGCGATGAAGCACAAGTTGACAGATGTTGAGATCTCAGCTGGTTGGGATAGATTGACTTTCTTTCCTCATCCAATTTTGCAATTGCTACAACATGAGTTTCGCACCGTGAATGTGCTTTACAATTCTTTTGAAGATCAAGATAGTGGCATAGCTTTGGTACAGCAAATTACAAGTGAAGCAGATTTTGCAATGTTTGGTGACAGATTGGTAGAGGAACTCCTTGCTTGGCGTGAAGAGGTTAGTCCTTCCATGCGACGACTCTGCAGGGAGAAGTGTCAGCGGATGGGGGAAGAGTGGTCTTCAAGTCGGGAGCCTGATTCATCGAGAGCTGCATTTGAATTTGAAGAGATTGTGCGTAATGATCCATATCATGCACTTGAAGTTGCCAAACGTAAGTGCAAGCAGTTGAAGAAGTCTGACAACCCTGCCACTAGGGCAGAAAAGGAACAGGCGGCTTTGACAAAGTATGCCTATGAATTGGGCCTTGTGGTGCAGGAGGCTGGGCTCCCGGTGTGCAGATACATTGAAAGATTGCAAGATCCTGACAAGGCATGGAATCGTTTGTTTGGAGCTAGGCGTGCAAATACATTGAGAAACAGAGTCAGAGCGTGGCATAGGTTTAGGGACTGGCTAGTGGCTACACACAATCGGGTGTGGCCGGATTCAGCAATTGATTTGATAAATTATGTGGAAGAGGCAAGGTTGGAGACACCGGCTAAGTCTTTACCTGGCGAACTTCAGGCCTCACTGGTAGTGCTGGAAACATGTGGGAGAGTCAATGAGGGGGATCATCTCTCCCGTGATCAGTTGTGGTTGCAACACCTGGCGAGTTGGCGAGTTGAAGCTGAGACTGGGATGCGACCTCCCAAGAGTGCACAGCCTTATACAGTGGCTATGATTGTTTCGTTGGAATTGTCAGTACTTGATGTCGAAATTTCATTTTATCAGAGGTTGATTTCATGGGTGATTCTCCTTTCTTCTTGGGCTTCAATGCGTTTAGATGACGTTCAGAGCATTTTACCACAGAGTATGAAGCTTAGCAGAAGAGGGCTCACTGTACGTCTGGCACGAACAAAGACGACTGGTCCTGGTAAGCTCCATGGACAATGCCATGCATACGTCAACAGTCGCTGCAGTATCACTGGGTTGGATTGGTTGACAGAGGGCTTCTTGCTTTGGCAGGCGGACACACTCTGCTATCCGAGGGACTATCTAGTTCCACACCCTTCTGCTGACTGGTCAGGTATTCGCAAGAAGCTTTTGGAACCACCAGCCCTAGCCAACATGGTCAGGATGACAATTCAAAGGCTTGGCACACCCAAGTTGGAGGACGGTGCGTGGCGAGTGAACAAACATATGCTTTTGGCACCCGAGCAGATGGCAAGATTCTGGACTGGACACAGTGCAAGGCATTTTATGCCAGTCATCACGGCTGCTATAGGTTGCCCCAAAGCTGATCGAGACTTCCTGGGAAGATGGGCCATAGGCCGTGTGGGAAGCAATGCATACATGTTGACAAGTCGGCAGATAGTGGAGCGTTTGCAGCAGGCTGTTGTGACATCACTGCTGGATGACGATCCAGAGTACATTGAAGATGAGCTCTTGGACGAAGTGCGAACATTTGCAGACGAGAACGGACTGGTTGGGCACAGGATGCGGAGGAGACACTCCGTTGTGCGTGTCAGGAACTACATGGAGGAAGAGGTGGAACGACCTGACTCTGACAACGAACTCATTTCTGATGATCAAGTTGCATTGCATCGAGAGGAAGCCTTCACGAACTGGACTGTAGACAACGACGACCAGAATGAGACGGAGGTGCCAGTGTATTTCATTACAATTTCTAGGCGCACAGGTTTCAAACGCTTGCATGTTGTGGGGGCTTGTCAGATTCAACGTGAGCGCTGTCAAGAAACGGTCGGGGTCACTGATATGAAGTCTTCTGAGTTCGATGCGGTTTGCAAGTGGTGCAAGAAATTTTTGGAAAAGGATCGGTCCAAGAAGGCTGACGACTCAGAAGGTTCAAGCGATAGTTCGGGAGAGTCTTCATCCACAAACGTGGAAACCTCAGCGGACGAAGCCGGTTGAAGTAAAATCACGCTTCTCTTCATTCATGTCTTTCCGAGTGCACATGACATTTCAGATTTTGTGTTTGCTTTGAGTCAGTTGATGTCATCCTAAGATTTAACAGTTTGCAGAAGGGTCAACCAATTGCTTGGAGAGACGTGGAGAGGGCCAGCATCAGACTTCATCAGTCGATCTTGTTTGAGGCTCAGAGAAGTTGTCAAGAAATTTTTGCTTGATTTAAGTTGTCTCTTTCCCATTTCATTTCGTGTGGATCCGTTGCTTGTGTGCTAGGAATTTCACACTTGTCTCTTAGCAAAGAAGTTTGTTTCAAAACAGCGTTTCAGGCATCGTGAAACTTCTCAGGTTTAGTTTAAGTTCAGATTCAGATTCAGATTCAGGGCTGGATTTTCCAGCATTGAGCCATGGCTGCAATCACCGATGAAGATAGGAGGTCATTTGTGACTTCGAATGCTTCTTCAGACCTGCAGTATGTTTTGCAAGAGTCAGATGTTTCTTTGAGAAATCAGTATGAGATTTGTCAGCACTACAGGAACTTGAAGGTGTTTGCTGCAATGGCAGATGCTAAGGCAGAACTCCGTCAGGCACTCAAAGACGATTTTAGAATTGACCATGCAGCAGATGTCGCATCACGTGCTGAAGTCGCTAGGATCATTATAGCTTGGGAAATGGCTAGAGAACTAGCCAGCAAAGAACAAGAGCTGAGGGCAGAAAGCAAGGTCTTGGGCATGCCAAGGATCTTGCAGCATTCAGAGCGTCAAGCAATGCTGAAGGCGGTGGAGACAGTGCTGGGGAAACTCCAAGAGTCCGAAGTTCCCAGTAACGAATACTTGGCGCTGAAGACAGAGGAATGTGAATCGAATGAACCTCAAGCCTCCACCTTAGATGAAGTCACTTCAAAACATGACACGTCAACGCAGTCATTGCAGAGCTCTTTAGATGCAGCAGGACATGTGAGAATCACAAAGACGAAGACCAAAGGCAAACTGCCTGAGAGTTCAGAGGACTTGCGACGCTTGCTGAAAATCGAGGCCATCACGTGGCTTTGTATGACGGCAAAGTTTAAGCAGAAGGCTTGGTTGGCAGGTTTGGAGCTTCAGCATTGGTTGCGCTATACAGATTATGTGTTGGGTGACCGAGTGTTCGGGCTTCGGGTGCCAGTGGATGGCAATCAGCAGTTGGTCAGGCCTGCTTGGACCATAGTCCTTAACTACGAACACAGGATGAGACGAGAAGCATTCAAGCTGGTGAATTCTGGACAGTGCAGTTTGTCAACAGCGTTGGGACAAGTTGTCAAAGATGCAGATTTGAAAGAGTCGTATTTCACAACACCCATTGCCCTTACAGCTCAGCATTCGAACAAGTGGAGACGCACAGACTTCAAGGGCGATGGCAAAGGCAAAGATGGGAAAGGCAAAGACGGCAAGGGAAAAGGCAAAGGAAAGAAAGGAGACAAATCTTACAACGGCCAATCTTTGACGACACATACACCTGATGGCAGAGAGATCTGTTTTGCATACAATGCACAGGGCTGTCGTGGGAATTGTGGACGAGTCCATTGTTGTCGAGTCAAGGGTTGCCACCGCAATCATAGCGCCAGAGAGCATCAGAAATACTCCAAGAAGGAGGACAAGCAAGAAACAACAGAGTGACAGTCAGACGAGGGGCTCCCGAGATCAGTGGGGGAAAAGAAGCTCAGAGTACTTTACTTGTTTTGTGGGGTCCCTCGGCGGTCAGATATTCATGCATGTTTGCGGCGTCTTTCTAAGAAAGGCGGTTTCACGCTGGAAGTCAAGGAGGTTGACATTGAGAGGAGCAACGATGATGATCTTAGCTCAGAGGATTTATGGCAGCAATTGCTGGGTGAAGTGCAGTCAGGACTTTGGGACGTCATAGTCCTATCACCACCTTGCAACACATTTAGCAGAGCGAGGTGTCAATGGCAACAACATCCTGGCCCAAGGCCAGTCAGAAGCAGTTGCTACCCGTGGGGATTTCCGTGGCTTTCAGATTCGAATTACAAGCTTGTACAACAACATAACTTTTTCATCCTGCAATGTATTAAGACATGTCAGGAAGCAGTTCGCAAGCACAGCTATTTCCTTTTAGAGCACCCAGAGGACTTGGGCGCTGTGGGGGACCAGATTCCCGCCAGCATTTGGCAGCTTCCAGAGATTCAGAATTTGCAGATCGAATCCAAGGCAGTAACCTGGGCACTCTATCAGTGCCACTTTGGCGCTCAGAGCCCAAAACCGACGCGATTTTTGTCTAACTTGCCTGGGTGTAAGAAATTGCCATTTGCCACTTGGCCAAAATTTACTTCGACCAAGCGATATCTGGGACCATTACCGTTTCATTGCACACACAAGTTCCATGTCAAGAAGCTCATAGGCAAGTCGCAGAAAGGAGGATTTCAGACCAGCCCTTCGGCGTCATACCCTCCGGCACTTTGCAGATACCTGGCCACACTCATTGCTGGCGTCCTACGGAAAGGGGGGAAGGAGTGTGGCACTTCCTCATCAAGCAACATTGATCAAGTGGACTCTATAACTCCTCTTAGCATTGATCCCGGGGTGCTTGATGTTTCCAAGGTTTCTTCAGCTCACAACATTGTTTCAGACAACATTGCTTCTTATAACATTGATGCTGACAACATTGCTACAGACAATCGTGCTGCAGACAACACTGCGGCCTCATCATCCAAGGGGTTGGAGGCCCAAGAATCAGTTTCAGGGGAAGGCCAGACTTGCAACAACGACGAAGTTGATTTAGTGGGAGACTCCAAGTCTTGGGGAACCCCAATTGATGCTGAGTGGGACAACGAAGAACGATTCTTTGTGGATGGGTTTGGCCTGTGTTCACCGAACCGTTGGACACCTTCATGTCGCGGACTGAAACTAGGGTTCGAAGCTCGTGACCTTTCAGAGAAGTTATTCGAGAGAACAAAGTCTTGGGTCATTGCAAATGTTGGGGATCTCAAACGCGAGGCTTTCAAGTTGGCGCTGGGACAACATGAGCAGTCACCATTCACTGAGGAGCAGCTGCAACAACTTAGGGCTTCTTGGGCTGAGTTGTTGCCTGCTCCTGACGCGGCGTTGAAGAAAGCAGACGGTCAACCTTTCTTTCTGAACTTGTTGTCACAAGCATTGAGGTTGTTGGAGGATCCTGACTGGGAGATCCTCACTGCAACTCCTGATGGTTTCGAGTTGGGAGTTCCTGTGGGGTACAAAGAGCCACTTCCTAGGACACCGTCAGTTTTTCCACCCAAGACTAAGCATCGAAGCTTAGACGAGTCACCCTTCCAGGAAGTCGCAACTAACTACAAATCGGCAGCAGATTTTGCAGAGAAGTTGGAGGAGAAGTTCCGGGAGGATGAAAAGAAGGGCATGATGTTTTGCAGCACCATGGGAGTGCTAAAGGAGATGTACCCTGACCAAACCATTCTGGTAGCAGCTATGGGTGCCATTGAGAAACCTGACGGCAGCGTTCGTCCACTACATGATGGAACCCATTTTGTACAAGTCAACAATCATATCAAGTTTCAAGATCAATTGCAGTATCCAGGTCCACATGATGCGGCAGCGCTCTTGAGGGAAACTTGCGAGACTCGTGACTCGTACTTTGTTCTTGGGGCGGACATTTCTGCTGCACACCGTTTAGTCAAAGTACGGAAATCTGACTGGCACCTCCTTTGCTGCAAGGCACGTTCAGAGTCGGCCACCACATGGGTGAACTGTGTGGGGACGTTCGGTATCAGTTCAGCTGCGTACTGGTGGACGCGTTTGTTTGGATGTGTTGGCAGATTCATTACTCGTCTGATGCTGCAAACCTGGCTGATACAACTCGTCTATGTAGACGACCTTCAATTGGTCGCCACCGGCCCAGAAAAGTACCTTCATCTCTGGATGGTGGTCGCTGCTTATGAGGCTCTTGGCACTCCTTTCTCCTATCGCAAATTCTCGGGAGGTTTGCAGACAGAGTTCGTGGGGTACTGGTTGGATTTCAAAGGGTGCCGTTTGGGAATCAGCGCTAAGAGAGGGCGTTGGTTGCTGGAGTTTATAGAAGAAATGTCCAAGTCTAACCGCACGGTGAGTATGAGGCGTTTTGGTGAGTTCCTGGGCAGACTGGGTTTCGTAGCACGAGTCCTTGTTTGGTTAAAGGCACATTTAGCACCACTCTACAGTTGGGCGTCAGCCTTGGATCGATCTACGGTTGCGACAGCTCCCAAACTTGTCTGGTTAGTGTTGAAGTTTCTTTCAAAACAACTGGATAATAGCAATTTCTTGTATTCAGCATTGAGACCTTTGAAATTTCCTACAGAAGTGTTTCGAACAGATGCGAAGTGTGCTGATCACTACGTTGTGCTTGGTGGTGTCGAGCTTGGTAGTGGTCGGTGGTTTTCTCTTAGGTTAACCAAGGAGGAGACTCCTTATCTCTTTAAGTCCACAGGCGAATCCCAGTGGGCCTCAGCACCAGCAGAGTTGCTGGCCACGTTGGCAGCTTTGGTGGCTTTTGGTTTCTTGAATGACGAATCCAGGCGGTCGCAATTAGAAGTGAGTTTTGTTGCAGGAACAGACAACAAATCCAACGAGGCTCTCCTTTTGAAAGCAAGCACGACACGCTGGCCTCTCCAATTGATCAATATGCAACTTTCGGCGAAGCTAATGAAAGCCGGCATCAAGCTCTTGCTTCGTTGGAGGCCCCGAGACGAAAACACTTTAGCAGATGAACTTACGAATGAACAGTTTCATAATGTTGTCAATTCGAAACGAGTTGAGCTTCAATTTGCACATCTGGAACTTGATTTGTTGAATGAATTGTGGAAAGAAAGAGAAGACTTCCTAGATAAAGACGGTTGGAAGTATTATCACGATTCTGAATTCAAACAAAGAGACCGGACGAAAACAAAGTGGGGATAGGCAGTTGACCACCTCGCGTTGAAGGGGGGTTTGATCTCTCGATGGATCAACCTGCAAATATTTCAGTCTCAATATTTCAGTCTCAGTTGGTGGCATTCAGTTTCAGTGGATTTAGTATATGGCCTATCCCACTGCGTTCCATAAATGTGGATTGCAGATTCGTCCAAACACAAACCTCATTGGAAAAAAGAATTCTGTGCGTGAAATTTCGGTTTTGTCGATTTGTGTCTGATTGCATTTCCCCACGGTTTTGAGTTGCTGTCACTTGAGATTTATGTTTTGTCTGAGCTTCGCTCCTCACGCCTCCTGGTTTTACATACGCGTAGGAACAGCAAATGCCAAATACCAAAAAAGTGTTTTGGACGTGCCACTATTCGTGCTCCTGTCCCTTTGCACATTCAACGTGGACCAGTTAAGATTGGCAGAGCTGGTGAATTTACACCCAAATTTGTAGGGGTTGACTTGCAACATGCACAGTTTGTAAAGCAACTTCGTCGAGTGCAGTCGTATGCTAGGTTAGCTTCTTCTTGGAAGGGTCATCAATGTGCAGATCATCGTTTTGAGCTCTGGAGAGCAATCGTTCGTGCACCAGGCTTCTTCCCAGACTTTATCAGTTGGTGATCAATTGTTCGTCCCTTTGTCTCCTCCTGACTCTGATGGTGCCTGGAGAATGTTCGGGGTCCTGGATCGTGAGGTTGTTCGTTTGGAACGCGCCCTCATTAAAGCTAGGTGCAAAAGTAAAACAGCCAATAGCAAAGATATCAATGAATGCTATCGTGCTGTTCGCAAACCAGCGCCACAAGCAGTTGATGTTTTGTCTCAGAATGTAGTTGGCGCCATTGCTGCTATTGACCATGCAGATTGTGCCATTGAATTCCAGGATGAGGTCAAGTGGTTGGAGAACACTCCGATCTTTGTTCAAGGTCAGAAACTGCAACCTGTAATGGTCACTCCTGACAAGATTTGGCTTGAAGCTATGCCGGAGGTTCAGGAAGGAATGAGCGCAGTGCAACACAAAGGAATAGGTACTTTGCCGGAACTCTTTCATGCTTTCACTGAGCAGTGGAATCGTCGATGGGCTCGACACAGTGGGATTGGGCTGGAACAGTGGCAGACCATCATTGATTTTAATGCCTTGCATTTTCGAAGTGTCCAAAGCACTCCTCTTCAGCATTCTCGTGCGCTTTTTCGTGCCACCGTAGCTAGCGAAAAGAAAAATTCCGCTCGGGGATTAGATGGTGTCTCTCGCCTAGACCTCTTGCACTTGGATGATGGGTCCGTCGATTCTATCCTGTCGTTGTTTGCAAGAGCCCATTCGACTGGCGATTGGCCAGATCAGGTCACCCATGGGTCTGTAGCAAGCCTAGCCAAAGTGCCATTGCCTGAAACAGTGTCGGATTTTAGGCCCATAACTGTCTTTAGTGGTGTGTATCGTGCTTGGAGCTCTATGGGAAGCAGACACTGGCTGAAAGAAATAGAACCCATTTTGGCTGAGTGGTTGTTTGGAAACAGGCAAGCAACTCGTGCAATGACGCTGTGGCGTGAAGTGATTGACCAAGTGGAACAAGCCTATACTAGCTGTGACAACCGTCACGGCATCGTATTTGACTTGGAGAAAGCATATAACACCACCCCCAGACTACCAGTAATGGCTCT
>OMLO01002038.1_pt1 | contig 16044 bp, 18 predicted proteins | sample 1674811 | NCBI WGS metagenome assembly OMLO01 (sample SAMN06265003, study PRJEB25207) | coral metagenome | isolation source: Coral host | place: Mexico:La Bocana,Puerto Morelos, Mexico | collected 2008-11-13 | reverse complement strand
TGTGTCGTTTGTTGAACTGTGTTGGTGCACAGCCATGAGGCATCAAAACTGTTCAACCTGCAAACACTATAGACTTGACTGGAGCAAGTCATGACAGTGGCTGCTCACAATCCCACCCGCCCTCCATGATGGCACATATAGTGTCGGTGTTACTCCTTTGGATTTTTGCGCCTATTCTATGGATATGCCTATGCCCCTCCTGCAAAGAATTATTTTTCCCCAACTTGTTACAAATACTGGCAATGTATTGACAATGTACTGCAGCGGTCATGTCAGCTTTATGTTTTTTTGGTTTGCAAACAACCATGCATAAAGGTTTTATTGTTTTTTGGTGGGAAAGTTTTCCATGGTCGGTTGTTTTCACATTGTTTGCCGGCTGCGCCTCGCGCCTTTTCTTTTCTAAGTTTCATCGGTGTAAGTTGTTCACCGCCGTTGTGGTGAGAATGTGCTTCATATCCTTCAATATTTCACAGCAATTGTGTGTTTTTCAGGTTCTTTTAGCCAAGGCGATTAGCTGGAGAAAAAGGATATATCATCATAATACCATCAAATTCTGAGTCAAAACCGAACCCATGTCTAAATTTGAAGTCAAAACTGTCAAAACCGAACCCTTTTAGCAAACAATGCAAATAATAAGATATGATCAAACAAAAACATTCGAACAACTCGACTTGCACCGTTTCGTGGCATGGATTGCCGAGCGATGTGTGGTAAACAGTGATTGCAGCTTCAGTAGCCCGGATCCACAGCAAAGGTCACACCATCTAGTTTAAATCTATAATGGTTCTTATAACGTTTTTGTTTTAAAGCAACTGGCCTATAAAGCCGGGTATCATTCCCACGTTTCGGATTTTCCAGCAAGGTTTTTTCTCGGAAAAATAAAAGCAGTTGAGAACCATTTGAAACAAGATGATACAAGATGCATTTTTTTACAATAGTCATCGCAAATAGATTTCAACCAAACTTGCTAAGCATCATGATGGCATCAAGTTATGTTTGATTTCTGGATCTCCCTTGAAAAATCCATTGCTCCCAGGCCGGAACTCTCATCCTCAAGATCGTCCTGCGACGGCGAAGTGCCCCATGAATGCTGGTGGCATACGGGGGATGATAGTTGGCTCGGGGTCCATGTTTTGTTCGTGGGTATTCAGAGTTTCAAAGGCAATACCACTTACACCTGCAGTTTCAGCTCTTTAAAGTGTCCCGCTGATCGCTACGTGCATTTACGCGATGGAGTACCGTCACCCTGCAGCGCCACCCCTTGTGTGGCGTTCATCCCGTTGCTTTCCTATGACTTTGGTGCAATTCAAGAAGTTTTTTGGTTTGCTAATGATATCTAACTTCGCCAAATATTACCAAATATCAAACCAAATAGTGGATGGTGTACAATAGACAGTATCCCACAAGACCGAAATTTTTTCCTACCAAGGACCTGGGAAGGTGCCTTGGGAAAGAAAGCATGTGGAACCTCGTACAAACAGCCTATATAGATTCTGTGTAGTGTTTTTCGTTTTGGGTTTGAGTTTGGGCCCAGAAAAGTTTGGAACGCCAAATCATCAATCTAATTTGTCACCGCGTGCGTAAGGAGCGTGTTGCTGAGAACATCTTTGGCCTACTGCCCATCACGGTTCATAACCTACTTGAATCCCCAGAATGGAAGGGTGGTCCTATCTTGCAGGTCACTGACGGGACAGACAAGAACCCATCGGCTAAAGATATTTCGGACAACTATCCCTTTGTCAAGGCTGTAGTTGTGTACAGTCCACACAAGGCGCGGTCAGTGAAAAATCTTAAAGGATGGTAATGGTAAAGGCATCCTATAGGTTTAGAAGCGAACATGTTTTTTTGAAACACCAAAAAATGAAATCAGATTTTACCAAGAACACTCAATAAATTTTACCCCCAAAGGTCTTGTCGGGATTCTTCTTGGCCGACGTCTTCCTGTACGTGGATGCTTTGCTTTCCTACAAACTACTCATTCCGGAGAAAGATAGTCATGACACGAAGGCTACCCTAGCAGCTAGAGAGGCGGTCAAACTCAAGGCTATGATGGGTAGTTTAAGGGCCCTTTGGAGGTCCACCCCAACAAATGGTTTGAACAATAAGATCACTGAGTTGAAGGGTTACCTTGTAGCATCACCGACTAGATCCTCTCAAGCCCTGCCTGAGCCAAGCCCAGAGGATGATCAGGAGGGGGGAGACGAAAACGGTGAAGGAGAGGTTGGAGTTGAGGGTGAAAATGGAAATTCGGAGAATTGTGAAGATGTTGAAGAGGAAATTGGAGAGGGGGAGGAGGAAAGTGAGATGGAACAAGATGAACCCTTACCCATTGAAGATGAGGTTGGTAGTACCCAGGTTTCTGAAGAGAGCGGTGAAGGGGCCCCCACCCATCGCACTTTGAGTGCTTCTACTTTGGAGTTGGGTAAGGATACCAGCACCAGGGCAGAAAGTGTGGAGTGTTCTGAGTCTGAGGATTTCCCCGAAAGCGTTTCTTCGTCACCTTCCGTTGACATGAGGGATTCCCAGGTTTCTTCGGGTTGGCAGGGGAAAGCTATCATGTGGGAAAACGAAACCCAACGCCAGAAAGAAGCAGAGGTCAAGGAGAAAAACAGGTTGGAAAAGATGGTTCAAGATATTTTGATTGGGTTGGACAAACATGTTGATGGTGGTTTGTTCGAAACACCGTTGGGTGACGCTTACGGGACATGGTGCCTCAACGCCTTGAAGCATTATGGAGATGGTGTGTTTGGCATGCTGGCAACTGAAGAAAACTTCAATTCTTGGCGCACTAAGGACTGCTGTTGTTGAAAAAACGCATTACCATTGTTTGTAGAAAAAGATCCCACAATGTCTGAACAAATGCACTGCGATCCCACTTGTTTCATTCGATCATTATTTCAATTAAACTCTCTTTTGCCGACCCCTGCTTTAGCAAAAGCATGGCCCCCATCTGTCCTTGCAGGAAACGGAAACTTCGAAGACATCCGAAGCCGAGCAGGAGGTGCCAACTCGGGAGTTTTGCTGCGTCGTTCATGGGTGTGGAGCTGCATGGATCTAATTTGTCACCTTCTTTTTGTGAATGGATCTTTTGTCCTTCTTTATGTGAGTGCAGTCTGCAAGGAACAGAGTACATACATGTCTAGGTCTTGAAGATAGATTTCAAGGTGTCTTCAACAAGTACTCGCGAGACGTTCTGATCTAAAAACCTCATATAATTTCAACTCATGCAGTGTAGTATTGTATTTCCATTATTCGAACAAGATTTACACACTTTCTTACGCCAACGACTCTCCAGGAGAAGAAGCCTCTCAACAAGGCGCTTTCCATGATGGGAATGGACCAAACCCTGGAACCCGAGTCTACGTGGATGAAAACTCCAGCGGCCAAGCGTCCGCGCTATGCAAATCAGGTTGAGGAAGCTTTGTTGACATCTCCACCTCCGGTTGTTGGTCACCAAACTGATACTAGTTTGGTGAACTTTATTGAATTTTCCAATAACTTTCAATTGTTGTGGGACCCACAATGTTTGGTAATATATCATGTTTAGTTGAAGTCCTCACCAATCAACAATAAATGATCAATAGTTCAAAAGTGTCCACGTGAAAAACCAACACCACTGCATGACAATACACTGAGATAAAAATCACATTTTGAACTGTTTGGAGGTTTGATTGGTATGCCTCTAGTTGAAAGCCGATAGGTCCCCACATCGTAAGGCTACCAATGTTTCACTAGCTTCCCAAGTCCTTTGAACGGTTTTTTTTCGGAAGCATGGAAGTAGAACGTGGGGTCCCAATAAGCCGCTGTTTGACTTTGTTTCTTCAACAAAAAATTCATGTTACACTTCCATGATTCTGAAAGGGAGGGTAGCTATATGTAACTATCAGGCAAAACGAATGGCCATCGTAAAGAAAGAGGACAAGACCAAACCGGTGAAGAAGGATAAGAAGGTGAAGCCCTCGGCCAAGCCGGCTGATGATGATGATGATATCATGGATACTTTTGGTGAGTATAACTTGCTTGAGATTGGCGTCCCACCAAACGCTTGGCCCCCTCGCAATGGATGCTACGGTGGAAAGCATGGATATACTCTGAAGTCTCCCCGGGGTGCTGTTCCTTGATTCAACCCAAACATATTTACAGAACGCCATAGTTCTTCTTTCAAAGGTTTGAAACAGGATCACACCCCAAAAAAAATCAAAACATATTACAGCCACTTTCATAAGATTCAAACTGACTGGATCCTCCCACAAAAATGATAAGATAGGATGGGTTTGAAACAAGATCCACAAAAAAGAATGCGCCCTAAAAAAGAAATAAAAAGAATAGATTGGAAAGATATGTCGAAATTCTTTACAACTACCCACTGCCGTCGTCTCCTCGGCTACCGAGGCAATTGAAGTCCTCCTTTCCAAGCGTGCCTATGTGGTGAAGAAGCTTTCACCTCACGCAGGACCGGATTGCCGGCTTGGCCAGGTCACTTGGAGTGTGCACGGCGGACCGGTTGAAGCGTGGGACATTGCGATTGAAAGGGCTGATTGGTGATGTTTAACTGCGATGTTGCAGTGGGAATGCAATGAAAATCATTGCTTTTGAGGGCAACATGTTGCACAAGCTCATCTCCTTAGGATGTGGAGTGTGCAGGTGCGTTCTTATTGTAGTTGTCATCCAATGCAAAGCCTAACTAGTGGCACTTAGGATTCTGTGCTTACGCAGGCGGCATGTGAGAAAAAGAGAGTGACCATGTCCCAGCCCTATATAGCCCATGTGATTTGGTTCAATGATAAGATATGTACGTCCATTGCTCGGCGTTTGTCCCAATGAATACCTCAAGCTTGAAAATCTGTAGCTCTAAAGTCTTCACCCTGCAGCTGGTATCTTTTGCCAACTCCAGGTACTATTGCCTTTGAGTGGGGCTATCGTGGAGGAGGACTCATTTGAATCTGGATGGGAGAAGTGAGTGTCAGGTGGTTTCTCTATAGGAATATCGTTCGAACTTTCAACCCTGAACCTAAAACTAAAAACATACAATGGATTTTGTTGTTTGAACCCTGAATTTATGATGGGTTTGATGGCCATGACCTTCACCTCCAAAAGGTAACACAATTCCACCTTCCACAAACAGAACTCTGAGTCTGAATCTGTTTATATCGCACCGGAAGCCATTTTCAAACTATTAGCTGACCCTCCAAATTGCCAGTGCTGTGGCGCTATGGGGAAACCAAAGGGTCCTTCCAACCGAAAAGAGGTGAGGATGCTTAGGGATGCTACTTCCGGGATGCCATTCAAAAAAGATCCCGATGACAACCCAGTGCCTAGACCTTTCCCTCGAAGCATGAAAGCCAAGCAGCAATCATGGCTGTTGGCTGGTTTGCGACACCTTCGGGCACCTGTGGTCACTTGTTGGTTTGAAACCCATCACCAAAGTTCGGAAATTTGGGAATCATCATTATCATCAACCATGGTTTGAAGGAGTCTTCCCTTAACAACTCTTTGTTTTTTTTGGCGTGAATAAAGCTAGTGACCGAACGAACCGACAATGTTTCATCTGTACACATCAGTTTTGATAGATAAACATGTTTGTACATCATGTATTTGTTCACATGGTTGTTCTGTTCATTCTGGTGATGGAAGAAATCCTGCACTAGTTGATATGGTAGATATCCTTCTATTTACATGGTTTTGTACATCCCGGGTGGTGCACGAATTCTTCCATCAACAATATCATCGCATAGAATTTCCTTCTATATCAATACGTACATATATTGTTTTACTTCTACATGTATTGTGAACATCCACATACAGCTAGTTATACACACATTGGTCTTTCTCATATTGATACACATATAACATGTACATATGTACATTCCATCTCCTTTTATATATGTAAACATGTACATTGAGTGGAAACACGAATCTCCTAAGGTTATGGCAACTTTGGTGAACTTGATGTTCGCAATCCCGGAGTTGGACTGGTCATCCCCAGGTGACCATTTTGAAACGTTCGCAGGCGCGATGTCTGTTACTAGGGCAGAATGGGAATGTGGGCGACAAGCCGTTCCTTATGACATAGAGCTGGATTCGAGTTCCATGAACCTCCTTACCCCAAAAGGTATGGCAAACGCACTGTTTCATGTAATGAACTTGAAACCGGGAAGCGGAAAACTCACCGCTCCCGTGTGCAGTACCTTCGTATTTATGCCACTGGGTTGAAATTTAATCCAAAGTTTTTGATTGCTGGGGATGGCGTTACTGTTGAAAACAAAACTTTGCATTGGTTGATGTGGTAGATATCCCCATAGCAATTTTGTTGGTTGATACTTTGGGTTGACTTCCCAACACCAGCTGACAAGTTGTAAGGTCACGAGGCTCGACGCTGCGTTCTAAAGCTCGACCACTGGGTCGTAAGGACAGTGTTGCAGTTGCTCAAGGCAACGTGTTGGCCAACAGATCCTTCATTCTACTTTTGTTTGCGTCGGCAAAAGCAATTTGGTGGCTGTTAGAACAGCCGGGGACGTCCCTCATGGAATATATGCCATTGTTCCAGAAACTGTTACGGATGGTTGGGATTAGGCGATCTTCTATAAACATGTCGGACTTCGGAGGGCCTACAAAGAAGCGCACACTATTGTATAGTAGAGCCTTGACATCCTTTTGAAATTTGAAATGTTTTGACAAACGTTTTGATTTGTTGCTGTGGTTTAAGGTTTGGAGGTTTCGGGGTTAGGGGTTAGTGGTTTGGGGTTTGGGGTTTTGGGGATTAGAGTATGGGGGTTTTGGGTTTGGGTATAGTCCACCACATTAGTATACGCTCTCCTGCGGCGTTTCATTCTGCATGAGGCCATGCTGCTGTCGATTCTCTTGGTGATTATTCCGTGGAGCCCCAGTTGGAAACGAGACAAATGGTGCAGAGATACACCAACAGAGCTGGGCAAGCAAGAGTATGTGGGGGCAGGGATTTAAAAGCCAGTCAAGCCTATCCCAGGCAGTTGCTCGATTCCATTTAGCATAGCAAGTTTTAGCCTTCAATCATCTTCAATCCATATATGTTTTCAACCCTTAAAGTCTGAATAAAGGATAGATATTGTTTCAGGTTTTGTGCTTTGGGTGGATGTTGGGTCTTTTTCCCACACCTGCAAACCATACACCACTGGTAGATGTACCAACTAGGATGATTAAGAGTTCCCCATCAACTAGAGCTCTACCTGAACATGTTCATGTTTTCTTTTTCCAAGATCAGTTTCCCCGGCTAAGATTTGGTGTGGCTGTATCCAAATGCCGAAGTCGGTTTGACAAAAAACACAAGCGGATTGCGAAAGAGTTTCTCCGTCAAGCCCGTGTTACTGACAACCACTTCGATGCCAGACCCAGAGAGAACCGAGCATGGATCAATGGTGGCGATCTTCAACCAGTGATTGATTACTTGTCAGCTCAAGTGCATTAGCTGGTTGAAGGGTAGTTTAGAATTTGGCGTACAATATGGCGATGTTTCCTTTTGCCTTTATTTTCTTTGATGTGGGACTACCCATTTCAAATTGACCATGGGGAGTCTACATTAGTTTCCTTGACCTGGGGATTCACATATGAAGGCCGCTTTGATGATTCAATTGTAGCCAGTATCCAAATCCAAATATCCCAAAGTCACCCTCAAAAGCTGAGATCCCATAGGTTTTGCTTTGTTTGTCGGCCCTTCATATGTTGCGGCAACAAATGCCACAGATTCGAAGAACAACAGCTCGTTGCAAAAAAAATCCCGGTAATGAAACATAAGGAATCGGAGAACAACCCTTTTAAAAGATGAAATCCTTTTGGTTGGGTCAACTGCCACTACATCTTGCACACAGCCCATTCCGCAGGACTATGCCACGCCTTCACCTCAAAAGGGCCAACAGAAACTCCGGCCTGTTGGCAGCCATTCACCGCGTGGGGGGTGCTCGGGTGGTCTGGGTAAAATGAAGATTCTTTCAACCTTTGACATATCCCACCTGAACATGAACAATCCACTTCCAAACAGTACCAAAATCATAAAAATCACTAGTGCGAATGGGAGAGAGGGTCATGCGAGAAAGTGCGAAAACGTGCGAGTTGTAGATTGATCAAAAAAACATAAAAACATATCCAAACTTTCGGGTATTGTACCGAAAACTTCCTAAAACAATCTTGTGACATGTATGTTCCTAAATCAATCCTGCGAAATGTATGTATTTGTTTCAGGGTTCAAGGATTTGGTTTATCTGTAGGAGGACGTGTGGCACTTTGCCGGATGGCTTTGAAGAGTGCTCGGTCTCCCCCCATGGTAAGAGTCAGTTCAAAAAGCAGGCCTTCTGCACTTCGCAAAGAGTCTTTAGTTAAGCAGACGATCGCTAAAGGCAAGGGAAACCAGGCCAAGGTTGATAAGCAGAAGGGAAGATCATCTGAGGTAAAGGTTACCTTCAAAGATCAGAAGAAGCTTGACGAAGAGAAGCAAAAGAAGAAGGTGAAGGATGGTAAGGATGGGAAAGATGTGAAGAATGGAAAAGAGGAAAAGTCTCAGGTGAAGGGTGTCAAAGAGAAGCAGAATCAGAAGAAGGATGGAAAAGAGGAGAAGTCTCACACGAAGGGTGGGAAAGATAAGCAGCCGAAGGATGATGCTAAAGCTGATGAAGAGAAGAAAGACAAGAACCGCAAGAAAGACAATACAAAGAAGACAGCGAAAGAGGTAGACGAAGGCAAGTCTGAACAAGTTGCGAATGACAATCAAGACCAGAAAGGCAAGCCTAAGGAGAGTGATTCCAGAGCCCAATTGCGGCAATACTTGGCCGGACGCAAAGAAGACAAGGAAAAGAAAAGAAAAGAACCGCCTGTGGTGTATGTACCAGCGCTGGCACCAAAGGTGCAACATATTTTCCAAACACCACCGATGAAGAGACCTGCTTCATCTACCACTAGTTTGTCATCAAAGGAAAGAGCAGAACAGAAACTAGCAGAACTCAAGGATTTACTTGAGGATGATGATTTCAGCTCTGGCTCTTCCACTCCAGAGCACGCTGGTGATGAAATGCCCACAGTCCATGGGGCCTCTGGGAGCGAGCAAAAAGAAGGATTGGAAGAACAGGAGGAAGTGGCACCTGTACATGAAGATGTACCAGACACCAAAGCAGAAGATGGTGAAGAAGCATCGGAGGCAGAGGAAAGCCAAAGCGATGAAAGTGGTGAAGATGAGGAAGAAGGAGAAGGTGAGGAAGAAGGAGAAGGTGAGGAGGAAGAAGAAAAAGAAGAAGATGAGGAAGTTGATGAAGAAGACAAAGAAGAAGAGAAAGTAGAAGAGAAAGGAGAAGATCGTGTTGTTCCTGCAGAAAGTCCCAATCCAGAAACAGCTTTGGCTTTGGTGACCAAAGACACTACGGCTTTGGCTGTGCAAACTCGTAACAGCAGCTTGGCTTTACACAGGTCACACAACATATGGTGGAGTTTGCGGGTGTTACAGTATAGGTATCCTGTAGTTCAGGGTTTCCTTGGCTTAAGAATAGAATACCCTTGGCATAAGAATGAAATACCCTTCAGGACTAGAGAAAAACTTTAGACCAACTGATCACAAAACCTGATTACATCCAAACCGCCAAGGTATGACCCACAAGAATGAGTGGGATGCCTTTGTGAGGCAACTCAAAACTGGGGCTCAGATACCGGTGGGCGTTTCTGAGTATGCGGTGAGTGCCGCAGGGCGCAAAGACTTATTCAATATGTGGCTAGATGCTAATCAGGATTGGAAAGCATGCCAGCTTCTACTGGAAAGGAAACAGGAGCAGGTCAACACTGCTTCTCGAGGGTGGGAGGCAAAACAGGGGAAAACCCTGAAGGAGATGTATAGTAAGGAAAAGTATGAATCCCTTGTTGCCAGCAGAAAACAAGCTGGACTTTGGTACGAAGATGAAGATTTCCCTGGCGATGATGAAGACCCTTGTCACCATAAGAACTTCCCTGAAACATTTCCAAACACATTACTGAAAGGGAAAATAGAGACATAAACAGTTATATATATATTATATATAGTATTTGACTCACATAGAAATAACAATTCCCATTATCCGGGCAATATAAATCTGAAAATCCTCACCATTAAAAACCTTTTTATCGAACTCCTCTTTCATTTTCCTTTGTGGGACAAAATCACATTCCCATTATCAAGAAAAGCATTCCTAAGAATAATTACTTCCTTTGGTTTGCAAGTCCTAGCAACCTGCTTGATCATTGATTCAGCTCCGCTCTAAGGAAGCATGGTTCTTCATGAAAGTGGGCCAATCTTTCAAACACCAAGAGAAGACAAAGGAATCATTGGCCATCCAAGCTAAAGCAGAACTTAGTGAGGGAATGCGCCATGCTTTGACTGACCCTGAAGACGGGATGCTTCGTCCCGGCGCCTTGCCCAAATTGCAGGGCGTCTCATCGGCAGGAAGCAAGAAGCTCCTGGAATCCGTGGCAGCGGCTAAGGCAGGTTTGAGTCTTTGGTCTGAAACCGGTATGGGTTATGGGCTTTATCTCCTCTCAAGATGCAATACTGCAGCTCCACCTTCTAGAAGCTTTAGTATACTTCAACATGTATACTTCAGCATGTTCTACACCTCAGCTTTTCCTCACCAAAATATATTCTTTGCCTTAACAAATATTCCGTACCCCAACCTACGCGATACTTCAACATATTCTATTCCTCAACATTCCCTTTGCTGATACCCATCTCTCCTAAACACAATGTCTGTCCAGGTGGTCGCTGCCCCCAAAAAGAAGAAAGAGAAGACTGAAAGTGAAGATATGAAGCCAGCCACATGGGAATCCAAAGCTACAGATCAACTACCAGAGATGTTGAATGCATCAGCTACGGCTAGAACGATTTCTATTAAGCTGGCTGGAATTGAATACGCCGATGAACTCAGTAAGAAAATGAAAGATCATGCCAATGACCTGGAGGATGAGTACCACAAGCTTTCCAAGTCCTTGAAGGAGAAGGCTTCTGAGAAAGCGTTGAAGACCTCGATGGAAAGGATTCAGGACAAGCTTGCCTTTGGAATCAAAGCTCAGGTGTGGTGTGAAGAAAATATATTTTTGAGATCATGTGATAGCATCGCTTCGATTCTACTTCAAGTCCTGTAACCTCATCTTTATGTCTTCGGATCAGCTTCGCAAAATTATACAATCTCAAATGCATTTGGCCTATCCCTTTGACCTTTCTTTATGGTGACCTTTTAACTTCTGACTTTTTCCTTCTGACCTTCCTTTTTATCTTACCTCTTTGTTGCAGGCGGCTGCTCAAGCAATGCTGAAGCCTCCACCGAAAGCAAAGAAAACCAAGGCAAAGGCGAAGCCAAAGAGTGCACCATCTCCTGCAGATCAGGGGAAGTGAAAACCTCTGTGGGTTGATTTTGGAAACTATGACTCTGCGACGCAGAGCTGAAGGGTTTGGACAAGTGTAGAACATTTGTCTTTGGGCTTTCTCGTGTACCTTCATAGTGCAGCAAGGTGGTACTCCTAGAAACAAGAAATACGAATATACATTTTTCTTTGGACTTCAGATTTGACTGCATAGTTTCCAGGTTTCTTCATCTATAAAACGCTGTTGCTTTCATTCGACGACAGGAGACTTGTCTGCTGGAAGGGGCAGTGTAGGATTCCATCTTATTGAGTTCAGATCGTGGATCAATGGATCTCATTGGCCGAAACTTGGGAAAATCTTTGAAAAGTTCTCTCCGATGGCTCACACACAAAAGTTGCCCGAGCTCCTGCTTGCCAGCCAGGTTCCAGCATGCCGCTGTCTTCGAGGTGCAAACCTGGGAAGTCTCGATCTTTACCAAAGATTAAATGATGGGCCACCAGTTCTACCAATCATTTTGATCAACATTTTGATCCAAAAACAGAGTTGTTGTAGATGATCTTGTTTTGCCCAAAGTAGATCAACAAACCAACAGTTTCCAGTTTTTGATTAGCCAACCCTGTCCAGGAAACGGATGAAATTTTCCCAGTATGAAGAGTCCAAAACTGCTAATAAGTTGCTGGAGATGATAGGGCGAGGAAAAGTATCTATTGCAGCTGCACATGAATTGGCATCAACGGTAGTTGCTTAGTCCAAAAATCAAGCACACTTTCTTGAAACATGGTTTTAACAGGATGACATTGCAGTGGGTCTTTAAAAAAAAATGTTCTCTATAAAGGTGAGACTGTGAACAATTTGCTTTGATGATTCTTCCAATATTTGTTCCGGCCGTGGCACCATGCCATGTAAGGTATGTGACTGTGAAGTCCCACCAAAGGCGCTGCGTGCCTTCATGTCATTGGGCTGCGATGGCAAACATCCTTCCAACAGCGAGCGAGATTTGCATCGTTGGTTGAAGCGACTGTGGGGGTTGGACATTGAAAGCTATACCATTTGGGTTGATCTCCAAGTAGCTAGGCTACATCTGTTACTTTCTGTTTCAGAAAAAGTTTGTTCTTTAATTTAGGGCTCAAAACATTCATAGGCATCCAGTTGGCCCCCAGTGTTTTTTTTCAAAACCCTTATATAAAGTGTTTTTTGACCCAGTGGCGGTCTAGTTAGGTTGGTGGTGGCAAAGCAACCCGTACACCTTTGAGCGTGGTTTTACCTCATGAGCTTTTGCATGCCCTAGCTAGTGCACGAAGCCCCTTCATCTTTGACAGTGTGATGCTTGGGCATTCCGAACCTTCAGCTAGACGTGCCTTCTTTAACCATTTGAAGAGGTGTGAACCATGGTCCAACCATCCAGTCCTTTGCAACCCCGATGTGAACTTGGAGAAGCTAGTTCCATTCACAATACATGCCGATGGGGCCCAATTCTACAGGGATGATGAATTCATGGTATGGTCCTTTGCCAGTGCTTTTGGCCAGCTAGGAACGGTACGTGATGTTTTGATTTACAAATTCCCCATCGCAATTATCCCAGAAAGATGGATGCTGAATCATTCCGACCCTTGGATGAATCCCAAAACAATGTTTTCATTCTTCACCCCAACCCAGGAAAAGGTAAGGTCAAACTGTTCAATATGATATTTTGTTTGGTGTGGAAATATCTTGGTAAACTATATAGATGTAGGTTGAATTTCCGAAAGCCTGATCCCACCATCGCACATCTGGAGGTTAGATCCAACGTCAACGCGGTCATCGCCAAGCTGGCCTCCTGGTCTATCAAGGTGGCATCTCTGGGCATTGGGCCTGCAATGGGCTTCCATGGGGAAATGTTTACCAAGGGTTCATCTCGTTACAAGCTGGTTGGCAAGACTCTTGCGAATGGATGGAAGTACTTGGCCCCATATATAGAATGTAAGGTTTTGTAAGAGCCACTGATGTTTGACTTTTCATTTATTACTATAGTCTTTTTGAAAGCAACAACATGGTTTTCAATGTTTGTTTAGACTAACTAAGGGGATGCTACTTCGCGATGAAAGCAGACCTCAAAGCCCGGGTCCAACTTCATGCTTTTGAACGGAACTACCAGTGCAACTTGTACCTCAGCTTCCTCTAAGTTTACCACCATTTTGTGAGGTTTTCACATTTAAAAAAAACGCGTGGGTTAGCTTAAGCTACAAAGATTTGTTTCATTGAGCAACATCACTAAACCGAGGATGTGTGACAAATGCCTGGCCAACAGAGGCATTCATTGCCCTCCACAAATGGATTACCGCAACTTTGGGGATTCAAAGGCGTGGGACTTGACCCAACTATCTCATCGAGCCTACTTAGCTTATGACCATGCATCACTTTCCCCTTGGTTGGCTATGGAAGGTTTCCAAATAGAGAGCATGTCATACGACTGGATGCACAACATTTACCTAGGGTGTGGGCGTGACCTGGTAGCCAGTGGTATCAAAACTCTCATCATGCAGAAGTGTTACGACAGTACGGGTCTTTTGGATTATGATGATATTCTAGTATATGTGAATGCACGAATCCGAAAGGTTTGCAAACGACATGGGCCCCCTGTTTTTGCATTGGCAAATTTTTTTGAGACTGCAGTTTGGGGTTTTCTTCCGAAGTTTCAACTTATAACCTCTAACTTACAACTATATACCCTTGTTTTGTTGAGCCATTCCAATGAAACAACGAGGTTATCAGTCCCAGGAAAGCCTCAAATCAACAATGCTGGTCTAGGGGGTCCCGATGACTATGCTGAACTCAGCACACGTTTCAAAGCGAGCCATGTGAAGACATTGATTTTCTGGCTATGTTTGGAAACAACCAAGTTTGCAAATGCAAATCCCGATGATGCTTTTCATTAATAAGCCGATGTTTTTTTGGGATTGTTTTTGCCAAAGAAAGTTGTGTTTTTTCCCCAACTCCAACTTAAACAACACTGGTTGAACATTTCCCGGCCACAAGTGACAACCAGCCCCCAACAAGTTGGGGGTACCCCAGCCTGGCTCCAAACTCAGGACATGATCCTGAACACGCTGGCGATTTGCTGCTTCCACTTGCAAAGGGTGACTGAAATTTTTGATTCAGGTGGCCTCATCCTATTTGAGGATGAGGCGCATGAAGCTAGTCGATCCTTGAAACTGCACCTTCTAGCATTTGCAACTTTGGCAGATCATTTTTACAAAAAAAGAATCATGCTGTTCAAGTTGAGATGCAAAAGCCACTATCTGTGGCATGTTTGTGACGAAATTCGTTTGTATAGAATTAATCAAAACCTGTTTCACAATTTCGCGGAGGAGGATTACCTCGGCAAATTGAAAAGTATAGCCATTAAGTGCCACGGTCGGTCTTTGACGAGGAGAGTGTACGAGAGGTACTTTTTACTCCTTGCTTTAGTGCTTGAAGAGCACGCCAAAAGGGGTAACTAAGTTGCTTTCCAGCATGAATGTGAAAACTAAAATAAAAATTTACTTCAACTGTTTTTTTGGGAGTCAAGTTTTCGCCAATGCTCGGAAAGCAATTTCGTTGCAGGGGTAGGGGGTCAAAGACATACTCAACGCAACGTTGTGAAAAATCCCGCTGGCCTGATGCCATGAGCATCGCACTCCGGGAGGTGGTGAACGAAGGAAACGTCCAAAACATCTAAATTGAAATATGTCAACTTGTATTCCTTCTTCTTGCAATACTATTTTAGCACAAATGGATCAAATGGTCCTCAATAATTTGGGATACATACATACGTTGCACTTTTTGGTGGCCACTTTGGGCCTTCCTATATGTAGAAAAGCTGGCGAAGGCCGGCATGTTCGAGGGTCACTGCAAAGGAGGTTCCATGTTTTTGGTGGTTTTGGTTGCCTTGTTTTTTGAAAGCCCTCAACTTCCCCCTTTTAATAAAGTAAGAGGAACCCACTGCTATTAAGTGCATGTAGGAAACGGTTTCAGTTGCCATCTGTTTACGTTCAGGTTTTTTTGCAAAGCGCAAAAAAACTTTTTTGTATATAATATAAACCTGATATTTCCAAATATAATAAATATTTTTTTCGACGACGAAAACGACAATGGACGAAAACAACACGTGACGAAAACGACAGTTGACGAAAACGAAAGTGGACGACAACGACACTTGACGAAAACAACAGATGGCGAAAACGGCAGTTGACGAAAACAACAGTTGATGAAAACGATACTTGACGAAAACAACAGATGACGAAAACGGCAGTGACGAAAACAACAGTTGATGAAAACGATACTTGACGAAAGCAGCATGTGACGAAAACGACATGTGACGAGACACTCGCCAACCGTGTTTTGTCCGAAAACGACATAGTGCCAAAATGGAAAATGTGATGAAAACGACATCGATGATCCAAAGACGACATTGCCAGACCTCATGATCAAAGAAAATTTCATTCTATAGTCATTGTTCCATGAAACTTTGCAGCATCTATAGTGCAAGTCACATGATGTTTGCAAAGATTTCATAATGTTATCTTCGGCATGGAAACAATTCCATGCTGTCATCTTTGGATTCAAACTATTTCACAATCTTTTACATTTCTGGCTCAGCTTTTTGGACAAAATCTTTTACCTTCTCTTGATATGCAAACGACAGCGTTTTTAGAAACGACATCGTTTCTCATTGATTG
>OMLO01002037.1_pt1 | contig 16051 bp, 6 predicted proteins | sample 1674811 | NCBI WGS metagenome assembly OMLO01 (sample SAMN06265003, study PRJEB25207) | coral metagenome | isolation source: Coral host | place: Mexico:La Bocana,Puerto Morelos, Mexico | collected 2008-11-13 | reverse complement strand
ATGTTGCACGATGAGCAAAACAACATGCCATCTTCCACGTGAAATGTACCTGGCGGATACTTCCTTGTCCTGTCGTTTGCAGTGATTCTTTGCCAATGAGCAATCGCTTTCATTGAGAACTAGTACCAGGTCCCCGACGTGCAGAACTACGCATAGAGCGCCTGTTTGATTGATCGAACGCTTGATCGCAAACAATCGATGATTTCTAACATTTTTTGAGGTAAATTACCGAAAACAACGCTTAAATTGTCGCAGAAGTTATGTAAGAAGCGAATATTTCCCTTTTATTTCCACAAATTTTGCAATTTTGTCCAAATTATGCGATTTTTGCTGGATTATGCGAAAAGTTGCGATTTGAGATCAATTATGCGAAATCGCAACATCGCAAAATATCAGAAGCCCTGTGATAGGCAGAAGGTCTTGGGCACCTGGCACAATGCAATATGAGATTTTATGGAAATATCACACAGTCCTAAATGGCACTGACTCAAAATGTTCCTGCAGTCATTGTTTCAGAGGTCATAATTAAATTTGCATCCTTGAGTAATGGATTTGTGCTCTCTTGTAGCTAATATCTACTTTTCCTTCTGAACAATATTTTTCCAAATGTTTTAACATAAAGGGGATATTTTTTTATACGAAATAAAAAACATAGGTCACCATGCCCATTTAATAGAGGTCACCATGCCCATTAAATGAGAATTTATATTTCACTATCAAGTGTAGGTTAGGGGAAATCTCTTACGTTGTATGCGTGCAATCGGCACTCACAGGCACACAATTATGACGAAAAAAAAACTTGCACAGTAGAGATGTGCAATGCAATACTGAGCAGTCACTTTGACTTTTGGCTGTGTCCATTATTACTTGCAGTACCATAATAACATAGCAAAATTTAGAGTTTGACTTTTCCCAAATTCTCCTGCATGTTTCCAGTCTTAATTAATCATCATTAATTATCAAAGGCCTCTTTTTCGGGATTTGAGTACAGTCAAGCCTGCATTTTAGAGGACACATTTATTAGGGAATGTGCTATAAGCTTCTATTTGCTTGCATGTGTGAGAAAGTCTCCTCACATGCTGACACCAATATTTATCAATTTTGCTCTACTAATGTTTTAAGATCAGTTGGAATTAAAAGTCTTTCATTTTTTACTTTTAATTAAATAGCTGAAGACCATACACGTTTACATACCAAGCTCACATAATGCCCCACAGCGGATGTGTAAGATGGCCTTCCATATGGAACAACAGCTTGTACCAGACCTTTTGAAGGGAAACCATTGGCAAAATGTACTTGTCTATTGGCGTTTGTTTTGTTGTCTTTCATCATTGTCAGCTGACGAATGCTATAGCTACATGTATGCACTTGTTTGTTTCAGTCATTCTAAAATTCTGTTGCATCTTCTTGTTATCTGCATAATTAAAAAAAAAGCACGCAATGACTATGATTTATTCATTGTACATGTAGACTACACGAAATCATCTTCATCTATACCAACTCTCTTAGATTATCTGGGAGTACCCAGACACAGTGAAGTGAATGCTTCAGGAATGACTGTCTGGGGTGGACAAGGGAGGGGGGGGGGGGCTAGTAGACCAAACCTTTACTACAACTGACTGAATTACTAAGCAGAAATCTTTAAGCTCTTTTTGAAGTAGAGGCAGAAGGTTTGTAGGACTGGTATAATGAGTACTCTCCTGGGTCATGCTCAGAATGTTAAAGGCAGTAGATGGTTGTTTATTCAGGGTCTTGTGGGTATTTTCCTTAGTGAGAATAAGGGAATCTAGATAGTCTTTGTCTTTGTCTTTGAATTGCTCTCTTGCGCGATCCATCACACAATAAAACTGAACTTTTATAGCTCAAAAATAATTTCAGATTAATCGTTAATGTCATGTAACTAATTAACAAATGAACATGATTTCGAATCAGCTTTGAAGTTTACTGTCCTCAGTATTCCAGAATATACAGGACACAGGAATAACATTAAAACGTACCAGATTAGCCCAAGTCAAAAGTCAAGTCAAGTCAAAGGGTTCTATTTTGGTCAAAACTAATTAAGTTTAAGTTAAGCTTACTGTTTACCATACCGTAAATCAAAACAATCGCTGTGTGCATTTCTATAGTTTGTTTAACATTCATATTTCAAAGAGACTAACTCACAAAATGATACCACAAGAAAGCTTACCATACAAAACAAATAACTGCTTAAATGAGTAACAGCATGATTTCCCGACAAAAGGTCTTGAATCTATGATCATAACTTAATTACCTTAGATTTTTTCAGTCGCCAACAAAGGAAAGACTAACCCTGGAGACCAGTTGACTGTCAACAAAGACAATTGACTTTTAGCCCGGACAAGATTGTCCTGATGCTGCGCAGCAACATGAATGGTTATTTCTCTTTCCTTCCAGCTGATATATTCGCGAAGTTTGATTCTATGCAACAAATCCAACGTGAGTAAATCAGCTAAATCATTGACAAATAATTGACTTCTTAGTTACCACGTGACGTCACGAATTCGAGCAACTTTGACGCCAGCAATAATTAGATATGCGGCTCTGCACCAAAACGCTTGGTATGTCGTTTAAGTATACCACGGGACTGTGAACGATACAACGTTTACACATGGCGGGCGTTTTAATCTTCGTAACCCGGTAATGGAGATTTTGCGCTCCAGTTTCCTTCAATCGCTTCCCACTATCAGTGAAGCGATAAATTCAGCTTCCTTACTTGCAATTGATGCGGAATTTTCGGGCCTGAACGTAAAATGGGGAGTCGAAAACTCTTTTGACACAGCACAGGAGCGCTACTCAAAACTCAAGGAAGGTTCTAAAGAGTTCATCATTATTCAGTTTGGATTATGTACCTTTACTTGGGATAAAAAGCAAGAATTGTACATCGCAAAGCCTTTTAACTTTTATATCTTCCCAAAGGTGTGGAATAGGCAATGCCCAGATGTGCGCTTTTTGTGTCAAAGTTCCAGTATTGATTTTCTTACTGAGCACGGCTTCGACTTCAACAAACTTTTTCGTGAAGGAATTTCCTATTTGCGACCGTATGATGAGCAGAAACTGAGGGAACATTTTCTGGCGAGGAACACGCAAGATTCATTTGTTTCAACTTCGTTAACTTCCCCCGGTTGCACTGCTGAAGCAAGTGGGGGATCCTCTCAGAAGAAAGCAGCTGTTCCCCCGGAACACAAGGAGTTTGTGGAGAAAGCGTGTGACAGTATAGAAGAAATGCTTAAGGATCCGGAGGGTAAGGTCACTCAATTTCCACCCTGCAATGGCTATCTAAGAAAGCTGATTTACCAATCCGCTAAACAACGATTTAAGGCTGGGATCCACATGGAATCAGCAACAAACGAAAAGAAGGAACGATTCATAGTGGTTACCAAGGTCAATGAGGATGAAAAAAAGAAACTGCAGGAACAAAAAGAGGCGAAAGAACAAGAACTGATTGAAAACGCTGTTGGTTTCACACAAGTTGTGAAAATGATCTCGCAGTCTGGTAAATTGGTTGTGGGACACAACATGTTCCTTGATCTGATTCATGTAGTTGAGCAGTTTTTGTGCCCTCTGCCGGAACAGTTTGACGACTTCAAAGCTACCATCAGTGCAGTATTTCCAAGGCTTGTTGACACAAAAGTCATGGCAAACACACAGCCCTTCAGAGATCTTATTCCTTCATCAGTTCTGGTAGATCTTGTTAAACAAGTCTCAAAGAAGCCATTCCAGAAGGTTGCAGTGCAATTTGATGGAGGGTTTAGTGATTATGTAGAAAGTGATGAGAAACCTCATGAAGCAGGCTACGATGCTTACATCACTGGACTTGCATTTATTTCCATGGCAAACTACCTTGGTTCTTTCCAAGAACCTCCAAAGATTAACATCACACCAGATTCTTCCTTGGTGGTTCCGTTCTTGAACAAGATTTTTGTCATGAGGATGGAGGATGTCCCTTACCTAAACTTAGCAGGGCCTGACCTGAATCCTTCCCGTGATCATGTATTCTATTTAACATTCCCAAGTGACTGGAAGCAAGGAGACATTCTTGACTTGTTCAGTAACTTTGGTTTTGTTTATATCTCCTGGGTCAATAGCACCTCTGCTTTTGTCTCACTGGCTCGAAGGGAGAATGCCAACAAGGTGTTAAATACACTAGATTGTGAAGGGGAATGTTATACCATAGTTTCCTATGCTGAGCACAAGCGGCAGTTATATGGTGTGCATGATCATGGCTTTGAATATGAAAGGCATACACCTCTTAAAAGACCAAGGCACATGGAGGTTCCTTGGAAAACTTCATCACCCAAAGAAATACAGGCAGGCAAGACAGAAACCAATGAAAGCAGAAGTGAACCAGAAGAGGGCGAGATAGTGGATGATGAAGAATCTCTTGAACCTGCCAAAAAGAAGCAAAAGAAAGAAGACAAAGTATTTGAGGAACCTGCAGATTGGTGATGGCACAGCATAATGGGAAGATGTCCTTTCTATTGAATTATCTGTCCAGTAACTCTACTTTCTTTTCCACAATTTTGATGTACACGGGCCAATGAAATGGTTGTAGATCACTACTTACTCTAACATGTATTTCATAGTCTGTACATACTTGAAGTGATTAATAGTGAAAAAGTAATAATCATCTTGATCATATGAATTGAAACCTTTTGTCACATGGACACTATAATTTTATTGGTGAAGCTAACACAATGCTACCTAACTTTTGTGCATACTCTTTTTTGTAGAAAAAACATAGAATCCTTTGAAATTAGAAAAGAACCTCCTTATGTTAAAGGCTAACCAATTACATCTCATGAGTTTTCTAACTCTGTTGCATGGTTAGACAACATCATTACTGTTCATACCAATGAAGGAAAACAAAGTTTACTTGGCCATCAAGCAATTGTTCTCTAACTCACAGCATCGCTGACGAGGCACTCGAGAACCTCAACAATAATATGTTGAGAATCAAACTTCTTCATAATCAGATTTTCAAGAACAGTTTTAACACTCTATTGGTTTTTATAGTACACCTGAGTGTTCTCTATAGAATGTTGCTGGAATGAATTCTTAAGAGAAAGCAAACATCCACACAAATATTCATGCTGCTTTCATTTTTCTTTGCACTTCTCGCTTCTAAGCTGAGGAAAAAGAGGATATTTTGTAGTCTACATGTATATTACATTCATAAGACACACACTAGATTAATTGATTTTAATGTCCGATGAAAAAATAATATACAATAATATACAATCCAGTTACTGGTAGTTTAGTCAAAATCACTTGAGTATTTCATCTTACGCTACTCACAGAGATACATGTAGTCATAACAGTAGTTGTAGGGCACTGCACTCTTACAGTATCATGAAAAACTGTCCTCATAATTTGTTTAGGAACTGTAAATTCAACAGACGAATAAAAACTACACTGTGTACATTGTAATGTAAACTGGTTACTGTTTGTGTCACAGGATAAGACTGATACAGTTTGATATTGATTCATTGCATTTGGTCTTTAGTGGCAATCTACATGTTCAACACAGGGTCTGCCCCTTTCCAATGATATTATGCCACTTTTAGTACACCCTGCATATCTTACAAAAGGCCCCCCCCCCTTTCAGCACTAACAGCATTTCTGTAACAAATCTCGAAAGTAATTGCTGTATCACAAGGATTGATCAACTTTCATCAAGTCTTTATTATAATTATGTATCTAAGATAAAAGAAACATCAAAGCAAGAATACAAGAATATCAAAATGGTACGGCAATAGTCAAGTAAGAAAGATAAAAAATCACGTTATCTGCTGTTAAAGATCTCCTAACACCCTGCAAGCAGATATATTTTTTTTTGAGCAAGGAGGAGTGGCTGTAATGAGAGCTGGTGGCTTATGCAGCACTTTTGTAAACAACCACTTTGCCATTAGAGCTTGGTTACTTTCCAGGGCTTTTAGCACAAAGTTTTCAACCTTGATCTTGGGGTAACACTCCTTCCACAACAGTATATAATGACTTGGCCTGTTAAGGAGAGCTTGCAATTACAAAATTTGATTAAGAATTCAATAGGGTTTCATAATAGAAAGAAGTTTTAACTCGACCTGGTTGCTTGCAAGACTTGTTACAATGAGAGCTTCAACTGTACTAAAGAACTGTCTAAAAAAGGTAAAAAAAAGCTGATGTAAGCGATATTCTGCTGAATTTGTTTTCCACACACATTTGGGAACCTTCTCTTCTACCTTAGCAATGTACTGCCAAGGAATAAACCATTAAATAATGTTTGATGTCTGATATTTGAGCATGAAGAAAAATTAGCACAACTCATGGTTTAATTAGTTAAAAAAGTTATAAATTAAAGTAAATTAAAGTAATATTATTCATGCTCCTGGTCTGTCAAGGTGTGGACTAATATTAACAGTCAACTAAGGATTGTCGTACAGGAAGTTCCATAGCCTTATGCGTTTTCTTCCACTCGTGGCCTCATCTTCTCCTTCTGCACTCTCCTCCAATTCACTTGAGGCAATTAGGTTCTCTATAACCACTATTGATAGCACATTACAACCCAGGACAGGAGGAAATTTTTCTTGAAAATTTCGTGACACTTGGGAACTGAATCTCTTTGTAACAGCTTGGACACTACATCAAACAAGAGCAAAAAAAATGATCAATGTGTACTATTTTATTACAAAAGAGCAAATGGGCAGGGTTTCTTGACATTTAACAAAACGTTAATCCCTTTTTTTATTAGCTCCTGGAGAGCTACTCAAAGAAAATGGAAATTGCCAAATATGGAAAGTCACTATCCCTGTTGCTTACAAAACACTTTGTTCACACCTCCTTGTCAGTTATATCATTTGTGTCTCCTCCTAAAGCATATTAAAAAAGAATGGCTTCCAAAGTAATCCAATCGAAATAAACCTTGCAGTGGATAGGCTCATCTTAAGGTGGCCGAACACAGTTTTCAAGAGCCTATGCCTAATTCACCATTACTTTTAAAGCCATTTATGATTTGGCGCCCGTTTTTTGCAAGAGTCAAGGTTAACCACAGAAGAGTTTATTCTCACATTTTGGCTATAAGATGTGTGATGTTGCAATGGCAATGGGGCTGGTTAAAAACAAGGCTTAAAAAATGGTTTTTGTTTATTTAGAAAAAAATTCAGTTGTTAGATTTTTTTCATCATTTGCCCACAACGAATTGACATTAAATCCCTTCTGTCAACACTGTTTTAATAAAATTTTGACAGAGGCATTTTTCGTAATTCTTCATAAATCATTTTCACTGCATGTTCTATATTGTTAAGAATTCCCTATGTCAAAATTCAGATTTTTTTGCGATAGATCATTCAAGTGGTTTCTGAACTATTGTTTTGCCAAATTTCTTGAAATTCTTACGGCTGGATCATTAGAAATCAGCAGATTTCTGCAAAAGTTATCAGTCTCAATTTTTCAAGCAACTGCGCATACGCTGCATTTAACTGGGTTCTTTCGGTAAAAAAGAAAAGCTGAGAATTGCCGTTTTTTTGCGTCGTTACATTTCCTAGCATATCTTTGTAATAACAGACTAAAGCCATCAACACACTGTGTTCAATAATAGAGAAAAATAACGCAGATAGTGTGGATTTTACATAAATAAAATGATCACTCTATTGACGACATGTTTGTTTTTGCAATCCTTGTGCACGTGCTGAATCGCATCAGCAAAAGCGCACGCGAAAACTGTGTTCGGCCACCTTAATTATATCTGTCATCTGCACTCCCTCTCTGGCTTTGATTAGGAATGAGGTCAACCCCACAAAAATGAAGCCGCAGCTCTGTCTGAAACCTGGGATTTTCTTTTTTTCATCCCACATCCACCCATCAATTTTAAAAATATCCCACATCCCTTACGTCAACATGAGGAAATCCTGCACCAATCGAAGTATTTCTCTCTCATCTTCCGTCAATAAAATTCATGTCATCCTACAGCCTGCCTCATTTTGGACTCTCGTCCTAAACAATTGGTTGGACCCACTATGTTGCTAAAATGTATAACTTTAACTATAATTCCTACGGAAGCAAGGAATAGACAACTATTGAACTAAAAATCCCCAAAATGGTAAAAAATCTACCCATACCACTCACAGGAAACAAAGAAAAAAACAAATGACATAACTTGAGCTTCTAAATTTATAAAGCACTGATTCCCCACTAATTTCACTGTATGTTGCATTACATAATTAAGCTAGCATGTTCGCAGACGCAGTTACCTGTGGTAACTGGAAATCAGCTGTGATGATCACGCGGTTTCGATGAACAAGAATGTACTTCGCGGGTGGAAAGAATTCAATTGAGAATTTAACACGTGTATACTCACATGCTAGTTTTACTTGTTTGCTGTAGAGAAGCAGGGCCGCATATCGTTCTGCCACATTGTGCCGTCTGAGCTAAGCAGTTCCTCGATTTTCTCTATAAGATTACAACACAAGTAAGCGGAAGATTCAGTTAGTCAAACAACAAAATATTACACAAGTTACCGTTATCAAACTCGTAGACTTCCGCAGAGAAACCAGTGAAAAACGGCAGCGCGATATAGACGCCATTTTGAAAATTGTTAGGCATGCCGTCAAGAGTAAAAGCGCTGGTTTATAACTTCCGTTTGCTGGCTCAATGACGTCACAATTTCGTGTCCAACATGGCGGGAATTGTGAGTCTCCTGGTTGCATTTTTGTTTTTAATTTTTCCATGTTGTGTCGCTAAAACGCCCGTAATCCCTCCAAATCATCAACTTACAAATGAAAACTGGGATCGCATGTTAAAGGGAGAGTGGATGGTGAAATTGTAAGTAGAAAAATGTTGGAAATAGATCTAGGTCTTTTGTAATTATTGTAGCAAGGTTTCGCTGGGTTTAAGACTCTGTCTGTTCGACATCCAGGGATCGGAAATGTCTATAGACAGTTAATCAACACCAGTGCTGAAACTTTAACTCGGCTTCTGGAACTTGGAATGGTTAGGAATATTGCTAAATACACCTACTGAATGCGATGCAAATCCGCCGGACCATAACCGACCCCTCACGTATATACACCCAAAATGCCCCTGGGGAGAGAGGCATTCTGACTCTGCGAGACACACACAGTTATTTTAATATAGCCCTAAATGGCATAATTTGAATCTTGCCAATTGAAAAAGCATTAATAATCGAATATCGTCTGCTGTGATGGAATCAAAATCAAATTTTAACTTTAAACTAATGACAATTAGATTATGAGCTTGAGATTTCTGTCACAGAGCACAAATTAATCATTTAATTGTTCAGTAAATGCATGTCATGAATGTTTTCAATGTGTTAGTTGTCAAGGCAATCTTAAAGATACATAGTATGATACCTGGCACCTAATTTATAAGGGAGTGATTTTTATAAATAAAGAATTTAAATGCATCTTGCAAAATACTTCTCCTGCATGATTGGCTAGAGAATGGCTGTTAACATAGTAAATATATCTAAAAAAAACCAATCACAATTCAATTTCTTTAACACCTAGAACACTGAAAAAGTTCCTTGTTATTTTGTCTCCTTTCACATACTACCAATATTTTTCTTGAAAATTGGTTATCTATGGTGTAGGTAATCTGATGCAGATATTAGGAAATAATTTATAGAATATGATCAGCAAGGAAGTGAGTATGAAAATGATTGAATTATATAATGTGATGTAAGTGATACACTGCCTCAGCTTTTGTTTAGTTACAGGTTTTTTTGTAGCATTGATTCTCCATTCCCCCTAGGTGGGATGCCACCCACAGTTTGCTAGTCACCTACTCCTTGGTTGAGAGAGAGGCACTATGAGAACAGGGTGTGAAAGAAACCTGAGTTACCATGTTCCCTTCACATAATAATTTGTTGAAAAGGATAGTTATCAGATTAACTCTTATATTTACTCTGGCCAGAGCAGCTATATGCTGGTTTGTCTTAAAATCATTAATTTAGTGGGCAGATGGCTTGCTTGCCTTATAAAGGACAGGTGAGGATGAAAAGTTACTTGATGATGAACAGTAAAATATGCTTCTCCCAGCTGCATGAATGGGTTGTTTTTCAATTAAATGAAATAAATGTATAGGATGAACAAAATGAAAGAAATTGTTATCCACAGTTCATGTGTGAATTTATGATTGATCATCGCAGTTACATATACAACTTAAGCAGTTGTTGAATTTAAGCCTGAAAAAATTCAGGCCTGAACAGGATTCAAACCTATGACCTCTGGTCTGCGATACTGCTGCAGTGCTCTTCCAACTGAAGTATCGAGCTGGGAGCTGATCACATTGTGAGTTCATAACATACCATCAGGACGATGCTTTTGCCCGAAAATATCGCACCGTACTGACCAGCAGCCCCTGGGTCTCCCAAGATGGTATGTTATGAACTCACAAATTATGTGATCAGCTCCCAGCTTGATACCCATGACCTCAGCGATACCAGTGCAGTCCTCTACCAACTGGGCTATCAAGCCATCTGGGAGCTGGGCACTTTGTGAGTTTGTAATATACCCATAGAGGGTGAAGGATGCAAATGAATACCTGAGAGATCATAAATTTGAACTGCGGAGAAAGATATGAATTTATGATTGATCATCGCAGTTATACACACAACTTAAGCAGTTGTGTGTTGCTTATATCAATGCTCAAAAGAAAATAAAAATAAGAACTGATAATGTAGAAATATGTTAAAGTGTCATATTGTGAAAACACAAAAGCCCATACTATAGTGTCTATTAGCCTTGTGAGGGTTAAAACTGAAGATCTTGTCTTAGTAGCTGAGAATACAGCACCATTACCGTGGCCAGCATGGAAGCTGATCAGGACCATTCAATTAGGAATACAACAGGTGAAAAATTGCATGGTAGGCACAGTGGCCTCATGGTTAGTGTGCTTGTCTTCACGTGGTCCTGGTTCAAGCCCTGGATGTTGTCATTGTATTGTGTTCTTGTGCAAGACACTTTACACTCTCAGTGCCTCTCTCCACCCAGGTGTAGAAATGGGTACTGGGGGATTTAAGAGTAATCCTGTACCTCTTCCTTCCATTCTCTTAACCCATAGCTTCTATTGTTTTCGGTGAAATGGCTATTATGCCATTATTTCTTCTACTGTTTTTTTAGCCAATCCCAGATCCTTTCTGGAAAGGTACAGGCTTGCTTGAATTTAATGCTGCAGGGTAACCCTGCAATGGAGATAGCAACCCATCCCATCCAGTGGGTGGTAGAAATACTCCTAGTTGCTTCATACTGCAGAAACCGGGATAAGCCTGATGTGACACTTGGCTCTTATGTGAACCTTACCTTTTACCTTACCTTTGTTCTTTAATGAAGCTTTGCTCCATGGTGTCCTGCCTGTAAACAAGTAGGTCCAGTGTGGAACACACTTGCTCTCAAAGCTGAAGGACTTGGCATAAATGTTGGAGAAGTGGACACAACTAAGGAACCCGGTAAACATTAGTATTAATTAATAATTCATTTCAGTTTACATTTGTTTTGTATTTGTTGTGGAAGTAAGTTTTGCAAGGTGGTAAAGGAATTCCAGCTTGGGAAATCTATCAATCTTTCTATGTTTTGTTTTTTTACTGGACAGGTAATTTGTTCTTTAGTTGCATCTTTGGAAGAGTTTCTAACAGTTTTCGCTCCTTCTTTCTTGTTAGTACTTAGTGGAAGATTCATGGTCTTCTCACTGCCAACTATTTACCAGTAAGTGTGTCAAAGACAATTGTTTTCTTTTCCATAACTTTATGAGTTATTGTTGTTAAGATTTTTGCATTTGACTCTGTTCATGACTCTGTGTGAAGTCATTATCCTCAGAAATAGTCATTGGGAATATTGACTTCATTGTCAGATACGCTGTGAGCATGGTGAATGGTGACCAGTGCTGGTTACTTTTTGTTGTGGGTTTATTAAAATTATCCACAGTTTTGTTTCGCCAAATTGAATGTAATCATGATCTGGTCTTTCTGGGGAAATGAATGAACAAGTGAAAAAATGCAGACAGTGCTGTCTTTTACACAGAAAACTAATGCTTCCAGCAAAATCAATTCTAGCAGTGTACGAGAATGCACACAGCCTTAACAAAAATTTTCAGGACCACCAACCCTGAACCTATCCTAAGCAAGAGAAGGTAACCAACTACAGCACACTTACCCACCTAGCTGCCTTGATCGTAAGCAAGTAGTGCTCTGCTTACTTTTGTATTTCCTACCACTACTTTATATTTCAATTTGAAAACCCTATATACTGTAATGCATTGCTATGCACACTACATGTAAGTATTGATATGGTTTGAGTCACCAGAATAATAATACCCAACCAAGAGATTTAAAAAAATACCTGTCTGATTAAAATTGTTTTAGCAAAGAGCTATGAATATGTGAACAAGGTACAGTAAGGTATATTATGATTACTGGTATTGACTCAATAACGTCATGGCTCTATTGATCTTCAGTATAAAAGATGGTGAGTTTAGAAAATATGAGGGTACAAGGTCACTGAGAGGATTTATGGATTTCATAAGTGGTCAGAAATGGAGGGAAATTGAACCAATCCCTTGGTGGAAGTCTCCAAGCTCCCATCTGTAAGTATATATCAAAGATGAAAATTAAACTGGTTGGATATTAGCATATTAAAGCAGCTGAACCATAACATTTGCAACAGTCCATTGAGGGAAATATAATGCATATAATTGTTTCATAGCAGATTTTGTCCCACGTCAGTGTGCATCATCTCTTTATGGTCACATGTCAATAGGCCATACTCAATCTCATGGTATTCCTGGCATTAGACTGGAACTAGCTTACAACTGAGGCCAATGCAGGAAGTCCTTTCAAAATGCAAGTGACACAATATCTTTGTAGTGATATTTGCTGCATAAGTCCCCATTGCAAGCTAGTCATAGTCCAGTGCTTCAAATATGAATATGGTATATTTAAAATAGAGTCTCTGGCTGGGCAACATTCTAAAATCTATCATGATAAGAATGGACAGAAGAATGTGAGTGAAGACTGGTGTTCCACATGACTTCATATTGCAGGTTGTGCTCTGTAATAAGTATTTTCATTAAGTTATGTCCCATGTTGATCATTTTTGGTCTATCCTGTACATACACTTTTGAACTGAACAGTGAAATTTCTTTCTACAACACAGCATGGGAGGTCTTGGGCTGATATTCAAGTTATCTGTTTTGATGAAGGTAATTAATAAATAAATGAAATGAAAATTATTATAAGCTGATTTTAATTTATAAAAGACATATCAGAGTTCCACTCAGTGACCAGGGTCATGTTCACTTGACAAGTTCTTGGACATAATATAAAACTGTACTAAATGTCTTCTGGTGGATTTTTGGTTTAGCCTGGTGAGTTGCTTTCAGTGGCAGATTAACATCCTATTTGGGGGAAGCAGCAATACTCCACTTTGCATATATGCTCCAATCTATAAGAGATAATCAGAGTTCAACCCCATGATCATGATGAGTATGTTCACTTAATATATTCTTGGATGTGCTGTAAGACACCCTTTTTAAAAGATTCTAGTGCAGTTTTGGTACAGCCTGGTATGTTGGCATAGTCTTGGACAGACTAGCAGCCTATTTGTGGAAAGTAGCAATACTCCTAGTTGCATTTTGCTCTAATCTGCAGGGATTGAATGGATTCTGTTGCTCTAGAAAACACCCATACTCCAGGCCTCATCTTGGACATTTTTTGATTTGAACCACAGCCCAGTTCTAACTCCAGTTTGTCTTGCATGACCTTCCATGTGGTGGGTGGGATGTTTACTGGAGCTGCGCATTTTATCTGTAACTAAATTGAAAAGTAATACAGAAAAGGGCATTAAAGGAGACTGAGGGCCATACTAGGGGCACAAATCCTCTGGAATGAGATAGAAGGCAGTGGATAGCAATGACCAACGATTTCTCAACATACCTTATGCATCATGTAGCTCTCAGGGGATCTGAAGCTTTGATCTTATCAAGGATTTATTTGTCCTTGTTGCAGGATGTTCATGAGCTTCTGACAGTAACATATGGCCTTCCAGTCTGGGCTTCCTACACTATATTTGGAGTGACAACAGTCTTACTAGGAATTCTACTCGGAGTGGTGAGCTTTTATGAACCAAGTCAAGTTTGGTTACATTTGAAGAACTTGTCAATTTCCAACAAATGTCACATAATTGCACACATGGCTGTGTGACACAGTGGAATCTGGATTTCTTGAACCCTTGATTTTTCAAACCTCTCAATAACTTGTCTAACCTCTTCTCAATTATTTTACGTCAGCTTTCTTGAACTAGCTGGTTTTTCTGAAAGAAGTTTTTGTTCGAAAAGAATTGGTATTTCACTGTATATAATTTTATTGCAGCATGTTTTACCTGCCACTGATCCATGGGGCTTATGTTTTACTCTTTTTAGGGAATAGTATTTCTGTCAGACTGCATTTTTGGAACTCCTTTCCAGTCCACAAAAGTCTCTGCTCCACCATTGAAGAAAGAGTCTGAAGAAAGGCCTAGTGAAGAGGATTATGATGAAAATGATGAAGAAGAAGCCGAGGAGAAGCAAGAAAACACAACAGACCAGAGTGGTGTCAGGAAGAGGGTAATGTATTTATAGCATGTTGTACAAACATTTAAATTACTGACGCTCACTTATTGAGCTTGTTACAGGGTCAGTGAGTATATAGGAGTTAAAGTAGTATTATAGTACAAGATCAAAGAGTTTTTTTCTCCTTCCTCATTGAGGTACCTCTTGCCTCAAGTTAGGTCTGAAAATTTGGTGTCATATCGAGAAAATATCCCTTGTGTGCAGTGCAGCAAGTTGACAATTTATATCAGGAAAAAAATAATGTTGATCATTCTTACAAGTAAATCTTGTTTGCGATTTATTACTGGTTATTTAGGACAATGTCCTTTACTGTTGGGTGTCAGCAGACGTAATTCTGGTTGTACTTAACATGTTTTTTCTCTCCTCTTTATCTTAGGTGACTGGAACAACAGACTAATTATTGTACCACAATTCCAATGTTTTTACAATTATAATATTTTCACAAAGCAAGTTTCATAATATTCCACAACTGCACTTTTTTGGAACTATCATTTTCATTTTAAGTAATATTGCAGTTGATCGTTTTTTAAAGCAATTCAGTGTGCAATAAAAGTTTGTTTTGCTATACACAGTGTCTCTCAAGTCTCTGGATAATATTGTTTTTAAAAAGTGTTCTAACTGCAAATGAATACATGAAAGATCATACATGTATATATGTATTTGAGCTGCAGAGAATGATACGAAGACATGATGATCATCGCAGTTATACACACTACGTAAGCAGTTGTGAAATTGAAGGTATGGGTATATCACAAGCTCACTTTGTGACCGCTTCCCAGTTGGCTTGGTAGTTCAGTTGGTAGAGCACTGCACTGGTATTGCAGAGGTCATGGGTTTAAATCACGTTCAGACCTGAATTTTTTCAGGCTTGATCAATCACGTCTTCATATCTAAATTCTTTCTCTGTAGTTCAAATACATGTATATTATCTTTCATATATCATTTGCATTCTTCGCCTTCTTCGGGTATGTTGCGAACTCACAATGTGATCAGCTCCCAGCTTGATATAGTAGTTCAGTTGGTAGAGCATTGCACTGGTATCGCAGATCAGAGAACATGGGTTTGAATCCTGTTCAGGCCTGAATTTTTTAGACTTTAATTTCACAACTGCTTAAGTTGTGATGATCAGTCATGTCTCCAAGTGTTCTAACTATTAACTAAATGACAGACTTCTCTACCTCAAATTTTGAAATCGCTCCCCTATTACATACCTGAATCCTGAAAATAGTACTCCTTTTGGGTGTGGCCTTCCAGTATAGACCATTACAGGGAGTATCCCACCAAGGGGTTTTGAGACCTGGCTGGGGAAATTGTGCTGTGCTCTTCAGAAGGGCACTTCCTTCCCACACAGTCTCTGTTCACCCACCCAGGTGTATTTAAACGGAAACTGGCAAATTACCGGTAATGCTGTGGGTAACTCATCCAATCCAGGCCG
>OMLO01002036.1_pt1 | contig 16052 bp, 10 predicted proteins | sample 1674811 | NCBI WGS metagenome assembly OMLO01 (sample SAMN06265003, study PRJEB25207) | coral metagenome | isolation source: Coral host | place: Mexico:La Bocana,Puerto Morelos, Mexico | collected 2008-11-13 | reverse complement strand
CAGTAAAGGCAACCTAGAGGAGTTCCGTGTTCCATCTTTATTTCATGCATGGCTGTATGCTTCACAACTTTCTTCAGCTCTGGAATATTTAGAATCCAAAAAACTTGTACATACATCAGTTGTGGAGCCCTTCATCTACATTGCATCACTTGACAAGGTTAGAGTTTTTAAACTGAAGTGATTCTGATTATTCTCCTCCCTCCTGTTCCTCCTTCTCTTGGGTCTTCTCTCGTCTTTTTCCTCTTCATCCCATCCATCTTCATTTTGCTTCTCATTCTTTGTCTGCTGTTTCTTTTTTTCACCTTACTCCTTTTCATCTTTGACTTGTTCTTCTCAATTTGTATAAAATAACTGTATGATACTTTGATACATTGTTCTTTCTTGCCTTGTTGGTTTTTGAAAAACAATTTTAGTTTAAAAATTTTTTTATTTGTAGATCAGTGTTGGTGGCTTTATGTGCTGCTGTTACGAGGAAGACATTGGCAAAACACAGTCGTAAGAATTATTATTTCTTTCAACATTGTTCCTTCTTACACTCCTGGCACAGCTGTATAATTTTGCCCTTCTTATCACCCTCTCCAAGCAGTGGCCTGAATGATTTTTTTCAGCAACCAGGGAATGGTTTATTCAAGCCATTTAAAACACCCTGGGGACTCTCAGTAACATCCTTATACAAGATACATCATGCCACTTTATATCACAGGCAATTATCTTAAGGTTTAAGATTCACATGAGATTCTATAAGTTAGATAATTTGTAAATTTCCTCTACAGGGCAGGTGTCCGTATGACATCTGGGCATCATGGACATGGTGAAGTTGACAACTCATTGAAGGGCACGGTTGGCATGTTTGCTCACCTTGTTTTGGGGATGTTCAGATATTTGGATTCTCACCGTTCAACTCCATTACTAAAACTTTTTCCGGTAAGCAACTATATTTTATTCTTATGAAACCCTCTACAACCTTCTCTTAACATTATCCACAGCATGTTTCTTTTATTTCTAAACTGACCACTGAAATTAATATTATATTAGACCTATAGATGAAATCTTGATGATTACATTATATTACCATTATTTTGCTATGGATGTTTAGACAGCTTGACATTACACAGTGTTGGTAGGATAATCTCAGTTAACCATATCCGATGTACAAGATGAGCCCTATAACCTTTTAAAGTAGGCGTGGTGGATGTATGGTTAGTGCGCTCAGCTCCAGATCAAGCAGTCTGGGTTTGAGCGATAAGGTAAAAACAGCTCTAAGTCAATCAAGATGTGTATTATTTTGCTATTTTCTTATCTTTCTTTTTTGGTGCATTTAGAAGCATGACAAGATGTGGCCTCTTGTATGTCCCAGTGGAATTGCTTCCCTTCTGAACCAATGTCTAGATGAGGATGTTAACAAAAGGCCAACGTTTCAAGAAATACATCAGATCCTTGCAAAGGTATGCAACTTATTCATGTGCAAATGTGATTTTCCCAAGTACAGTAAATCAAATGTTGCATAGAAAGTCCATAAAGTCTTAATTTTACTTGCCTTGTATTGCCTTCTAATAACAGCCTTATGTTTCACAACTGCAGCCTGAGGGCAGCATAACAAAATATAAGTCTGTGAATAATAAAATTATTGTAGATTCTTAATCCTTTTATCAACTGTCAATAATTAACAAATAGGTTCCTTGTTGATATGGATCTGTTCAGTAATAGATAACAGATGATGTCAAAATGTGATCCATAACAACAAAAGACTGGTACATGTACATGAAGTGATGGCCGAGTGTGTCACTGAACTTCTTACCACACGCATGGCAACATGGACTCTATTTGTTTCATAACTAATGAAGAAACAGAAAAATGTTAACGACATCATTTATACATCTGGCCGGGTTCTAACTTAGAAAGCTAGATAATGCTATCCACCGGAGAAATCGCTATCCACCAGATAGCGCGGTTTGTTTTGCTATGACTTATCTGGTGGATAGCGATTTATCAGGTGGATAGCATTATCGAGCCTTTGGACAACTGTGCCATGTCTTCCAATTGATCATAAGAACCAATCAAAATGCGAGAATAATTTGATGGCACACAAGGTGTTAATTAAGTGCCAAAGTTTGTTGAACTATTCACTCCTTCATACTTCTGAAAAGGTATTTGTTAATATATATTTTTATAATTAACTTATAAAATAGCTTTTTGATTAAGTTGTCACTTTGTTCAAGCTGGTAATATATAGAGGATATTACATGGCTGCATGGAGATAAGAAATTTCTATTTGAGTGTTGAAACATAATTTCACATTACATATAAGAGTGCTTATGCAGCATAACAATGGTGATCTTTCACATGTGAAGATATCAATGTAAACTGGTATTCATATTTTTCCAGGAAAGACCCCTTAAGTTGTGTTTCACAACCAGCAATTCTTCTGCTGAACTGAGTGAGCTTTCGTATGAAGAAGGAGATAAAGTCTGGGTTATATCATCAAATGTTACAGGGTACTTTACTGCTATGTACCTGGTCTGTAAATACTGTTCATCAGTTGATCTTGTAAGCAAAATGTTTGAAGAAGGGAAAACATGCAAGCCAACTCTCTCAATAGAATGGAGGATCACAGATCACAGATTTTGTTTTGTAATTTGTTTATTTTTTTGAACAAAACAATGCAGTACTTAATATACATTACCTACAGTCACTTAACTTGCAAAAAATCAGATCACGGATATAAAAATTCGTTTCTTCAAATTGCGAAAATAAGCTAGTAAGATATTCCTTTTAATAACCTGTTCTTACACTAAAAAGAGTGCTTGAAGAAAGCAAAACCATGAAAGGCTAAGTGAAGGCTCCTTATTGCAACTCGTCATCACTTTGGATAGAGGACTCTAATGATTTGGAGGACTCACATCTCAAAATCATGGAGAATAGAATGGTAAAATCATGAATATTGAGTAATAACTGAAGCCCTTCTCAGGTCATGCAAAACCTTCAGGTTATGGATCATGAAGAATAATTTCCTAAAATAATTCACGTTTCACAGAAAATAAAATCAGCTAATCACGCATCACGAGAATACCCCTCTTAATAGACAATACTAAGTGCATTTTTTTCAAGGGGATATTGATTTCTGTCAGATTAAAGCAGTACAACTGCTGCAGTTACATAATTATGGTTTGTGTGTTAACAGTGCCCAACTGTTCAAAATGTTTTTTGATTTTACAGATATCATGGTTGGTGGTTTGGTCAAAAAGAGAATAGAATTGCAGGATTTTTTGAAAGATCCAAAGCCATAGAGATTGATGATGATGATCAAGGTAAGTGTGTTTACTTTTGGTAACCTATACCAGTCAGAAAGTTCTACTATACAAGAAAGATTTACAGGGGAAAATATTCATGAGTTACTCATGTTACTGATTGATCATTAACTTTCTCACTTTTATGTACCAAGTTTAATATATGCTATTGCACTTTGATCACTTGAACTCAATTGTCTTGAATTCCCTGCTATTTGAAACTCAGAACATTTTTCTATGTGTAACATGACAGTTCCATCAAAGGCTTTTTGGCTCTTTACTATCAGCTATCTCAAACTTATTTTTGTTTCACTGAAGATGGAAGGTTTCAGCTGTACCCACCATCATCTCACTCTAAGTACTTCTCTAGTTAGCTATTTAATACTGTTGCCCTCAAATACTTGGTATATTAATAATAAAATATTGTTAATATTTATTTATTATTTATCTTATAAATGTGCTTAAGGTTAGTATAAAGTACATTATCAACAGTGTTCACTATTCTTTGTGACAGTTCCACATGAGATTATAGCACGTGGAAGTGCAGCAGAGTTGGCCTACAAATTTGCCCTCCTAGAAGGAAAGGTAAAAGTCTGCCGCGCTCGGCTGCTGATCATTGGCCAAGACAGAGCGGGGAAAACAAGTCTGAAAAAATCCCTGATTGGCCTACCTTTTAATCCTGAGGAACCCAGCACAGAGGTTCTGGAAATGAATTCATCAAAATTGGAAGTCAACATGGAGCAAGTAGTGGAATGGAAAGTCATCAGTGATGATGAAGTTGAACAAGCTCGACCACAGGATCTGAGCATCGCCAGATTAGTTGTTGAGAATATGAAGCAGAAGAAGGAAAACAAGGAAGTTCAGATATCGCAAGAGAAGGAGAAAGAAACACATTATGAAAGAGATGTTGTTGGACCAGCCCAAGTATGTTATAATTTTAACTTGTTCTTTTATTCCTTTTAATCTTGGAAGAGCATGAAATCCTGATGTTTAAGGCAGCTATGCCACAATGTTTTACATCATGTCTGTAATGTTTCCAAATTGAAGAAAACCTTAAAATATTTTTAGCTTCATGAAGTGCAATAACGCCAAGGAAGTAGGTAAAGGAAAAAAAAAGGAAGAAAAAATAAAAATGTAGATGAGTGATCAAATACAAGGAATGATACTGCTTGCTATTTTAAAACCAACCTTACTTGAATCAAATTCATTGTTTGTAATTTTTTCTTTTTTATAGCCGAATAGTATATCAGCCACTCACAATGCTTCTGCTATGCCCAGTCCTACAGAAGAAGTCAGCACCTACAGAGACTTGGTTGATGGTTCTGGTTCTGAGGGAAACCTCCCGCAGAAGGCAAAGATTATAATGCCAAAAGAACTTGCCCCACTTGTTACAGAGTGCCTTAAAAGCCCCAATACACCAAGCAGTGGTGATACTGCAGCAGAAACCGTTCTAGATATCTGGGACTTTGCTGGTCAGCACCTCTACTATGCTACTCATCCCGTATTCTTCTCTCACAAAGCCATCTATCTCCTTGTTCATAACCTGCAGAAAAACCCAAGTGATCTTGCAGAGCCCTTGTTTAAATGTGGAAACAACATAATGGCACTGAAGAACTTCTCTAATGAGACAAATCTGGATATGTTGTTGTCTTGGCTGGTGTCTGTGCACAGTATACTCGTACCCGCAACAGATAAGCGCTTTATTGAGACATGCAAGTTGAACCTGCATTGCCTTCCGCCTCCTGTCCTTGTGGTAGGGACTCATGCTGATCAGGTGTCAGCCCAAGAAATGGATGAAGTAGAAACTCAGATTGCATCAAGCATGAAAGGCAAAACATATCAGGAACATGTACTGGGACCATTTTACAGGGTAGACAACACTCAGTCTTCAAATTCACCCGCTGTGAGAGAGATACAAACAAGAGTTCAGCAATTGATGTCGTCTGGGTTGAACTCAACTGTAGACCTGCCTGTGAAGTGGCTCAACTTTGAAAAAGCTGTGAAGAATTTAGCAGGTGAAAAGTTTTTCATCACACTCGAAGAAATTGGCCAACTTGCAAAGCAACAGTGCTTCATTGATGATGCCAAGCAACTTGATGCCATGTTGAATTATTACCATGATCTGGGTCTGATCATACGATTCAGTGACACAGTTGTTCTTAATACTCAGTGGCTTATTAATCTCTTCAAAAAGCTTATCACCACCTGCCCTTTTCAAGAACAGGTTGGTATCAAAGTGGCTTCAAGGTTAAATGTTTGTTTTCATAGGTACTGTACTAGCTTGCACCTTTGTCCTAGCTAAATGTGAATAGATCAGGTTGGGGGAAGGGGGAGACTATGTGAAGATGGTAAGGCAAGGTAAAGTCTGCACAAGAGCCTAAGTGGCCCAACAGGCCGGAGCTTATCCTGGTTTCTGTAGCATTAAGCGACTAGGAATATTGCTACTCACCCCTGGATGGGATGGTAGTCCATCGCAGGGTTACCCCCAGCATTAAATTTGCCAGTACCCATTTATATACCTGGGTGGAAAGAGGCGCTGTGAGAGTTAAGTGTCTTGCACAAGAACACTTTTCATGTCAAGACAGAAAATATAAGTCAGTGTGAGTCAGATCATAATACTGAATACCATGTGAAATCACTGCTCCATCTATTGGAGAAAATAAAGAATTAATGTTGAAAGTTTCATTATTGATCATTGTTCTTTTTCCTTGCAAGGACGCTGTTGATCGAAAGTTGTGGCAGGAGCTTGAAACGACTGGTGTCCTCCACATAAAGCTAATAAGCAAAGTATTTGAAGATTTGCATGGCAGTGGAAGGGAAGCATTGCAGCCTAGTGTTCTAGACATGATGGAGAAGTATGGTTTCCTAGCCAAATTTCACCACCACTACTCTGACAGCAATGAAGTCAAGTACTTTGTTCCAGCACAACTGCGTGTTCCGCATCCAGAGCTCTGGAAATTAGCACCACAGGACAGTGACCCCTGTTCCCTCATATTCAATTTCTGCAATGGATTTGTCCCTCATGGCTTGTTCCCACAGCTAGTGTCCCATCTAATTGCACATTCTCCCATGCTGGAATGCACTGAAGACCCCAAACTGTACTGCAATGGTGCTCACTTCGTTTTAGGAAAGAAAAGCCAATTTGATCTAGTTCTTCTATGCAGCAAGCACTGCATTAAGCTGATATTTAAGGGATACAACACTGACAGTGAGCAAGGGTTTGGGAATTCTCTGGCTGTCCATGTGAGGACGTTAATCGAACAAGAACTGGAAAGGTTATGCCAGCAGTGGCACTGGCTTGGGAATGTGCACTATGATGTTTGCATTTCTTGTTCTGCATGTAACTTGTCTTCTGCCACTCAGTGTAATCGGCACAAATCAGCATTTTGCTTGGATCAAGACTGTATGCACTTGTTACCCATTTCATCTGTGGCCATTCAACCAGTTACATTGTTTACTTGTCGAGAGCAAGTTGGGGAGCATTCCAGATTCAAACTACCTAATCTGCACAAGTGGTATCCCAACAGCACCACAGAGGTAACTATTCTTGAGTTACTTGTAAGAATTTGCAATAGAGCATTTTCATGTTCTTGGTATTGGACTTGAAAAGGTTGCAACTGAGGCTAATGTCGGGTGTCTTTTCAAATGCAAGTGGCATTTATCTATGATATTCCCTCGCACGACCCTCCATTACAAGCTAGTTACAGTCCAATACCAAGAATACGAAAATGGTCTATTTGACTGCTAGCCCCATTGTGTTCACCAAGATCCATAATCTGACACTTGTTAAGACAAATTAAGTACTAGTTTATTTTGCCATTCAATGGTACACAAGAGTTCTTGGAACACTGAGCTAGTTGTCTGTTTTAAAAAATGAATGAAGTTTGAACTGTCATTCTAAAAATGCATCCCTCCCCCTTCCTCCCCTTTCGCAACTGGTACAATGAAACTCACACAGAGAAATTGCAGGCACTAGTGTCAAACATCGTAGGTGGGGTGGGAGGGGGGTCTGGGCAAGTGTAGCTGTATTCGTGGGTGACTACTTCTTTTGGCCCATGTGAAAAAGTGCTAAAAGTGCCAATTTGTCCAAGGTCTTTCAAGTGTTGCATCTGTATTGTAGACCGCCTTAAAATGAGGTTTGATTGCTGCCTTTAGACTGAAAATCAACCATGTTCATTAGTCAAGTTAGCTTCTAAATAAATGTGCTTTTTTTTCCTGTGTCTAGGAGGAACCTCCAGAAAATGACCACAACCTAGAAAAAATAGTAAACGTCAACATAATAACTTTGGCAGGCAAGATCCCAGTAAAGTGGAAGGTTATTGGTCGACTACTGGGTCTTGAAGATAGTCACATTTCTCAAATTGAGATGGACAACAAAGATAATGTGTATGAACAAAGCTATGCTATGTTGAATGCTTGGAAAAGGAACCAACCAGAAACTGCAACATGTGAGCAGTTAAAAAAGGCATTGAGTCATGAAATTGTCATGAAAAAGGACCTAGTTCCACGTTTTTGTTACCGTGATACCGGTAATTGACTGGCTGAAATTTACACTAATTCAATAGCCATAGCAAAGGATAAATTTTTTCAAGTATAGGTAATCATACAGTTTTGAGTTCAATTTGGAATTAATTTGCGCAAGTGAGGTTTTCAAAAAGGCTGAAAATGCATGAGCCTCAGACCAAAATTGCATGACATGAAGTTCATTTTGAAATTGCACAATTTAATAGCCCTAAATACAAGAACTACAAGATTTTGGTTAGTACCATTATATATTGAACCAGTAGCCAGATTGTCAAAAAGTGATACCAGAAATGCAGTAACATCTCACTTTGAAAACATGTCAACATCATGTTAATGTAATGTGATTGTGTCATATGGTTAGTTATTTTGTGTAACTGTCTTACCGGTATTCGCATTGGCTGAGAAAAAGATGCGATTTAGAGCAAAAAAATAGTGTGATTTGTGAATAAATTGCACTGCTGAGAGCCAATCAGATTGCAAGGATAACCAGGGATTTCAAAATAGATTTAATAAATAATATAAACATGAAAAAATTGGTGTGGAGGAAGTGCTGGAAGATCTTTCTTAAATTTTTTTGTTTTTCATCAAAGAAAACTTTTTTCAAATTTCTGCACAAAATGTTCATCATAATTTTACGGTATATCATTGGCTTAGACAAGTTCATGTTGTCCTTCAGCCAATCATAATCCAGAATGTGTAATTTGCACTCTTACACTTTTTGCTCCGTGTTATACTTTTTGCACTGGTGTTACACTTGAGCTACACTGCTCTCAGCCAATCAGAATTGAGTCATTTTTTTCATGTATATTTTTATGTGATAAATACTAAATATAGCAGTACAATCTTTATTTTAACACAAAACACTAGTGAGCAGTCTCCCTACAAAATGTACCAGTAAGTGTATCTATCATTCTAATAAACAAAATACATTCCCAATATATATACAAAGAAACTGCTAAAAAATAGCATAAGCTACGTGCAATTAAACAATCACTAGAACAAGGATTGCAACGACAAGTCAGCCTTAATTTCTTTGAGCTTGGCGATGAAATTCTTCAGATCAGGTGCCTCCCTGACATGAGAAGGTATTTGTTCCTGAGTTGGCATGCAATACAGTAAAAAGATTTGTGTTGGAAACTAGTATTTGGGGCTGGTTGATTGAGTGTGAAACCATCTCCATGAAGATTGTGTTTGCAGTTTTCAAAACTGAACATGTTACTTACAGGTAATGTTATATTATATGTTATATAATTAGGATAACCTTTGAACATGAGCATGACTCAGAGCTTGGACTAGGGACCTATGCTTAATGTTATAAGTTATATTTATTTATGAAAAGAGCTTCTGATAGCTGACAGACTTATTATGTAAGTAAATTAAAAATAGTTCTGAGTGCATAATAATAAGCATTTTCTAACTTTCTGACAGACTCTGACTAATACCAATTAGGAAAAGAATTACAAGAGACAATGTAGTTTATCACATTTTCAAGCATGAAGAATCAAGTTAAAACATGGAATGGAGCAGAGTATTTTTTTATAATTACCAAACAGGTGAATAAATATGGTATTTGAGTTGGTTGGAAATTGGATGAAAAAAAAGATTCTTAATTGAAACTAAAACAAATAGAGAGAGAGGTTAAAACTGGTAGTCTCACAATGTCAATAAAATTTTGATCACAGATAATTCAAACTTCTGGTGTGGGGGTGGGGGAGAGGGTTACTGGTACTTAATATGTAGTTTGGGTTTGTAATTTTTAGCCGAGGTCTTTTGAGTAGAAATTTTTTAGTTTTAACATTATAATCTGCATGGCCAGTTGACAAAAGAATATGAAGGGTTCTAAAGTATCTGCAACCAGATAGCAAATAGGATGCGTATAGATTTTGATAAATGCAAATAGTAAGACAAAGTGTGACTGTGACATTTAGTATTCCCATATATGTGTAGATACCTTATATTAATGTTACTTAATAATACACTGTATATAAAACCAGTCCAGAATGCTTCTAAGTATTTAGGTATATTAATCAACCTTATGTTAATGTTACTTAATAATACACTGTATATACACCAGTCCAGAATGCTCCTAAGTATTTAGGTATATTAAGCACTAGACAAAATAATGATTACTTCTAGAAATTAATAAAATAAGCACTACATTCAACTTGTCAGCATTTGCCTCCAAGACCACATTCAGTACTCCAGGTCTACTTGAACATATGCATTTCTCGAAATGTAACTCTGATATACTGTGAATATTATGAATAGTAACCCTACCGCACTGTGGAGAAGAAAGAAGTGAAGTGGAGAGAGAGATTGAGAATCTGTAGTCGAACGTTTTGGTTAATCTATACTTGACTAAGAACAGAATTCAGAAAGCATATCATGCCAAGCACTTGTTGCAGCTCAAAAGTCTGACTATTTTCAGGACTTCTCCACACTTTTTCCAGGTCTCGTGTTAACCTATTGGCTCCCGGAACATTTTGCCAAACACACATTTTTATGGACAGCTTGCAGCATGACAGCAGGCCTTTCTCTCCACTTGCACAGCATTTTTACTGCTTGGAAACAGTAATGAAAAGTTCGAGATGGCCTTTGGACTATTTAATTTTCTTGGTTTCCTTTTCATTTCCTTTTTTTTCTTAACTTCTAGCTGCAGTGATTAACCTTCTATTGGGCTGGCTTCCAGTTTAAAAAATTCCTGACAAAGCATCATTGAGATATTCAGTTTTTACCATGGAGTAGCTAAGTTTAGCCGCAGGAAATTTTGCCCTAAGTCTTTCACTTGTATTATTGAGCCTTATTGTGCATATTTCAGGCTCCATTGAGCTGATCACTCTGATCTGGGTATTATTGGAAAGATCTTTTCCTCCTTTGGAACTCGGGTATACATGTAGATGATACTAATTTCGGTCAAAGGTGATGACCAGACATCAGAAGTGGAACAAGGGCACAACGCTTATCACAACCAGCACAGGAATCAATGATTAAAGCTTACAAGTTTGCCATACTTTTTCAATAATCTTAGACTCTGTCATGAAGACTTGTTAAGGTACAATGCATATAACAGTATATTAATATTTTTTTTATTAAGTCAGATCCATTACTAGAGAAATGATTCTCTGTACAGCGTTCCACACTAAGCAATCCAACATTACTACATAAAATAAGACACAAACAGGTACAAATGGCAAACGAGTCCAAAATACACATGCACTCAAGCACATCTTGTCCCATCTGTAAAAATCAGGAAAAATGTTACAATTCACTCAGTAATTCACTACAAACAAGTCAGTCCACAAATTTAATCCTCCTTGAATCGGATGCGGATGTACAACTTCTTAAACTCATCAAAGCCAGCAAGCACACCAGCACCAGCCATGCCACGCAGAATGTTAGCACCAGCTCCCTTCATCAGTGACATGAATCCCTCATTCTTGAGAATCTGAATGGTGCAATCGATTGAGCCCTTGTACTTGACAGCTTCTCCTGAAGTCATCATCATACGACGACGGATGGTGTCGATGGGATATGACATCAAACCCGCAGACACTGTTACACCATAACCAAGGACAAATGAGATGAGAAGGCCAGCATCTTCACCCAACAGCATTGGCTTCAGGGTGTCATAGAGACCAAAGTAGAAGCCACGGTACACCACAATACCCACACAGGAGATGACAAAGCCCCTGTACAGACCGGCGATACCATCTGACTTGAGAGTCTTGCGGTATACGTCAATGATGCCATTGAACTGCCTCTCACCACCTTTTGAGCCTGCTTTTGCATCATTGGCTAACCTTGTTCGGCAGTAATCCAAGGAGTACACAAACAATAGAGACATAGCACCAGCAGCACCACCAGAGGCGATATTCTTGCTAAATTTGATGGCATATGTATCAGTTTTCTTGGGTTTGAAAAGAGCCTTTATCTGATCTTTAAATGCAAAGTTCAGAGCTTGTGTTGGGAAGTAACGGATGCAATTTGCAAGGTTACCTGCAAGACAGCAACATAAACAGGTTACTTAAAGTGAATTAAGCTAAGACAACAAAAAGACAACAAATCATACAGAAAGTTTGAAACCTAGTATTGCATTGTATGATGTTTTTTTGTTAACTATGCTTTACCTACAGTTTCAGAGAAACCAAGTTTGACATTTGGACCAAACCAATCAAATCTTCTCCCTGGATCTTGATAGAGTTTGGCCTTTCCTCCTTCCAATTTTTTTTGGTGTCTCTCACATGTTAAGCCTGTGCGTGCCTCCCAAGTTTTTTGTTCGCCTCCCATATGCTTGGGAAGAGAATGACTACTACTTTTCCTAGATGGAATTTTCCAATCACTTACCTCTCCAAAATGAAAGGAAGCCCTCTGATCTGTATGTCCTAGCAGTACAGTCGATAACACCCTTATATGGGGTATCTAGACGTCCTGCCTTTAACATCTCATCTTGATTTTGAACAAGAAGCTTCACTCGTTCAATCGGGGCAGCAGCAGTTTTGGAAATGATAGCTGCAGCACCACTCAGTCCAAAGTTTTCTACGAAATGAAGCCGTTTTTCACTAGCAGCTACCTTTGCCATCTGCAAGAGAAAAATTTGGAGGTGGTTTAATTCCTTGACAATTGAGGAGTTTAAATCTGAACAAAAAGTTCTATTTACTGATTGTTTATGTTACATTGGAAAACTTGTCAATTTATAACCGAAATACTTTCAATTATTGCAGCAATATTAGAAAGAATTTACATCACTTTTTTTTCCCCAGTGACTGCACTTATTTCTACAACCCACATACTATCCCTATGTCCTAGTTGTTGCAAGAAAAATTTAATGTTGACAAATTCGTTTAAAAGTTATGATGAAGGTTACCGATAATTGACATTCCTTCATATTCAAGATTGACGAAAGAACGTTCAGATGTAAAACATAAAAACACAAACCTAAACTTATTTATTAGCTTAAACGGTAGTGCGACGTGTGGAAAACATGTACAAATTATTCGTCTAGGCAGAAAGATTCAGTTGAACTTTTAATTAATCAAAATCTCAAGGCAATGCTGGACAACTCTTCCAAAAAGACGTCGATATCATAATCGATCAGTATCAAACAAGAGAAACGTCCAAAGCTTAGCAATACAGCAATAATCGATACTGGAATTGGCAAACGCGTGTAAAGTTCCAATTTCTTGCCGAAATTTACAAAGCCACGTGACCCATAACGTTTAAAGTATTCGACCGGCGAAGGTAGAAATCAAGCGAAAGCATTTCAATTTCTTTAATCATAGCAGTGTAAGATGTTCTTTGAAGTGAATATTTCATTCAAACTAAACAGACTACAAAGTATTCGAGAAATTTGCGTAAGGAAGTTAGGCGGGTGACGCTTTCTAATATCAGAATTGAAAACGGCAAGTTTTCGAAGTTAACTTTCCCATCGCTACAAAAACAGTGATCAGAAAGTGTTACAAAGATCTAAGAATAACTTTGGTACTTACTTTGAATATCCTAAAGAAGTGATTCAACCAAGAGTGCACAACACTTCACAAAACTACAGGACCCGACTGGCGAAATCCCTGAACCTTCGTTGTAAAGGAAGATCAAAGGTGGAAGAACGCATGTAAGCCACGCATGACTCGCCTGATTGGTCGAATTTATACACGTGACTGCGTGGCCTGGGTTGGAACTGAAGGAAAAACGCCTGGTTGATATTGCGTAGAATATGTTCATTTGCTTCAAGCATCGAAGAAATTAGAAACGACAAATTCTCCGTTTTAACACAGTGACAGGTAGGCAATTTACAGTAAATCTATCTTATAATCTTAATATGAGAAATTACTGATGCCGTGAAGACAGGCGTAAATGCTGCCAATTTGATTGATGTCAACTTATAGTGCTGAAGAAAAGCGTAAAATATTAATATGGGCTACATTACTTCGAAGCATACTCGAAACCTCGCGATACTGGCAGCCTGTTTTTATCTTTATAGCCGGTGCTATATCCAAGCAATATCTCAAATAGCAACGAGACAATCGATTGTCTCCCAAATTTACGCAAATACAATTAAGAATCTCATATACAAATACATTTTTATCTTGAGAGCCACACCCCCAAGGACGTTCAAATATCATTAGAAGAACGCAGATGGCCATATGATTGATTGCATGTTGGTTTTAGATGGACCCTCTGATGAATCATTAGAACCTTGTTAAGGTAGTGGACCTAATTTAAGCTAAAAATTAAAACATAAACAACCCCAAAATATAAGAGTGCTTTTCTGGCTAGGGTGGCATTGATTGGCATTTTGAGACCTCATATAGAACTTATTGTGTGACAGGATTATGTTCTTGCTCTCATAGTCACCTCAGACTACTCACCAATGGATTAAATTCTGCATAGATTTGATCTGTAAGAGACTGCACTTCCCATATGATGAAAAAGTTGAAGAAGTCAATTCAGCTTCCAAGATTACCCAAGTCAGATGATATAAGGCCAAACAAAAATGCAAGTATTTCATGTTTGGGAGAGATTTCAGAATACCCGGCCAAGCCATTTACATGTGTCAGTGTGCTTTGAAGAACGAGGTATATAACAATAGTTGCTATTCTTATTCAATAAGATGCAAATGGCTGGGCTGAGTATTCTACAATTTAGCCCATGTTTGTCTCATACACTGTACCTAGCTGTGTTTTTTTTTTACCCTTTACCCCTTAAGGAAAACAGTGTTTTTCCCAAATCAAGCAAATACTCTTGCCTGTGTGCAATATACCATCTGAAAGCCACTGAGCAGCTTATTTACATCAGCAGCTATGAAGAAGGTAGTCATTTGCAGAAAAATTGCTGAAAAACTGTGAAACTGAAAAACTTCTGATTCTTGTCAACTATCAATTATAATAGCTATACCCCTGAACTATGGCTTATTTTATCTTAGGGCCTGTTTACCTGGAAGCAGGGTGCCCCGACTAACGGGGCTACCAGGCTAGGAGGGTTGAAACATAGCCTGCCTTTACATGCAACTCACCCAAACGGGATAGTTATCGGGCTATCTTTTGCACGGCCGCTAAGCACAACAAACAAGATGGCGGACAAAAGGGACATTTTTGGCGTCAAGTTTGATTTTTTTTTTTCACTCGTTCTGCTAGCGGCCGCTTTTCAGTGTCTAGGGCTATATTATTTTGCACTCTCCTAATTGAGTGTAATCACCAGAGACAGTTAATGACGAAAAAATTAGCCAGGAAGGTAATCCCGAGCCGCTATTTTTGCGGCCTTCTCACCTCGGCTAGCTGGGTTATCCCAGTATGAACTATTTACATAGCAAAAAGATAGCCCGCCTAGAAGGGTGCCTCAGGCAAGTAGACAGGGTGCCAAAGGAAGGCGGGTTACACTCTCTAGCATGTAAATTCTCCAATGCATTTTCTAAGAAACGTATGAAAAGCTGGCTCTCCTAGGGTAGCTCGGTTAGCCGGGGCACCCTGCCTTCATGTAAACAGGCCCTTAGAACATAGGTTGATTTGAAACAAATCTTGCATTCCATGTGCATCTCAAAAAAGAAATTGAAAACTTATGGGGGTGGTCAATTATGTCTTAGATAGGAGGGGGTGACAATTTTATGCCTGCACTGAGCAGATCTTTACAAGACAATTTTTGTGGCACAAATTCATAGAAATCTCTCAAAAATTCACAAGTTATGGCCATGTATGTCAAATGGCATACAAATTGACATCTTTAGCTGATGATTGTTATTTAAAGGTTCTTCTTTTGCAGGCTCCTTTCAGTGATGAAGTTAATCTGACTGACCTTGACAAGATTTACCTTCTCCTTGCTGAGGAAAACCTTAAAGACAGTTTCAATGTGCTATGTTACGACCTTCAAATACATTCCCTGGCTGATCTGAATAAACTTGATGAAGAAAAATTGAAAAGATTCAGACTTCTACCCAACTTTGCAAAGGACCGACTGAGACAGCTGCCAGAAAAAGCAGAAGCAACTGATTTTGTTCATTTGGCAAAGGTATTGTCTGAGCATTTTATTTGTTTACAGTTGCAAGGAGTAAACCATACATTAGTTCATACAGTGTGATCGTCGCGGTGAAGGTAGTTCTGAAAAGAACTGTTGTTGGTGACTGACGTTTCGACAACCTGAGTGGAAGTCATCTTCAGTCATCTTCAGAGTCAAGTGACTTGACTCTGAAGATGACTTCCGCTCAGGTTGTCGAAACGTCAGTCACCAACAACAGTTCTTTTCAGAACTACC
>OMLO01002035.1_pt1 | contig 16059 bp, 8 predicted proteins | sample 1674811 | NCBI WGS metagenome assembly OMLO01 (sample SAMN06265003, study PRJEB25207) | coral metagenome | isolation source: Coral host | place: Mexico:La Bocana,Puerto Morelos, Mexico | collected 2008-11-13 | reverse complement strand
ACTAAAAGGGCTGAAAAACCATACCCTTTGGGGCCGCACATACCTATATAGCCCATATAAGGGAGTACCCCCCCGGGCGTCTACTTCAACCAGTATCCACTTCCGTTCAGGCGAACTGGCCAATCACCGGCCGTTTGCCATTTTTTGTAAAATGAAATGATTGCATGACGAACCCGTAAGAACGTCTGCGTAGGAGGCTATTTTAGTTGTCAATGACTTTTTTTTGTAGCTGTAGTTAGTTGTCGACAGCTAAAAAAACAATTAATTGATTTTCCTTACTCGTTTTCAATCCCGCAAGAAAGCTAAATGGCAAGTAATCAAGTCAGGAGAGCATAATCATTTGATGGCCGGATAACATGCAGTATGCTGTAGCGAAAGTAAACGTGACTTATACCGCAAGAACCGGACCTTAATGAAGAGAGCATAATTCGGAAAGAAGCACGTGATGTTTATTAGCAGTAGGCCGACAACACGGCAGTAGTTGTAAAATATGTGTATATTGAGAACTCAACCATTCACCCATAAACAAATTAAAAAAGAGCTTTTCTTCAGGGTCGTGTTTTTGCTTGTTTCAGTATGGAAAAGACTATCTTCAGAATTAGATCCTGCAGCTGAGGTGTAAGAATGAAGAATGATAGACCTTGTGAAATGTATAATATTTGTCTGTGTTAGGAATTCACTGAATCTATCCATTACTTAGTAAGGATAGCGACTCTTCATCGTAGTGAAACTCAAAATTTCAACGCAACTATCGGTTTTGTTAGAGATGTTTGCATAGCTTTGGGCTCTTACTTTGTGTAGAAGACACAGTTCATTTAAAGCAACAGGGAGCAAAAGGACAAAAGAACGAGGAAACAACAACAATGGTAGACGGTTTGTGGAGCGCTGATCTTTTGTGACCATGGTGTCCTGTGTCTTATGCACCAAGAAAGGAGCCTATCTTTGAGACGAAAAATATCTAACCAGATGGGAGAAATAAAATTACAAAATGTATGGATAACAATTATTAAGTTCAGTGCATAAATTTTCAGCGGCAAGCTTCAGCGGCAAGTGAAGTGACGAAGAAGGACGCTTCGCGCGGGATGTGCAGACCGCTGTGGAACGTGTCTAGTTCCACAGGAATGAAGACCTCACTAGACAGAGTATAATTTTGACAGAGGCCTGAGTTTACGTTGATTTTAATTACAGCAATTAGTCCTCCACCTCAGGGATGCCTCCGCCAACACAGTAGTTCAAGAGTGTTAACGCAACCAGAGGATTGTTCAGAAGATAGCATTGTGGCGCCTGAAATGTACCTTCGGAAGTAAGACGCCGTAGAAGTTACCTTACGATTTTCAGGTAGCGGCGATGCTAAATCCATTATGTCAGATCTCTTTTTTTTAGTTTCCCAGGACGTCAGACCTTCCCTATGCTCTCTCTATCCGTCTTAATAGGGTGAAATGGCGGCACTAGCACAATACCAACTTAAAAAAAAAAAAAAAAAAAAAAAAAAAAAAAAAAATGCACAACGAAAATACGCGCGCTGACTGAGTTAAAACATTCTTTCTATGTTACGATAGGAACACGTTACACGTTTTCTACTTCTTACTGATAATAGTAAGAAAAACAATGTTATATACAAAAGAAATAAAAGAGGAAAAAAGACGGGAGCAGATGTCTAGAGTGTGCAACAAAGTGTTAAAAAATCTCAGTAGCGTTTGTGAGCCTCAAACGTAATACGTACGTGACAAACCGTGGTAGTTATAGAAGGAAGGATAAAAAAACTGCTCTGTGGTATAAGAATCTAACATACAAACTCAAGTGGAACTTGGATGAAACAGTACCACCGGATACACATCACGCCTCCTTTCAATAGTGCTGATTTTCGGATACTGTTTTTTTCAAGGCTACCCACCACACGTTTTTCTGCTACTTGGAGAAGCAACGCGATTGTATGCTACGTACTCTTTTGTTCAGTAATACGTTCTTTTCAGTTCCCATTCAAATGTCAACCATGGCTTCAAACTTGATCTCTCAGTTTATAAGCAAGTACAATAGAATGGAAAGATAACAATTAAGCATTTACCAGGGGGGAATATTCCAAAATAGAAGCTGTATGTGTATGTACCGCTGTGTAGATTGTGGTTTACAGGTAATTTAGTCTGGGTTAAAGTATATAATGGGGTATAATTTACCGGAAAAGTAGGTTCTTTACCCATGCTTTATAATAGAGATTGAAAGGGATTTTTGAGATATTGGTTTAGTTGGCAAATGATGGACTGTGATTGTGATATAAGTTTTTTATTCTTTATACTAGCTAGTCTAGGATAGGGTAGAATAGGTTTGCAGAAAAGCGCAAAACCAAGTCGATCGTGCATCAGGTGAGGGCTTCAGTGTCCAAGCGGCGCACCCCTACCCAAAGATTTACAGATTACACCCACGCGAAAATTTAGAACTGATCTTCGCATAATGGCAACACATCAACTCCCTTAGGGTACAAGAATCACGTCTCCTGCTCTTGGGTAGTCAAGCAGCCTGAGTAGGCAAATAACCCCTTTTGATGAGATAATCCATTGCCAATATGTCAACTAAAATCCAGCCGGCTTGATACAATCCAAGGAAACGATATTTCGTAAAGAAGGACTAAGAAACCAAACTATTAATTTTACGGACGAAGTAAAAGATATTAGTGCCTTTCCGATCTGCGGGTAACCCATGCCAACATATATCTCTATATATATCTAAGGCAGTCTTACTGTAGGTTTATGGGGCACGGTTCAGCCTTATTTGTCTCCACTTGAACTTCATCCTAATTGGCTTCACTCTCCCAAAGCATGGCAACCAAGTTATTAGTAAGTGCAACAAATATGTTTGGTAATTGCATAAAGGGGTATGATTTTTTTTGTATTGAAAATGCTTAGTCGCAATTTAAGTTCCACTCTCTCACTTACTCACCAACTGACTCACCCACTCACTTAGCCGCTCACTCATTCACATACAAAAAATACACGACTAAGCCACACTTAGTTGAGCCTCGCATAGAAGTATACGTTCTAATATTTACGTTTCCCATTTTTTCTTAAATATGTCTAATTTATTATTCGTTGTACAAGTATATTTCTCTGTCTCTTTTAATGCAACTTAAAATTTGTAGCCTCGTGTATTCGGAAGTTCTTTGTTTTTTCTTCTACTCCAGAAATAAATTTTTCCTATAAGTGATAAGTAGTTGAGTAAGGAGCATTGTGATGTTAAAACACCGATTAGAATAAAGATCTTAATTACACTTTAAAAGACGACTCGTAACCCCTACTTTGACAAGGAACTTGTCACGTATCACGTGCCTAGAATATATAGATCATATTTGACTGACCAGAAGCACTGGTCTATAAACTAACAAGGTTTCCAAGAAAAATTCAGTCAATACCTTGTTAGTTTAACTGACCAAGAACGATGGAATGGTCGCTACCTCAAGGTCCCCACTTGGACCTTCTCGACACAGTTAGACCCAAGAAAGACCCTGGAGCAATTACGATAACTGAAATCCGTGTTTGCCAGAAGTCAAATAAAAAGTCATAATGAAGCCCGTGCCGGCTATCAATGAATATTAGGATTTGCTGAGAAGAGTGAATTATCTTCCAAAAATCATATTTTTTACATACAATTCCTGTTTGATCGATTTAAAGTAAGTCATCATTTCAAGTAACCTTAAGTTTGTATCATGGTGAAAGAATCGCTAAAATTCCGGTAACTGATCTGCTTAATTTAGTAGATCAATTCACACGATAAGTCACACGCTTCCGATGTACAAACATTTACCAGTAAAAAATGCGTTATGTTACGTGGCGCAACACACAAAGTTCCGGATATTTGTAGAATTCCACTCAAATGTTTACGTGCTGGCTTGCCCACTATCTAATTTGTCTACTGCTGAAGGTTATCTTGAGATAGACACGATTTTTGTTTCAACTGGGAGATTTTGAGACTAAGGGGAGGTGGCCTCCCCTATAAACCTGGTGGTTTCTTGGAGGTCTCCTCGCCCTCACATAATTGTTAATGTTGTAGTTTAATTTAAAAGTGGCTAATAAATGATGATGATGATGATGATGATGATGATGAAAAACCTTTCTACTGTCTGATTTTTTAAGACTTATTAGGGATCATGCCTATTCAACTATTCAACTAATGACTGATGACGAATTTATGCTTTGCTAAAGCAGGCTATTTTAACTTGAGTACATGAGGGGTTGGATGGTCAGTGACTAACGAAATAAACTGACCGTGTCAACATGTCAAGCATTTGCAAGAAAAAAACGGAACCGGCGCTAAACAGTTCTAGAAGAAGTATTAATTTCAATGTATAGGAGCTCTAGGGTAATGACTTTTCGTTTCGACGGTAAAACTCAATGAAAGATATTTCTGTGTTCTGTTGCCGTTTACGTCCGCCATGTTGGTACGTACCAACATGGGCTCTCCATGCAAAGCTCGATAAATTTGGATGAAGCACTTTTCCAAATATTAATCATGTTTCATATCCCAGCTTCTTGAATTAATTTATTGAACGGTTACGATTTTTATTTTTGATGGCGTGACAATGCAAACCAGCCATACAGATGGCGCATGCGCACCTACTTCTCTGAGTACTTCAAGTAAAGTTGACTCTTCTTGCCATCTCTCTTGTGTATTATGCTTAACCTATACTTAATATAGTTTTCGCCCTGGTGTCAAGGCCTAAAAGCTGGAAAGTAGAGAATTCCAAAGTAATATGGTTAACCGATAATCAACCTGAGTAACTCTTTCCAGTGTTAGCCCTAGAAAGGAAATGGTGGGGGGAGCACCAAGAACAAAGATCAACATCAATATCGAGCTTAGCAGTTACATTTTATCTGAATGGTCGTAATGAGCAATATCTTCTGAAGTGATATTTCGGGTTTCTGAAGTGGAAAACTTTCATGGCTTGTAGGATAAATAAACTGAGGTGATTCTGATCACAATTTTCAAGCCGTTGCGAGACAAGTACACTTCTTTTAAGTGAGTCAAAGGTTACTCTAGTGTATGGCTTCACATACAGTTTAAAACTATTGCCAGGTTAAGAGTCCTGAGATGCCTTAAGGATTTTGGGATATAAGATCGCTTATTGCCTTAAATATAGCCTCTTATGATGGCTTTTTTAGATTTACTACTTTTAAAACACAAAACAGCACGAGAATTCATCCGCACATTTCACTGCTGTTCTCAGTAAACTACGGCTAAAAGGTCTCCCAGGACTCCTGGCTGTTACTGTCTTGCAATAGTGTGAAAAGCATACCCTGATTTGGTACATAGCCGGCTCAGTTGATTTTACTGTCTTGCTGCGCTGTGAAAAGCATACCATTCGGTACATAGCGGTTAAAATGATTTAAGGGAGCTAATTTAACGCCTTTCTCATGTTGGGAAGAAACCTTATCGTTTTACCATTCAGATGGTCCCACGATGCACTGTCGTTCTTCTTCGTGTGTGGTTTACTTAAGTCTTCAGGGAATCGAGAGCTTTCTTGCCACTGTTACATGGAGTTTTGCAATCTTAAATACAGTCAGAACTGTTAAATATACTTCTAGTTCAGACAGAAAATGGTAGCATACACGGCTTCAAGATATAGTATTCAATAAAGCGAAATGTACATTAGAGTCGCTTTTTGGCTCGGTTTAATTAAGGTCATCCTCTTATAACAGGATAGGCACGCGGCATAAAGTGTTTGAATTAATTAATTACCACATTTTTAGGAATGCATCCCACGCTAATAATGTTGAACTATCTGTCCTCGTGATGGCCACGTTTCAGGGAACAAAACAGTTCCGTACAACGGTGATGTTTTAAGCAATAAACGGCAGATCGAACTGGCATCCGCTCGTATTAATATCAGATCCAGAGTCAAGGTCGAATTAATAGACTGTAGAGTAGACTAGAGCGATTAATTGCACTATAATATTGCTTAAACTTCGATCAGTAATATGGCCAGACAACCACAAGTATGGGCTTTCGTCATCACTATCCATCAGATCATGCATTTGGTTTCATTTATAAGTCTTATTAATCCAGTTGTTCCGGTCTATAACTCACCAAGAAATCCGTTGAGTGGCCGGACCCGTGCTCGAAGTTTTACAATATTTGGGTGGGATTCGAAGCAGCTGGCTACCCCTCTCTGGTGACCATGCAAAACCCAAGTCAGTTAGGTTCGATATGAAAGCCCAGGAAATCACGCAAGGTTGAAATTGAGAAGAGCTAATTATTCTTACCTCAAATTTTGGGTTTTAGAGAAACTGTTTTGACACTTCCCAAATAGATAGAAATCATTATTTACTCTCAGAAAACTCATGCCTATTTCATCCATTCGCGTTTATTGCTAAGTAGTCCCTGGGCTTTTCTCTTGAAATTTGGCTTGGAAAAAGGCCCTGGGAACGAAATTGATAAAAGGCGCTTGTCAGAAATTAGAAAGTGAGATGTGGATCACTTGATGAAGCAGTTTCTCTTCACACGACGTGATAGTTTTGTTACGATTTCTACATACCTGTAAGAGAAGAATGATAAGGATCATCGTCTCTTGGCACCAGTCAATCGTGAACGTGCCAACAGTTCTCGTCCAAATATGCGTACTCAATGGTAAATCAAATCTAGAAGTCGATTATTATTTTTTTTTTTTTGATTGGATCATGGATGACATAAGAACTTGACTGGCTTCAAAGCGTCGACGAAATCCCTAGACTTCATGAGGTAAGTATTTTTAAATATAAATGCTACTTAAGCCGGCGATTTGTAGGCAAAAATAGTACTATGAATTGAAACGCTTTGCTGGATCTGTGATTCCGATGGATTAGCAGATTGACACCTGCAACGCTCGAGGCAGCAAGGTCGAACAGTACTTGTGTTAAGGTTATCAGTGATATTGGTATAAACTTGCCATAATGGAATCTGTGGACAAACAAGAAGGTTTAAATTTAAGATCTATAGAGCCTTTAAGAAAGCCTGTAAACATTATTATTTAAAATGAAGGGTATCCCGTATTACAAAAAAAGCGACTTGAGAGTAAAAGCGATGAACTGGCAGTCTGAAACGTTTTTGATGGCTAAAATTTAAATGTGCACTTTCATTTTTCACAGGTGGTAATCGAAGGTTCTTACGCGTTATTAATTTCTTTATCAGATAACACTTTTACTCAAGATGATTATTGCTAAGTTGATGAGTGCTCAACAATTGAAGTCTTTTTCATATCAATGAATTAAAGAGGACGAAAAACTCACGAGGCTAATGTTTTTTTTTCTTTCCCTAAAACATCTGTTTATGCTGTTTTTGCTCCGAAACAAAAAAAAAAAAATATTGTAATCTTTACCTTACATTTACGTGCTCAAGATTGCCCATGGTGATAAAGAGAAAAGATAGTTGATGAATAATGTATTATGCATAATTGAACGGGAAGTACAGTTCCGCGGAAAAAAAAATACGTAAACATGCAAAACTATCGAGGAACAGCAGGAGATTCGCCTACGCTTTTTACTAGTTAAAAAGTCTCTTAAAAAATAATCAAAGTTTCAAAACAAAAGTCCTCTAGACTACTCGATAAAACCCACAAAACTATGCAAGCCCAAGTTTGTCAGTTTATAGAGGTTCCTGTTTGTAATCAAACGGTGTTTAATCTTGATTTTTGGATATTTGCCTGACTCTAACTGACTTTAACAGCGAAAATATTTGTGTGCTGTAGAATCCAAACCTTTGTTATTGATTACGTGAAAACGTGGGACCTTGCATGGGTGGTACGACCACTCAGTTGAGGGCGTAATTCACTCTTGATAACTTCTCCTAAAAAAAATTATCATAAGTGAATAATAACTTCATTTATCCTCCTGCCCTGGTCATGTACGGCGGTGATCAATAACTATCAGTATCAACGCTACAAGTGGAAAATGATACTTAACGTTGTCGGGCCGCCGGATGCACTGTATATAGTTATTCAGTTGACTTCGTGTGTGATATGTTCCCAGTCCGTAAGCTTTCATCGTTATGCAGCAAAGTTGTCAGCCACCTGTTTTTGATTTCGGCGTTTTTATAAACGTAACACTCTTACCTAGAGTAGCTAAAGATTAAATACGAAAGGCATACCGACCAGCTGGTTTCAATGTATCAGCTTATTCGCCTAAAATCACAAAGCAATTGATTTGTAGATCGGCATCCGTAGAATCTGAATTATCCAACAATTTTGAAAATTTTCCGCTAGACCATCTGTCAAACATGAGTTCTTTTATTTGCCGATTGAAAAATGTACCGTAACCGGAGGAAATTAACATTGCTTCTTTATTATCGACCTCGTTTACTACACGAGCAGGCTGCAAACGACTGAATTGGGGTGCGACTTGGTTTGTTTCTACCATGCGAGCTTGGAACAAGACTTCCTATAGCGCTATCCGAAAACTATGAAGCATTTGTTCATTCAACATGGACAACTTTAAAACAACAAGTTAAACACACACCTCCACTTATAATCCGATTACATAAATTGATAAAAAATGAAATGCAAGACTCGTCGTCGGATGGAAATCCTGCCACCCAACAGAGGGTACAAAGTTTTACGTCAAATGGACACGCCTGCTGGTGAAAACCTACCATTCGGTAAACTCTTTAAAGTCAACGCGGCCCATTAAATGTGGTTAAATAGACTGCATTGCTCAAAGTTTGAAAATTAGTGAAAATTAGTGAGAGAATCAACTCGTAAGAGTCCCGCTTAAAGTATTTTTTGGCCTCCCAGTAAATCTGATTCAGTTCAAGCCGACCTATAACAAAAAGCCTTTAGTAGGAAAACAAAACAAACGGAAAGTTGGAACCTAATTGCTACTATTTCCGTCTTGCGGCCAGCACGTTCTGGTATAAAACAGCAAGGCTTTGAAATGTACGACACACATAGTTCGTACGTTTTCTCCCTGTTGGAGCTCGGTCCTACCATTTTGAGCATGGCGACAAAGTTCCTGGTGAGTACTTCTTATTAAGGAGAACAAAATGGCTTGTTAAGTGGAAATTAAGAGCCTGTAATTGAATATTTCTGGAACAAATGTAAAAAGCCAAAGTCTAACGTGTCTAAGTTTTGAAATTGACGTTTTGTGAGTGAAAGAAAAGAAACAGATTTTAGGGTCCTTTTCTATGCCTTGAATGAAAAAGATGGAGAACTACTCATATGTGGAGACTCTATATAAAACCTAAAAGCACTTTGTATTGATGAAAAATGCAAATTAAGATATTATGAGGGTAAAAGAAAAAAATTAAATTATTGTCTTGAAGATGGCTTAAATTAAATTGGAGAACGATCGACGAAGAAATGGCGAAGATAAGGTATTAGTCTATTGACTCATCAAGACACACTCTCAACGTAGCTGAGGCGAAATTGCAGACGGGCAAACATGGCAACTCTTCAGTCAAGTTGTTTTACTTTATCACTATTGTTATTATTTTTATTATATTATTATTACAATTATTATTGTAATTGTTTATTAATTCCCTACGACTTAAAAGTCACTATTAGGTAAACAGTGCTGCAACGAGTATTAAATGCATCACGCCTAGCCGGATCATGCGCTCACCATATTAATCACAATCACGACCTGAGTGCTGTTACATGGATTTGTTATGATTCTCAAGCAGTTGTCGTGCTTATTACACCATTAACCTCAAGATGATTTTCCCCTTAGAATCTTTCGTGCCATTCCTCTCGTAAAGGCGGTAACAATTAATTACGCGTTAATGACAGTTATCGCCGACTTCGATAACTTGGCGACCTACTAACGATCGTCAGACCCATGTTTTGACGTAGATCAGAGCCTTATCAGTTTGTCCCAAGCGTGGTTATAAAGATAACTCTCTTTAGTCACGTTTTTCTTCACTAAATGCGTTATTTCTGTTAAAGAAATCAGTGAAGCCAGTAACGGCAAAAAAAAAAATAAATAAAATCAGTTTGGAAGCTAATCCTTTCTCCGGAAGTCGTTAAAGAACTTGTTTTTTCCGCACATTAATTTACCATAACATCTAAGTAGGTTTGAGGAAACCTGATCGAAGTAATTACTTTTTAGCATTTTCGTATTTACGACGACCAGTTGTCCGAGATCTGTTCAAATTAACAAACACCTAGATCTCCTTTTTACAGGTTTTTTTATGTGTGTTTTGCAATACACACTAATTAATTTCGTAGACAGGCACAGAAGACGAGTAACGGGATGTTGGTACGTGCGGAAAGTATTGCTTAAAGAATATTTTTGCAACTGCAATTTAATATATACATTTGGTTCCGATGACAGGTTTCCTACAAACCCAATTCTCAGTTTACTCCGGCGTAGCTATTTCTGTCTTGTTTACAACCCATATATTTAAGGACATTCGTGTGTCCCAATTTCGTAGAGCATTTAAACTTCTGACCTTAATCTCCGCCTACTCTTGAAAAACAGTGGTGCTTACCCGAGGATTTCTTTCAGCCGCGAACACGTTTGGAGACGGCTTTGTTTACATGTAATAAACAACTACATTTTGATCGTAGAGAACAATTCAATTGAAAGTAGCGGTGTATTTAAGTATTTTAAGGAAACATATTATTTCATCGAGATTGTATTTTCAAGTAGACAACAAATCAGACCTTTTGGCAGACTGCCGATTCTAGATATAACATGAACGTGAAACAATTTTCAGTAAAACTCTGCACGTGGCTTTAATTTTTATTACCCGGTAAAGAAGCATTGCGTAAATTCATATTGATCATCTCGTTTGTCCCAGGGCTCTTAGGGTGTGGTTCGTCTTCCGTAGGCTGCCCACGTTTAGTTAGGTGTGGTCCCATAAACTCTCGGTCTCACCTCGATCAACAAGGACAAGTTTCATTGACTACGCTTACTCCAGTAATAAATTTAGCAAATCGTCAGGCCCGACCGGATTATATCACTGGGGGCAAAGTACAGAAGATATCTGCATCACTCGTAGTCATCAAATTAAATTTAATTTGTTTTTTATCTCCAACCAACGCTTTCTTCAATTTCTTTATGTTTGTTTCGTATTGAGCTAGGAGAGCCTCACGATGCATAACCGAAGAATCCGTTCACAAAAACGTCACTCAGAGAAGGGATCGACTTATCTCTACTGCTTTCCCCATTAGTTAACTCTTCAATAGCTCACCTATCAATCTTTACCTTAACAATGGCACGAAATTTCAGTCAAACCTTTCACTCTGAAAAGGGTATGATTTTGGCGCGGGCATCATATTTTGTTTGTAGTTGCCCCATGACATTGACAATCAAAATAATGTAAAAAGCGCAGCGACTGAGTTAGAAATAACTAACAAAAATTTAGTACTTTATCAGGAAGAATGAGCGTCGACAAATAAAGCAACAACTCTTGCCAACAAATTAGAAATGACCTCTTGCACACCAATGTGATTAAACTATACGTGCACCAGTGATGAGTGGACACGGAACTACAGCCGAGGTCACGTTTACATATACACGTTCAAAAAATCAAAGTATTCAGCAATACAGAATACAGATTTTCGGACAATACTCGTTACCAATTACCCTCCAGGTGCGCGACTCTACTAGCATCTTCTACAAGTCAGATTTAAACGTCGTTAACAAGGCATTTCAACTTTTTTTTCTCAGAGCCTTATGATTGCTGGAATGCTTTGGATTCTTATACGAAGCCAGCCATGCCTGAGAGAATTCAGCAACAAATGTAGATTGCGCTCGTTTTACCGCTACATGAGAAGCAATTCACATGCTTTCTTGAAGGTTGAAGTTCTTGGTAATGGCAATGTAACTGGAATAACCTTTACAGGGAAACGAAGCGAGCCTCTATATACTGGTGAGAACGATAGTGAAAATATATCGATGTTATTGTTGTTGTTGTTGTTATTCTTAAAGAAGAAATATACTTTGAATACAAAGAGATTCTTTGTCGATGACGAACTCAATAACTTGTCTAAGCAAAGATTAAGATGTCAAAAACCCCATGAATTAATCGCCATTCGATGTGATTATGTGGTTTAACATTACGTCTTCAGGAAACTACTTCAACATACATAGTACACTGTTTAAACAAAACAAAGACCCTTTGCCATAGTAAAACTAAGATCTAGACAATTTAATGGCTACATAGAGGGCTGAGAAAAGACAATAACACTAAAAAAACAAACATCAACGACAAAAAAATCAAATAAAAAAAACACCCTGTAAAAAGGGTGTGCTGAAATAAAAGCTGTTCTTCTATAATTAGTGTTTTTGCCACTTGACAGCAAGAGTAAAACAAATCAGCTTGTTGACGTAATGATGACGAAAAAAAGATAATTTATATGTCGATGATTGAAATAAAAGAATTTTTCTTCTTTCTCTCCAGTATTTTCTGTAAGTGCATTTTCGGTATTTTCTGTGTTTCTATTAACTATTCGATTATGAGCTCGAGATTGCTATCACACATAGATATAGAGAGCGAATAATCTAATTGTTTTAAAAGTAAACCTTATCTAAATCCTCTTTACAGACACTGCGAAAACGTCAAGAAACGGCCTTCATTTTGTCTACGAGAGCACACTGCAACTCTCTTAACAATTTAAATTGTATTAAGTGGGTTTTTGACTGTTTTCTTTTTCAAATTTCACATTTGGCAGTCACAACTTTTATCTTAAAAAGCTGGAAATAATTTGATATGATATGATATGATATTTTTAGACTCAGGTGTGCGGAAGAAATTTCGGTGGTGAACTATTTAACAATTAGATCCGCAGCTCGCGAGGGCTACGAGTCAATAGCCCATGAGGCGAATATTGACACGTGGCCCTTGAGGGGCGAAGGGTCTAATTGTTTTAGTATCACCCAACTAGTCGGACAGAAAAAAGCAACAATAAAGTTAGCAAATGCAAGTTGAAGAAAGCTTTATTTCGGAATAAAACGAAAAAATTTCGCTACTCGATGACTATTGCTAATAGTCCTCTAGTAGCGTAACCAATCAAAATGCAGGATTTTATTTAGTCCACTAGTTGGTTGATACTAAAAAGACAATAGAGTGTTTATGTCTCGGATCTATCGGTCTGATAGTTACCCCTTGGAAATTTAATGTTCTTAAAACTAGCATATTTGCCTTGGAAGCTTCGTTTCTCGGGCAAATATTTGTTTTAAGAACATCAAATTTCCGCGTGGCAACTACCATCCAATAGTTCCTCGGTAGAAACACTCTATTGTTTAAATAGATTGTGTGTAGCGTAGCAAATCAGAGAACAGCATTCGTCATTGAACACTAGTAGATTTATACTAAAATGCTCTAGCATAATGTTACTAGCGTTCTATCAATACCGTCCGCTAATTGGCTACGTTACTCAGTAAATATTCTGTTCTTATTGAGAAAATGGCGGCCGCTTGTTTGCATGTCTGTGAAGAGTATCAAGATAAGAATTTGATCGACGAGAAGATTTCTTCAACGCATCGGTCACAACGGCTTTGCAACAGCTATGATGATAAAGATACTTTCATAAACCACTAATGTTTCTTTTTTTTTGTATCGTATGAATTTGACAGAATTCCTAATCAAGCGCTGTCTCGCAACCTCAACTGGTCCTATTTATGTCGTCATGCACTGGAATAATGATCCCACCTATCAGCTGGCCGTTCGCTCAGGCCAGGTTCAGCTCGAGGTAAGAAGAAAGAGGAACATAGTAATTTAAGTTTCTTTTATAGTTTTCTAGCTCAAGAGATATTGTGATATTCTCTTGTCTAGGTAAATCAGGTCAATGTTTACCGAAAGCATCATCGCCAAGATAAAATCAGGCCAGGACAGTACCCTAATTTTATTACAGAATAACATCAAATTGTCAATTAGAGAAAGTTAAACGATTAACGATTAACGTCCACTGGCTTTCTATATGTTGGAATATTACAAATATTATAAATTATGTTATTAAAAAGATTAATACTTTTTGTGTATAATTCGTTCTGTAAAAGTAAGCAAAGAAAAATTAACATCAACAAGGAAAGATGACTTTATTAACCTTCAGTCATGGATTAAGTACTGATCGGTTATCAACAAGGTCCCGTGGGGACATTCTCCAAAGTTTTAACCGGGAGGCTACACCACCTAATCCTATCCCTAATCCTTAGAGATAGGATAGGTATGGCCCATCATAGGGAGTACCATGGCCACCCTTCCCGGACAAGGCTCATATGTATGAAGAGCCTTGCAATGAGAGGGTGGAGTGTTAGGAATGTATCGCTTTGTGTTGCGGATACGGCAGATAAAATGAGCGCTGGCATATTGGGCCACTAGTAGTTGTATCCACAAAATCCACGTGAACGATCTTTACATTTTTTTTTTCTTTCGTTCCAGAGAGCCACTTCCACGAGCGATGCCCATCGCTTTCGTCTGGGAAGCGCTTCAAACCCGCAGTACATAACCTTAAAATCCAAAACTACAGGTCGACTCATGGAGTCAACCGAAGTAGGTCATGTGCAACTGGGAATCAATTCTTCGAAGAGTGACAGAAAGACCTGGTTCGAAATGAAATCGTGCAAGTAATTATTAATAAACATTTATTATGTCTCAAAAAAGAAAATGATGATATAGATATTTGTATTTGTACTAAAAAAGTGGAGCAGACTAAATCTTCCCAAGAATATATTTATGTAATTACATTAAATTATTTACAAGAAATAATAGAAAGCAATTATAAAAGCCCGCTGTTTAAAAGACGCACCATCATTGCTCGTTTGTCCTCCTTGGGACCGGGGAGAAATGCTTTCGAGGCCTTGGCGACGCTAATGCAAGAGGTTGGTTTTTTTTAAAAAAATATATTTTTTTAGCTATGGAGCAGCAAGATCTTTGAAAAATGAATTATCATACTCATTTTTTCTGAGAATCACCAAATGTGGAGCGTATTGCTTTGTTTTTGTTTTTAAGCTTCATAGCATTTAAAGGTGATGGAGGCCTCTGAAGCACCCCTACTCCTGGTCCTAAGTGATAATGTTAAAATTATATTGTCGAACAAACTTCTTATGAAAAAATGTACCGGTGTAGTTAAGGCTAATTTATAATAACTCATAACTAACCGATAACGATAAAGACATTTTTTGTGTTTACGACCAATGCACCTAACCTTGCATGGCATATTTTTGTGTTTTTTCCATAGAAAATTGTAATTGTAACTGAGAATATTACACCCGTCATGTCACTTATTTATTTTATATTGTAATATTTATGACATCAGGCAAAATAAATAAAGCTCCATTTTTATGCACATTTATTTATTAGAACCCTTAGATTGGTGTTAAAAAAAGTAAGAAAACTCGGTTAAGAAAACTCCGTTAATTTATTAATTGAGCTGGAATCAAGAAAAGCGCCGTTTTGAAAGGTTACATAAAAGAACTCAGATATATTTTTTTTTTACGCGCTACACTCTACCCTACCACCTCCCCCTCAAGTCAGTAATTTCCAAAATCATGCCTTCAACAGTGACTTAGTGACAATCCGCGGCATGCTTATCATGATGGTGAACAATGCCGAAATGACGTCACAATTCGAATGCCTGCTACGTTTGATTTAAAGAACAAAGACTAGATAATGTTGCACCGAAATCTACACCGAAAATCTAGCCCTCGTTAAATACCTTTTGATGACATAGTCGTCAAAGTCAGCTTAAGTCAGGGAACCAAAAATGTGCCGTACCAAGTTGTTTTATACAGTGGTTTGAATTCCCTTTCCTCCTTATGAGGGTTAAAGAGAAATAATTATTGATTAAGGAAGATAAGGACTAGAATTAAAATTAAATTAATTTATAATACAATCGTGTCAAGAGCGACATCAATCATCAACGATAAGCAAGTTAAAAGAAGAAAATACTCAATTTGAAAAAAAGGATTATTGGATGATGCAATTCGAGAATTTTCATTGAATGATCATGAGTCGTTATCGCTATATAAGCCACTCTAACATGCTCTACAGGTAGGGTAATCGCACGAGCAATTTTTTGGGGGAGTTTTAGTTTTCTTTAGTTTTATTTTAGTTTGATTTCCCATATTTTTGGGACCATTTTAATAAAACATTGAT
>OMLO01002034.1_pt1 | contig 16062 bp, 17 predicted proteins | sample 1674811 | NCBI WGS metagenome assembly OMLO01 (sample SAMN06265003, study PRJEB25207) | coral metagenome | isolation source: Coral host | place: Mexico:La Bocana,Puerto Morelos, Mexico | collected 2008-11-13 | reverse complement strand
ACTGAAAGGACATTAAGGGTTGGGTATCGTTTTTTCTTGTGGACCCTATCGTTCTTGAGGGTTTGGACTAAATTGATGATCCCAATGTGAAGGTCATGGTATGTTAGGGTAGTGGTCGAATCCTTTTGAGAATAGCTTCTACGAAAATAAGTCTTTTCAAGGGCTGTTCGACCAGGTCATTCCAAGGGGAACTTCTGCAAACTTCTGTGCACCTGCCCCAAATGGTTTTTAAAAGGAAAACAACTTCGACGAGGGGGTACTTTTACGAGGTATGGTCTTGCTAACACAAAAAGGGTCTGATATGGGTATCGTTTTGGTATCGTTGCGAGGTATCGTTTTGAAGCCCTCATGGATATGGAAAAGTTGTAATATCGACCTTGATATAATATCTGCTAGTGGACAGCTTTCATGCGTATGAGGTGAAATGACTCCTTGGAGCGGCACTTTGGTATCATTTGCGCCTTTCTCGTTTTGTCTGTGAACTCTTTTTTTCATTCTTTCTGCAATCATGACAGTATGCAACATCATGTGTATGCATCTCACATGTATACATATATACGATATAGGTATCGTTTTTTTGTGGACCCTATCGTTCCTGAAGATTTGGATACACTTCTTGATACCTGATGTCCACTTATGTAATAACTAATATTATGTAGGTTTTGAAAGTTGCTCATATGTTTTGTTGCTTCCCAGACTCATCTTGCTGGCCAAAGGGACTCATTGATACCATTGCGGAAGTTAAAGTGAAAGAGGCTGAAGGATTTGGCATCCACTGATCAGTACAGTCGGGAAGTTTCAATCCGTCAGGATTATAGGGTCGTTCCTTAGGAAGGAACGATTTCCGTGTTGTTTTTTTGCGTAGTCTCTACCGCAAAAGTTGGCCAAGAGCAGCTGGATTTGGCTGGGTTCGAAAACCAGAAGACAAGCGAAAAAGGATATGGATTTGCCACATGTTGATGTGTCAAATGTTGCACTTGCAACATGAACTTGAGAAGAAAGCCACTATGATGGGTAGCACCGTGACTCCTTAGAAAACCCAATGTCACAGCTGCGCGAAAACCGGCACATCCGATTTGTTGCCAAGTCTCATCAAAGTGCCAAGGATCAAAGAGATGGATGTTTTCTAGTTGATCCTGCAAGTCAGAAAATATGATGGGTGCCAAATGGTTCCTAAAGGGTGTCAATTCACCTTCCCTTAGGGTTTAATTGGCACCCCTTTGAAGGTGCTGGTAGAACCCATCCCATCCATGGGACGAATGGTATATTTGCCTACTTTTGGTTGTTTTTTATGGTAAAGGTAGGTAAATATACCGTTCGTCCCATGGATCCTATGGGGAAGCTAACAAATTAGGAGATTCACCAAAAAAACAAATACTCTTACAAACCGCTCCATGATCCATATTACATTTCCTTCACAACCAATCAAGCTTCTTCATAGATCCAAGTCTACGAGGGAACAAAAAAACATCTGCCCGGCCCTTTTTTTGACAAACATTTGCTAGTTGGTGGTTGAACCACCCCCTTGAAAGATATGCAACCGTCAACATTGTGTTCATATTCCCCAGGGTTCGGTGTGAAAATTCCAACAAAAAACTTTGAGTTGGCAACCACCCAAACAACTCGTTTTTATGGGGTCATGACTCGTCATGAAACCCAACCCAAAGAATGCGATTGTTGGCAAACGGGCTTTCCTCCCTTTCCCCCAAAAAATGACGTTTTAAGGGGCGTCAGTCCCGAGGGCAGATGGTACTGTGGCTGCCACACTTCAATTGATCGGGCCAAACTGCTGCCGTCACCAAATCTGAAGTTCCAGGAAATTCATCCGACCAATCCTGGAAGGCTTGGAAGTCGTCCAATGCGGGTGGGAATTCTTAAAGAATGGTAGGTTTGTTTCAATGGCCTGAAGAACAAAGAATCCAATCTGGGATTTGACACATTAAAAAACTCTTAAAGATCTCAAAGTATCATGATACTGATTATGCATTATGAATCATGATCATGCTCAGCATCATCATCTGTGGTGTTTCTGTGGACATGTTTGTGGGTACGGGGACAAATATTAGCAACCCTAAAACACGAGGTGGCCTTTGCTCAATTTTGGTCAGAATCAAAATACAAGATGGACCCCGAGCCCATCGTTGTATATAAATGGAGTGACATGGGGCCCCTATACATATACATGGCCTGCTATAAATGGGTTTCACTGGGATAAAAAGAACCATGTAAGTGCCCTTAGCCCGCTGTGTTTTTAATCGCAACGTGTTACCTTGAGCAACTAATTTGCCATCACATCTTGAGTACACGAAATCAGGTCACCTCAAAATCCTTCGCAAAAGGAAGTGTTTCATGGTTTCATCTTGTAGGCAGTACTCACTACCTCAAATCTTTGCACAAAGCAATGAAAACTCCTCATCTTTCGTGGTAGATAGCCCATGAATCCAAAAGAATAGATCTATATATATATATATTATATCTAAGGACATTTCCGCTGCTATGTTGGACTACTGGAAATAACATGGTCGCCATATTCCATGGAGCTCCTCGAGAAGGCCGTTGATGATCTTCACCTCATTCTCGTTCAGCTGCTGCCGTGCGACTTCTGCCTTAAAGATTTGAAAGGTGAGTCTGACTCGCTTTCCAGTGATTTTGCATCACTTTTCATATCTCATGGTAAGCACAACAGGTATCAACAGGTCATTTTTACAGGTCATGCATTTGAGCGAGTCAGCTGCATCTTCTCGTTGTTTTGTTTTAAACATCCACGCAGACCTTCTAATGTCCAAAGTGCAACGAGCATGTGGCCATTGTCCCACCAAGCCCATGCTAAAGGAAGAGCGGGAAGCAGACGCCACATGGTTCCGGGATCAAACTCGTTGGGAAAAGCTCAATCAATCACTGCATCATTCACTTAGTAATGTGCACAAGCCAGAACCCATCTTGCTTAGAGCATAGAAATCTGCTGTGTGACCAATCTTCTTTGAATATCCTTAAGCATATAGTAATTCTCCCATCAAAATTGTGCCAAACATAGATATTATATGATATTATGGGAGGCTTCCCTCTCTGTACCATTACTTGTAGTGCGGTTTCTGTCTCTATCCCTATAAAAGACCATAAAAGACATGTATGTATGTTGCTATACTTTTCTAAACGCTAAAAAAGCTGGCAAATGCCGGCTGTTCCTTTCGACAAGTTGGGCTTTCGCTGCGGGGAGAATCCAAACTCAAAGTGGCAGTTTTCGAGTTGGCGTAGTTTTCATTAAACATCCTGATGTGGATCCTGTTTGACTTTGATATCACTTATATTTCGTTCAAAAAGCTAAGCTTGTTTTTTTAAACCAAAATCTCAGAACTCACTAATTATTTTCTCCAACAACATCTCCGAAGGATCAAGGTTGGCAAGTCATCATTTCTGGCGTTCCTTTTCGCCACTACCAACGCGGCATTGGGTCTTGGCTGTCACTAAAGCCAGCGACGGAAAGAGCTCTGAAACAGACGCAGCGGCAAAGCCATCTGGTGTTTTCTGGTGCTGTCATGACAGCGTAAGCACGAAGGTTGCTCAATGTTTGCCAACCCACACTCCATCTACTTTGTACCTCTTCACAAACAGCAACACAAAAAACAATCAATTACTACATTCGGCCAAGCTCTTGCAACTTAGTGCTCTTGCAACGGCACAGCAACCGAAAACGACCGCAGGCTTTGCTCTCGAAAATCAGCAGAATTCCCAAAGAACAACTGCTCCATCGTCTCCCGCCTTGGACGAAGCAACATGATTGCTGCAGTTTCACGGATGGGAGCATTTTAAGCTGGTGTAAAGGTACTTGTACACAGCTCAAAAATAACATCGGCACCGAAAAAAAAAAAGTTGCACTGGAGCTGCTAGCAATGTGCAGCCTGCAGAAAAGCTCCATTTCAAAACAAAACGCCCTAAATCATTAAAAACCTCGTGTTTTTTTTTCAGTTTAAAACCATTTTCCGTATCCTTGGCAGCTATCATCATGCGATACTTTCCCCACCAGGAGCCCCAACACTGGCCAAAAGATTCTGACCGGACCTTGGCTCGATATGTCATCGGGGATTCCGTTGGGGAAGGGTTTTTTTCTGAAGATTTTACCGGTTGAAAACGACGAAATCCTTAAAACAACTGTTGTATTTACCTTGAGTTGAAGCTTAAATGGTGGGAAAGTAGCAGAGAGAAAGAATTGTGCAAAAAGATTTTGCAGAGATGGTTTCCTGTCCAATGCTGTTGGTTAACTTTACTGCAATCTGAACTGAATCTCAGGCTGTCTTCCAACAGTTCTGTGTCATTTTTCTCCAGGCCAAAGGTAGAGATGAAGGACGTGAGGGGAAGATGCCAATGATGATGTCAAGGAGAACGATGCGGATGGTGATACCGATGGATGGCAAGGATGATGATGATGATGATGATGATGATGATGATGATGATGATGATGATGATGACGACTTGCTGATGGATTTGTTTGGCCAATTTTCCAGGTTTCCATGACGTTTCCGAAAATCGACGAAAACATCGATGTGATGAACTCAACCCTTCGGGCTCCAAGGATGGAACCCGCATCATTGATTCATATAATTTGACTCGTCCCCAGCATGGGAATTTTCAGTTCTCCAAATACCCCATACCATCCATGGGACAATTGTATATTTACCTACATTTAGTTGATTTTAATGGTAAATGCATAGGTAAATATACAATCGTCCCATGGATGGGTCACGATATACTTCTTTTTTCTTAGCAGTTTCTCAGAAGATTTTTCATGTACAGCATCTTTCTAACAAAAAAAACACGTTTTTATTTTTCTAAAGGGAATTTTGAAACCATCTGGCTGTTTCCAAAAAATCGGGGGAAAACCCCTCAAAATGGATGGTTTACAATGGAAAACCCCTATGAAAATGGGGATGATTTGGGGGGCCTACTTGGAGGATCATCCCAGTTAGTAAGTAGTTAGTAACCCCCATTCATAAGCCATGAAACGCCGGAAGGGGATTAACCCTACTTAGGGGACCTACAATCACCATGGGTATTAACCACTTACTAAATGGGATGATCCTCCAAGTACCCCTATCTTTTGGGGGATTTCCATCTTCCACTGAGCACTTCCGGACGAAGTTTGTGGTCCCCAAGCGACACAATTCACGTCGCCTTTGTGAGCCAAGTCCTTAGGGCTTCGGTTTGGGGAAACAGCTTGGGGGTTGGAGGTATGACGTGGGGGCCCCCAAAAACATACCATCCAAACACCACCCTTCACCCCAGGAGGTATGACTGGAAGATTAGGGAATGTGTAACCTGAAAATTTTCTGATTCATATTTTTACTTTCCCCTAATATATGCTGAACATATCTGAAATAGAAGCCAACACTTTTTGAAATTCATGGAATTTCCAGAACAAAATTCACCTACTTGGAGTAAAATCCATTTGAAACCGTGAAAAATCTCATCCCAAATATCGCAAAAAAAAAACTGGTGGTTGCTTGGGCCTTTGACTGCCGCTTCAGCGTAAGTTGGTGTGTGACCAACTCTTTCACATCTACGCGGGGATGACATGCTGGAAGCATGACTCTCCATATCTATGCATCATATGTATAAATAATTGTATAGGACATAATACAACAATTGTCTAGTTGCATGTACAAGACTTACAACTAACAACTATTATACAGCTATTTACTATAGGAAAATTGAAGATATTAGGTGTGTAGTACAATAGTATTTCTGTTACCTCTGAATCTTCACTGTTCCTGAGTTGGCCTCACACTAGCGATGCATTCCCAGTGGAGCAAGGATTCATCCTTCACGAGTCACGAGTTTTTCGGAGGGCGCATCAAGATGGGTCACCATCTTAAAAGTAGCTTGTGAAATGGGGGACCCCAAAAAAGTAGGGTGATAACCCCAGTGAAACCCATTGATTCTGGCCATTTATAGGGATCAAAGAACTCAAGTTATTAAGTAGTAAAGGCCCACCTTGTAGGAGACACCAATATCTTGATGGAAAATTCTTTGAGCCAACAAAGCTGTCATGTGTTCATCTCTCATTCGCCTTTAAAACCGAATTCCAGATCTGTCTTTGAGAAACATTTGATTCTTCACCGTCAACATGTCTTCACTCCACTTCACAATTTTAACGTTTTGACCCTAAAAAATTGATCGTTTCCAAGATCGGAATCACCTTTTCCAGAATATGTTCAGCTGAAGCATGTTAAACTTTGGCAAGGTAATCCTGTGGCTGAAATCCTGCACCTAGTTCATACCTTGGTAGTTTCTTCCCCATGATTTACAGGCTTTTTATACATCCCAGATCATCCCAGGATTTCTTTAGCTGGATTTCCCTTCAAACCATCCAACAGCTATGACAGCTATGACCCCTGCAGCTCTCAACTCTTGACCCCAGACCCCGACCTTCGGACGGAACACACGGATCCGATCATCACCACAGGCAGTCAAGATGACATCACCAAAAGGGGACCAAGCAGCGCTGTAGACCTGAAGAATTCTCTGAACGACAAAAATATGGCCATTTTTGGGTGTTTGTCCAAGCAATTTTTGGGAGATTTGCTTTACAAAAAAAAACACCGAAAAGCACCAAGTCACCATGATTTCAAATAGTCATTTACTTGGGGACATCACTTGAAAAGTCCCAACTTCATTTTTCACCTAAGATCAAACTTTCGCCCAAGAAATTCGGCTGATGAACATAGTAAACACTCATTTTTTGAGCTGTGACGTAAAAATCCGAAAACATCATGGTTCTCTTCCTTGCATCGTGAAGCTTTTGGTGGCATTTTGAAACAACCATGGTCCACGTGTGTCCGTCCACGGATTCCACCATGGATCTTTTCCCGCATGTGATAGGTAAGAACTTGTTATTGACTGCATATCCTATTGATATCCATTGGCAGTACTGAAGCGCGTGGGACTTTTCCGAGCTTTTGAAGGGCTGAGCCTCTTCTATAAGAAGTGGAAAACAAAAAAGGCAACTTCGGCATCACCTAAATTTGTGATTTTTTTTACGACTTTCCAAGTTTGAGACCAACAAAAAACATCAAAAAACATCAAAAAACATTATATAAGTCAAATTAAGTCGGCCACCGGGCGCGGATGAAAGTCCTTAAGAATGCTGACCTTAGTGGGAAGCAAATTTTTGGTCAAAAAAAAACTGCAAAGCCTGACGGCAGAAACTCAGACTTCATAACCCTCTGAATTTTGTGGAATGGGTTTTTGTTACCAAAAACCTAAGCTGGTTGGTGGATTCAACCCGTTTGAAATATATTAGTCAAATTGGATCATTTCCCCAAGTAGGGGTGAAAATAAAAAATCTTTGAAAACACCACCTAGTACGTGACTCTATCAGAACAGGTGCTTTCAACCTTGCCCTTTAAAAGGAACGGATGCTTAGAGAAAAAACGTGGACCTCTCAAGAACCTGATGACGCCAGCCAGCCGTCTTTGTTGAGAAGCCCGGCACATGACCAGCTACAACAGGCATCGCTTGGCGTGGACCTTCCGACGTTTTTTGGCATCTTTTTTTTCTGTTGAAAATCCGATGGCTTCAAAGATGGCTTTTCCCCAACCTGGATGCCTGTCGTGTGGACTTCGGAGCTTCCTGGCTTCGACAAAAAAAAATCAACCAAAAATGCTTCAACCCGGCAGATTTTCATGAGGAGGAGATGGTGTGGTGTGTGACTTTGAACATTTACTATTCCAATGGAAAATGACGCACGCATTTAGTCTTTGACTTGCCGAAATTTAAAGTACTTGGAATAAAACGATCATGTCTAAAGTTAAAACTGTTGTTAATTCTGCTTAGGGAATAAAGATCAGCAGGATCTAGATCGATGACTTTTGAAAATTAAAGGAACATATGAACATGAAGTTTCTTAAATATTTCCATGCTGAAAGCCAGGTCCAAAATCATATTTGCTTGTTTGTTTCTCCATGGATTTTCGATTTGTCATCTGAGGAATCGAGTTCTGAAGTTTCCTCAATGTTTTCCCCGTCCTACCTGACTGCCGTTGGTCATGGGTGCAGGAATTTCAGGCCTTGGGAAAGACAAAAAGATACAAAAAGCATGTGCTAAATAATTGATGACCTAATGGCTGTGTCCAAGATGAGGCGAAGTGAATGAGTCATGAATATCATGAATGTTGTTCAGGACTAGTGACTAGTGTTTTATGATGCTTTGTGATGCCACAAATGTAGGTACAGTAACATACGAACAGTTCATGAGTCTTGTTTGATGGCAAGTCGTCCTCGATCACCAAAAGAACTCAGAGATGAGCCTTGACACATAGATGACACTAGATGACAACTTATTCCCATCACAGGAATTACCCTCCCTAAAAAATCAATCACCAGCAAAAGCACCTGAAAATAGGGGAATCCCCAAAAAGAAAATGTCGAAACCCCAACAAAAAACACATTTTCCAAGGGGTAAACTCGCTGTTAAACGTCGTTTTCGGGATTCAACCTGAGTCTGCGACTCTTTGGTTGGGACCAAATCTCCTGGAACAGATTCGGACCGTGATTGTTGAGGGGGGGACAAATGGGACAAAACATGTCCCACAAGCATGTCTAAATGGCTTGCGAATCTTATGTACTTAAATTTGGTGGACAAACATCATGTAAAATGAACATCCTGAGTCATGAATGAGTGAAGTTCCAAGTCTTGGGCAGATCATTCCTAGAACACTATCCTACAGCTCTTGTCAGACAATTGATGTTGCCTTCCTTAGACTTGAACCCAAAATGGCAAGCCAATCTTGGCCTGACCTCGAAACAGTGGCCGTAAAGAAATGGCTTTGACCAACGCAAAAGCACCTGGGATGAGTGGATGAAAAAAATCCTGAAACGGTATGAAAGTCATCATATGTGCATCATACTGTTGATGGTTCAGATATCCTGCACCAGTTGATAGGTATCTCCCAATATTTACAGGGTGTTTTAACATCCAAGGCCGTGCAAGGATTTCTGAACTATCAACAGTATTTCAGCATCGCTTCATATCACGTGTTCATCATATTGTTCATGGAAGAAATCCCGCACCACCTGACATGTATGAAACCCTGTAAATAACAGCATATCTACCATAATCAACTGCTTAGCCGGATTTCTGAACCATCAACAGTATCTTCATCAGTATCTTCATCAATTTTTGTGAGACATGTGCAAACAACATATAAGGCATCTCATAGCGAAAAAACAATCAAACAACATTCCGATTCCAGTGGTCACCACCTAACGACAGTCCGACCAAAAAACGTCGGGTCCCGCTTAACGGCGACTCTAAGTCACCGGACTCAGTTTTTTCGAGTCTTTCGCAGTGCCCGGCACCTGAGATTTGTGAAGAGATTTGTGGAAGCACAGAAACTCTGTTTTTTTCCAATGTTTCCAAGCATAAATATATCAGATCGACCATTCTACTAGTACATATAATCGTGTAATTATGTATATATATATATATGAAAATATATGAATGCATTGCAATATATTGTAATCATATATATATATATATGAATTATATATGCATGCAATACATGATACTTTTGTAGAAGTATCAAAAACACAATATCAACAAACCTCACTCCTTCATCCTCTATCCAACGCTGCGCCTTAGGAGGTTGTGCAGTGCCCAGATTCTCCACACAACTGTCAGCCAAATGGCGAAGGGGGCTCAAAACGTTGGTGGTTTCAACTAATTTGGGTTGATATTGGGTTGATACGGGGTGAAACCACTACACGTGCTTTTTGGATTGATATTGGATTTCAATATCTAGTTGGTGCTCGAACCAACCCAATTTGAAAAATATGTGCTTTTCAGTCAAATTGGATCATTTCCCATTTGCCCATTGCCGGATGGTTTCTTCTTGTGCCCACGGTTTCGCCGTTTCGGCCTGAAATCTGTAGGAAGTGTATCAGTTGGAGCCCAGACCCTCAAGGTGCGATCGTCTGAACCTTGGCCCAAGTATGTGTGGTAACGGGCCAGCACAATAGGAAAAATGTGGAAAGTATAGTAGGAACTTTTGTTGTGAAACTATGAAACTATATATATTAAGTACTGCGTTTTCCTGTGTAACTCTTGAAAGAAAACTCTCTGGAATTTCCTGAGGTCCCTAACATGTTACAAAGTGAGAGCCTTTCGAATCAAAAGATAGAGACCAAACCTGGCAAGGTTCAACGGCGACAGATTTTTTCTTCATGAAGTTGATCGTTGATTCATGGGTGTTTCCAAAAATAGGGGTACCCCAGAATGGATGGTTTATAACGGAAATCCCTATTAAAGTGGATGATTTGGGGGTACCATCCTTTTCGGAAACACCCGTATGTTGATTTACGTGCCTTTGGAGGATACAAACACCCACTAGTTGGTGGTTGAACCAACCCATTTGAAAAATATGCAACCGTCAAAATTGGGTTCATCTTCCCCAAATAGGGGTGAAAATAACCAAATATTTGAAACCACCACCCAGTCCAACAAAAAGCCGGATCTATAGTTATACATCTAAAACTGAAGCCACGCTGCTTTGTTGAAATTTGCCAAAAAATAAACATTTTAGGGAGACTTTGAGGAAATAAGGATTTGTACATTGGCATGCAAATGCACGATGCATATTGCTTTGAAGAAAGCATCATCTTATCTCAAAACTTACTTCTTGGACTTGCTTGACTCAAAAAATGAAGATTGACAAGTCTTTACTCGGGAATTTGTGGCGACATACGCAAGGGTAGAGGTTGTTAGGTCATTGACGTCTGCGCCTGCTGATATGCGATTATATGATCCCTCTGTGATCATGTTTTCTATCCTCCGCAAGCTGACAGCACGCTCACAGGCACCAATTGCAGCACTGAAGGAAACTTCTGTGACTTGCAACTGGCTGTCTAAAGCTTCTTCCAAAAGTGCTAAAGACATTTGCCAACTGGCATTCTTCTCACATGCACTGATAGTTGCATTGTAGCTAATCGTATTAGCTTCCACGCGACTTCTGTGAAGCTCATGAAGAAAATATAAGGCAAGCTGCCAATGTGCTGCCTGCAACCAGCAAACGTTTCATGGACAAACATGCAAACTATTTTCTTGATGAAAACTGTCAAAAAGCAACCAAGTATCAATAGTATCAAATGTTATTCAGGCTGAGGTTTTCAGGCACTTCACCAGCCTTCTCACAAGCCGTGATAACTGCACTGTAGGTAATGATGTCATGTTCCTTGCAACAGATGCGAAGCGGGGAAATCAGTCACTTGCATAGAGTCAGACTTGGTGAAACAATGTAAATAACCTTTACATCCACTGTCCTATGCATAATCCTGACACCTAACCTCTACAAACCTACAAACCATGCAAGTCTAAAAAGTTATTGCGTCCCAACTATGCCACTTATCTTTCACATATTTCGATATATTTCGTACATCGACAAAAAACTCATCTCAACCATGACCTCCAGCAATTGGCTCGAGCTTCTAGGGTGAATTGCATACTTTTCTCCAAGACTTCCATTGCCTTCATCCATTGAGCTGCTTTTGCACAAGCACTGATGGCAGAATTGAAGGTGATCAGATCCTGTTTTTTTTTCAGACTTATATAGTTCGAGGCAAAGTGAAGCAATGATCTTGAAAACTTGGAAGATTTTGCTTTGAATTCCTATTGCTCCTGTAATGTAGTCAAATCAATGTCAAATCATGTTGCTGTTTTTGTTTTCCCCGTTTTTTTGCTGTGTGTTCTGCCACGCATCGAGATGATCGAGATGCTCGCAACGCGCGAGCAAATGCAAGGCCTCTGGCCATTGCTCTGCTTTTCCGCATGCGCTGATGGCTGCACTGAAGCTCAAGATGCTGGCGGTAAGGCCTTGGCCTCGGGATATTTTTTGCATGGAGATGTGATGTTTTGTTATCTGATGATTTTCGATGTTCAGGAGAGATTGGAAACTGGTGCATGTCGTGAAGTGTTGAAGATATTGACATATATTGACATATATATCTTGGCTGACAAGCGTCGAACGATCTCACAAAGCATGATGAGAGCTTCTTCCCACGCTGCTGCTTTCTCACATGCGCTGATGACAGCATTGTAAGAGATCACATCGGCTCGCAAGCTTTGTCTTGTCTCCTCCAATACCCACAGCGTCATCAGCAAAGATATACTATATGGAAACATATGGAAACTGTATCTAGAAACCTTAAGCCTATCAAGCACATGAGTGACGTTGAAAAAAAGCCTCTCGAGCTCTGTGACAGCTCTGAACACAAAAACGTAACGACTCCTCCAGCAATGCCAAAGCTGACTGCCACTTGCCATTCTTCTCAAAGGCACTGCTGGCTGTATTGTAGGAAATCCTGGTTTCAAACTTCCGATTCTTCCAAGGGTGGAAAGTGGAAAGATGTCACAAAGTTGTTGCTGTGTTTGTGAAAATCACCCAACAAAACCCTCTTCTACGCGCGAATGTTTTGAACCGACCGTTCTGACGGTGGTCCCCATCTTCAAAATTTCAACCAAGATTCAAGCTTGGCTGCAACTTGCTACACAGTTCACAAAAGATACATAGAGCCAAAGTCCATTGAGATGCTGCAACACATGCACTCATCAATGAATTGTATGTGATCACATCCTAAGATCGAGAGTGTCAAAATTTGTTCTGCTGGATCCCGACAACCCATGCCATGGGACGTCCGGTATATTTGCCTACATCGTACCATAAACAAAAAAACACCTATGAATGTACCAGTCCCATGGCTGGTCAAAAATTCCCCCCCAAAAAAAATTGGGGTCAAGCTTTCTGAACAACCACGAGGCCGAGTGTCTGCTGCAAAATCTTCCAACAACGTCATCTCCATCACCCTGGCAGTTGATCGATCGCAGGATTTTTGCAGCACCCAACGTTGGTGGTTTTTTTCCCAACCCATCTGAAAAATCTGCGGGAGTCAAATTGGATCATTTCCCCAGGTAAAAAGGGGACCAAACATAGAAAAATACATGAAAATACAACATATTTGAAACCACCACTTGGGTTTATTGGTTTGCATCTTAACCAAAGAGTGGATTGCCAAGGTAACATTGCCAAGTAACATTGCTGCCTCCTTCCACCGTTTGGCTTTTTCACAAGCAGACATCGTTGAATTGTAGATGATCAGGCTTGTGCATTCTCCTAGCATCACCAGACATTTCAGGTACCTAAAATGGAGGTACTCACCTATACAAGCTGTATGTAAGGCTTATGTAAGGGAAAACCCATCCCCAAAATGGCCTTATAAGGTTCAGTACCTCCATTTTAGGTACCTGAAACTCCTGGTGATACCAAGGCATACAGCTAATGAGAGTGTAAACCAACAACAGTTCCTATGGGATCCTGGCTCACCGAACGTCAAAGGATGAGGCGCTTGGGGTCGGAAAAATCACCTCCACAAAGCAGGGTATTTAGGTTCCATTACCATTCTCAGAAGATGATTGGATCTCTTCAATAGTAGGGTTCGTAATATTCTTGTGTAGAACTTGGGCGTGGCCCCTCCCAGGGTTTCCAGTGATGCACAAGGACAAGGAGTGAGTATCCCATTTTTAGGCTCCGGGACCCCGAAGAAAAAAAACAAAAAAACCTTCACTTGCCACTGTTACTATAGGAACCGTCTCCCGTCTCCTATCTTGGCGTCCATCAAAAGCAACAGAGCTTGCTGCCACTCGGCCGCTTTCTCAGAACCAAGGATAGCAGCACCGTATGAAAACCTGAGGCAAAACGTGATCCGGTGCAACTTTTCAAAAAAAATGACAAGATTTTTGCGGAGTACCCTTCCAGATCCATCTTACATCAAATATTCAACCGTCATGAAAGAACAATCAAAAGATTCTGTGGGACACTATAACCCCATTGTGCACTCATTCATTTCTTTAGACATCTGTGTTTCCATCCTTTTCCATCAGCAAACATGTCCCAACAAAAACATCGGGTCCCCATTGAAACACCAAGACTCATGTCTGCTGCATATCTATGATCAGGAATCACCTTAAAAGTGTCGTCATGAAGCATCGGAGCCGACAATTTCGCAATTTTTCGACGAAGTTTCTTCAGTTTAGTTCCGAAACAATCTTGACCCATAAAATCAATATGGTATATTTACCTACATAATATACCTACATAGATGGTATGGATGATTGTTATGTTTGTAATTTGTGAAGTTCCTTTCCCACAATTCGCAAAATATAGACATATCGTGACATACCGATATACCACTACCACCTAAAAAGTTTGCAGTCATATGCCTTCTATGTGCTTATAGGATATTCTAGGAAAGGATTCATTCTAAATGCGGGTTGTCTGCTCAAAAGCCTCTTCAATGGTGGCCACCCATGAACATGAAATCATTTGGGTATTTCCAAAAATAGGGGTACCCCCAAAATGGATGGTTTATAATGGAAAACCCTATTAAAATGGATGATTTGGGGGTACCACTATTTTCGGAAACACCCATTTGGAGATATACACAAAAAAAAAAACGTAGAACTGAGCTTCAACATACTTGAACAGGTTCCTCTTTGGACTCTCCCCACTTCATGACTCAATACGTACTTTTTTGGGGTCTCTCCCAGTCCTACACGGTAGGTTTATACAAGTATCAGTCAGTCTCTATCATTTCATTGTAGATACAAATATCGTTACTACAGATTAAAGATGATTAAATCTTCTATATCCAACGTGATGAATTGTGACGGATTCTTTTAAATGTACACGCTTTTTGTGTGCACTGAGTAATCTAGTAATAGGCTGACCCCTTGACCCCCCCACCTGTAACATCGCCAACGCTCGTTGCCATTCGAAAGCTCTGCTGCAAGCATTGATGCATGTGTTCAGGGTCAACAAGTTGGGTCCTATGGACACAGTCCCAAGATCACATAGCAAAGCCAGCGTTCTCTGCCATTCAGAAGCCCTTCCAGCGGCATTCATTGTAGTGGTGAAACTGACAATGTCAGCTGTTTCAACGCCCAAGTGTCTTCGTTGCGAAAGAAGATGTATTGCAAAAGACCAATATGTTGCCCTCTCACACGTTCCAATTACCAAGTTGTATATCGTCACATTGATCTTAAGCTTCTGCTCTAAGCTGGTGTATAGCCAAAGCAACGCCTGCTGCCAGTCTCCTTTTGATTTGCAAAGCATTATGGCATCATGGGTGGACCTTGATGCTGGGGTTGACATCATCCTTGGACCCGAGGAAGATGAAGTTTTCTCGTTGCTTGGTGAGTCAGGTGAGTCATACATTGCACGACATGTGAAGTGAATCCCCATGCCATGCAACATGACATAACCCCATCAGCAGTCATGGCTTCTATCTTGTTTTCCACGTTTTCACCCAGGTAGCTATTCTTCCAAACAGCCAGGTTGTTATGGCAGGCCGCTTGTTATCCACATGACCCACACGAGCCAGGAAGGACTCGATGTTTTCCACAGATCCGAAGTCGGGCAAACGAATCAAAAGAGAGACAAATTCTCTGAAAAACTTTGAGCTGACAAAAAGTTTCTTGAAAAACTTGGTGCATAGGTGATGTCAGTAAACTCTTTCTTGAAACAACTTGGGTAAGAAACTAAGATTCTAGAAACAAAAAAAGTCAGTTTTTTCCATTTTTCCGTCGCACGCCCGAAGTGCTCTTCAAGTGAATTCCCGAACAGTCAACCACTGGCAAAACAAGCCTTAGAAGTTTCCACAAATTCCAAAGCTGACTTTTACGCAAAAAAACACATGTAGCATTATAAGCTATACCCATACTATCCATGTATGGTATATTTACCTACATTTGGTTGATTTTTTTGGTAAATGTAGGTAAATATACCAGTCCCATGGATGCTATGGCAATGTTAATAGCTTTCCAACGCGCCAGCTGTACCGTGCTCTCGTGGCCCTCTAGGGTCTCCTTGCAACACCAGTCATCTCCATCAGGGCCCCAAACCTCTCACGTCGGCTGTCAGCTGCTGTCACGTGACGGACGAAAGCTTTATATGGGTGTTTCCAAAAATAGGGGTACCCCCAAAATGGATGGTTTACAATGGAAAACCCTATTAAAATG
>OMLO01002033.1_pt1 | contig 16066 bp, 11 predicted proteins | sample 1674811 | NCBI WGS metagenome assembly OMLO01 (sample SAMN06265003, study PRJEB25207) | coral metagenome | isolation source: Coral host | place: Mexico:La Bocana,Puerto Morelos, Mexico | collected 2008-11-13 | reverse complement strand
TGCTTCCCCCGCCACCAGCTGTAAGAAGGATTATCCTAGACTTAGAGCGTGCATTATGGACAGTCTTTATTCTTTTTGAAATAAGTCAACTGTATCACGGTTACAAGCCTCGCTCAAAATACTGAAATCAGCACGACATTTTACTTCAGGTCACAGCATATTTCATTACACCAAGAGCCAAAATATGTATAACACACTTATTTTGATAATCATCTTCAATGTGCAACTCATTACAACTTAGTATAACTGCTATATTTTTATTAACCTAGAAGCACTAAGCAATCGTCTTCACCCGCATCTCTTAACCTTAGGTTAATACTAGTTTTAATATTATTGATGTACATATCAGGATCATTTAAATTTAGCATTCTATGCTAATAGAAAGGAAACATGTCCCTAGTGAAAGGAAACATGTCCCTAGAAGTTTACAACAACTACATATTTAAGTTTTTTTGTAGTCAGACAAACAACTTATTTCCACCCTGAATTACCGGTACATACACATAGATGGTGTGTTACGGTATAAGAAACCTTATACTTTTAACTGTTATAGTGATAATGAATTATTAACATTTTTGCAGCCAATGACAAGGAAGCGACGCTATCTAAGCTCAGTGGCCCTCAACAGTAGACTGTATGCCATTGGTGGCTATGATGCTTCAAGTCGTCTCAATACTGTTGAGTGTTTTGATCCATCAACAGCCCAGTGGTCAGTTATGACTCCAATGCTACAGAGAAGAGGCTTGGCTGGTGCAACAACATTGGCAGGTATGTAAAGTTGAGTGGAACTGACATAATGATAATGAATGGTGCATCAATAACATTTGTCAACGAATGTTTACAAGTAATTTACATTCTTTATCTCTAAAGGGATTGTTTACATGTAATTATGTAAAAACAGTAGTAAGAATGAAAAATATGTAGGTAGGTTTTAGCATCCTTAAGGTTAACAACAAAAATGAGCTAGGTGGTGGTAATATTAGAGTGAAAATTAGATATTATATATGTAAAGTTGCACTTCCCTTTTTGTGTGTTTTTTTTTTTTAATTATATCGTCTTCAATTAAATTTCTTTTGATATAATTAATTTTTTTTTACTTTAAAACAAAGGGAAGATATATGTTGCTGGAGGATTTGATGGTACAACAAGACATACCAGTGTTGAATGCTATGACCCAACAATTGACAGATGGACCCTTGTTAGTGACATGCAAGCTCCTAGAGAAGGAGCTGGCCTTGCTAACCTTGACGGCATACTGTATTGTGTGGGTGGATATGATGGAAACAGCATTTTAAACAGCATTGAGAGATTTGATCCCAGAACAGGACAATGGACTGGCTTGGCCCCAATGAATACAAGGCGATCAGGTATAGTAAAAGAACTTTATTGTGAAGTGCTGGTCGGAGTCATGAATTAGTTCTGACCATTTGTTTGTGGCCTTCTGCCCTTGTACATGAAGTTGACTTCTTTAGCCTCCTAAACTTTAGAGAGTCTGAAAGATATTATCAGGAGTTTGTCCCTAATTAGCTTCAAATAATTCAGTATGTGAATGTATATTTGTTGTATACGGGTACTCCGGGCACCACAGTAGCCAACCATCATTTTGTGAACCTGAAAAAGAGATTTCCTGTTTGTTAATGCCTGTCATTCCTCCTATTAAACTTTATTCAACCATTTTGAGTTATTGCTGTCAATTGCATCTTTGATCTCCTTCTCATACCCATATAGGTGCTGGAATAGTAGTTCTTGATGGGCAGCTATTTGCTGTTGGAGGTTATGATGGCACCCAACATTTGTCATCTGTGGAGTGTTACAGTCCATGTAACGATCAGTGGATGAGTATTGCACAAATGAAGTCTAACCGGTGCTATGTGGGGACAGCGGTCATGTGTGGCAAGCTGTTTGCAGTGGGTGGCTATGATGGTTTGTCATTGTTGGACACATTTGAAAGCTATGATCCTTTGGTTCAAGAGTGGACACTAATGCCTTCTATGGCAACAAGTCGTTGTGACATGGGTGTAGCTGTTCTGTTTGGACAGTGAATAGAACCTTGTTTTGGCAAATCTCTTAATATTTATCTGTTTATAATATTGCAATGAAGATTATGATGTAAATATGTGAATAACCTGTTAAAACTGGTTAGCTGCTTACAAATTATAGAGTAGAAGGAAAGGTTTTCGAGAATTTGGATAGCAGAAAAATTTGTACTGGTAAAGTTTAAAGAATATACAATGTAAGCCAGTGTGTTATGCATTAATTTAAAATGAAATTAAAAAAAACAGGTTTCCTTACCACTGTTTTTTTTTTCAATTAATTGTATATTTTGTCAGGGATGAAATGTTTTTGTTGTTGTCCTTTAAACCATCTGCAGACGAATAGCTAAATGGTAATAGGAATTCCATTACTAACATTTCTGTTATAATAATTTGGTTGACAACATAATCTCCCAGGGGGGGGGGGGGGTGTACTGGCTAAATGGGTATGTGCGGCCCAAAGGGTATAGTTTTTCAGCCATTTTGGTCACAAATTAGGTATCGATATTAGCCATTTTCCCGGCACTTTGGTCATAATTAGGGTATCGATTTTTGCACTCTAGTCCTTTATTCGTTTTTTTTTTTTTTAAAAAGCAACTACTTCATCATGCCTTCCTCTACCCCATTTAAGGCCTGCTACACCCGCTAGATAAAGCCAGCAACAAAAGCCCTTCCCTTAATGATCTAAGAGTCAGGTCATAAATAGGGTATCAAATTTTTCGTCAGGTCATAAATAGGGTAGGGAAAATCACAGATTTTGGTCATAAATAGGGTAAGGGTTTTGGAAAGCAGGCCGCACACCCCTACCTGATTTTTCTGGGAGTACCCCCCCCCCCCCTGGGCATAATATGTACTTATGGGTACCAGTCTACAAGTGTTGGCAGGTGGGCTGGAGCAAAAGGAAGGATACATAGATACATAGAAGGATACGTAGATTGTTCAGGCTAGATTTACATTTTTAATTTTGAAACTTAGTAAATTTCAGGTCTAATATAAATACAGTCAGAATTACCCGTACTATATTGTGGATTGAAAGCTTTTCTGTTTTCCTAAACATCCTTGTTTGCGAAAACACAACAATTTAAATCTCCTTTTCACTGATTGCTTTAGTTGTTATGGTAGTAATAGTTCCCATTGACACTTAGATCTCCAAGTTAAACTCAATAAACCGTTGAAATAGATTTTGTGGTTTAAAGAACTTAGACAGTGGATTCAATTATTACACTTGACATAGATTATAGTTATCATTTTGCTGTCTGCAACTTGAAGCACATCTCACATAGAGAGGCAATCACATAACAGTAAACTGAAACCCTTATCATTTTGTTCCTAATAGTGTAGTAGTCTGTATGACATAATTATTTCATACAAAGATCTTAATTTTACATTGAAAACTTTTCACGGTTCATGTTCAAGTGTTTTAAACTTTCGGGATACACTGCAGACTCTTGTGCATGTATTTGTTGTTGTTGATGTTTTATTTTTGTTGTTTTTTCCCTGGAATCCTAGGAGGTGCAAAACTCTATTAGATGTATGTCAACATTTAAATGAGAATGAACTACTTTAGGGAACCAAAGATGGGTGCCTTGCAACATGTCTACAAATAAATATATGCAGACACAACCAAGTGACCGTAGAAGTTTTAAGAAAGCAGTTAATGTTGTTCTTCCTAATAACACAAGTGGCAAATTAACTCTGGCAACTTGTAATTTAATCAGGAGCTATAAAGCCACCCAATTTGGTATTAATAGGGAAAACCGACTTTTTTTGCCACTTTTTTTTCATTTCAATTTTATGAAGTTCTGATTACATAACAACACCTATCATGACTAAAGTAACAATTCTGTGTCCTGTTATCATAATGAAATTAATGCACTAAAGCTAAAGTCAATTTAGGTTACTAATGTACTGTTTATATAAGGTTGCAGCCATCTGACCCAAAACTTACATTCTGTATTATTTTTCAACGCTAAATATTTCTCAGTTCTGAATTTTACCTTGACGATTTGTTCAAACACATTAAAATTGGGTGTTACACCATGTTTCCTACTTATCCAAATATGTAATTTAATAAGAGTAATAAAATAGTTTAGCAGTTCTGTTCCTGTATCTAGTTTTCCTATTAACACTTCTTGTGATGTGAGCCGGGTCCTCCCGTTTGCCAGAAGTATGCAAACTCATTCCAGATTAGGCTTGTGAGGGGGCACTCATAAAATAAGTGGCTCATAGTTTCCGACTCAGTTACACAAAATGTGCAAAGATCATTTGGGACATATCCTATTTTGGCTAAACGATGGTTAGTAAAAGTGAAATAAGCAATTGATAAAATTGTTTGTTTTTGCTTGTTAAAGAGTTAAATAATTTTCCTTCACACTAAATTTCTAATGACTCAGTTCATTCTCATTGACCTCTCGAAGTCTGAGGTCCAGCGGAATAGCCTGGCGAATTCCAGTCCAATGTAAAAAGTTTGTGTGTTTCAAACCATTCTGTTTCACCATGTTGTAAGATTCTAAGTTATTCATATTCAATAGCATGTGCTTGGAAATTAAAATCCCAGTTTCTACATAATTTTGATAATGTATTGCTTTAGAATCTATCTTAATGTTTTTTAATTGTTCCAAAGAATAGACTCGGAAATTGGAGGTGTTGTCGAAAAAAAATGCTCTAACATCAGCCCACCACTAAAGAAGTTCCTTGTAAAATGTGGAGTTAACATCATAGTCCTTTACATCGCAATTACACCTAAATAAAAAAAAACCCAAAGTCTTTGACTAAGTAATTGATAAATGACTTCCACAGTGACGAGCCTTCAACAAAAATTCTACCAAGCCAGGCTAATCTCAGCGATTGGATTGAAGTTTCCAAATCTGCTAATTTTAGACCTCCATACTCTATATTGTTTATTGTTGCTAGTCAAGCCATTTTATCAAGCTACTGTGACTGTTCTTTTTTTGGATTACCTCTAGCTCAGTTAAAATACACTAGTGCATTTATCAGACTTAAGAAAGAGTGGAAATAAACACATTGCTTCTCCTTAGCAGCGTGGTTATTTCTTCCTTTGTTGCTATGAAAGAGACCAAAAAATTGATATTTAGCCAAAATGTTTGTGAGTTAGTGTATGTATATATGGTGCTATTAAAATAGAATGTCTTATGAAGATTTCTGCTCATTTTTACTCTGCAAGGAGAAATCCCCAGCTGACCACCAAGGTCATTACAAACTGTGAACAGCAGGGGTGAGGACCTGTGTTGTAGGTATACCTTGCAACCAATGCTGGCGATTGTTGTATCATACTGAATGTAACAAAGCTATGATGTTTTAGGTTTAGCAACAATGGAACTTACAGTTTACTGACCTTTGGAATACAAATTTTAAATAGTTCTATTAAAAAAAACAAAAAGAAAAATGCTCCATTATCAATAATTTACTGGGTGGCAGTAGGATCTCATTTGTTAATATGTTTAAAAAAGAGAGGAGTAATTTAGGAACATAGAATGGAAGAAATTGACTACTTCGTTGTGGTTTAACAAACTTGCGCTGAGTGTGAAGGGGTGAAGGAGTTACAGCTATTGAAAATTAGTGAAAGTAGGGTTGCTTTTCTGTTAATGCTTTTCCAATCCTTTTTGCATTCAGGCAAATTAAAACAGGTCAGTGATATACTCCTGAAGAAGGAAGATCACCAGATCATGTGTACTAATGAGACCCACTATCGAGTGTCGATCAGTACTAGCGATCGACACCTCAATCAACCCGTGATTGACCCGTGACTGACATGTCGGTCGCCACTTGACCGATAAAAGGTTGACACTCAACCAACAACAGGTGATAGTTGGCCGAGTATACTCATGTGTCAGGCGATAGTCTTCCGCTAGTCGGTTGATAGGCTGTTGATACTCGGCTGATACTCTATCTACGCTGTGCTGACACCCACAGTCGAGTGCAAAAAATCACCAGAAGTCGTTCGATTTTAGATCTTACACTAGCTTACAGCCTATTTGGCCGAATACCGCCATTTGTGGAGGGATACTGCGAAGAATACATCACCGACATTCCACTGATATATCATTGACAGATGACCGACATGCTACAGACAGCCAGCCATAAGGTAGCGATCGACACCAAAGTCTGTCGACCGAGATGTCGACTGTGTGTCAACCGAGGGTCGACCGAGATGATAATCGAGTGTCGATCGCTAGTATTGATAGACACTCGATCGTGGGTGTCAGTAGTACACATGATCCAGATCACCTAGTCACTAACAAACAATTAATGGCCAACATATTCAACAAGTACTTTGTTAACATTGCAAGTAACATCAAGGAGCCTGTTAGAAGTTGTAATGCATCTAAGCATCTCAACAATCTTAACACGTTTTCCTGAAGACATGAGCTTGAACTTTGGTTTCACACTTGTTAATGATGTCATTGTTGAGAAATGTCTATAAGAAATCAAAGTGAATAAGTGTTGTTGTTATGATAATATTACTCATGGGACACTGCTTCTATCATATCAGGTTGGTGTTCAGGTTATGCTAATTGACATAAAATTTATGTTCTGCAAGGACATGGGCATGCACTTGGCATCTTTTTATGTTCTAGGATTATCCAGTAGACCCTTCATATAAACAACAGGCCTAGCATTCTTACAGTGCAAAATGCTAATCCTTTTGTTTATATTTAAGACTCTGGATAATCCTTCAAAAGTGTACAAAAAATGTCAAGTGTCAATGATTTTACATAATTATTTTGTAATGTCACTTGTGCAACATTTTGTATTTGCACTTTTAAAAAGACCTTATAAGATGTAATGTAAGTAACCACCTTTGTTGTTGTCATTATGTGGCAAATTCAATTTTTCTGAACTGAGAACTTTGTGAATTATTTCCAGAAATGTTTGAGATCATTTAATATTTTAACATTGTTATTATTGTGGTATGGGTTATATCCTGTCTCAGGGCTGTAATGACCTGGTTTAAAAATAGCGGAAAGTCTCCTGATTAGGTACTTTGGCTGCCAAAGGCTCTCCTCCAGTTAGTCTGGCTGAAAAAACAGACATCACTTTCATATGGATATGACAGCCCCATCCATAGTTACTAAAATATTTAGAAGTTCAAACAAGACTTTTCAGAACAAATGCTTTAATTCTTGCTAAAGGTGGAATACAGTTAGCTTTTGCAGTAAAAACTGACTAAATACAATCGCTCTTGCTCAGTAATAATAATTTAATTGAGGCAACTAAAATGTTTGTTAGTTTTAATTAAAACTCAAGCATAGCTTATTCTGGTCTACAGTGTAACTTCAAACACTTAGATGTGAAATGTTTTTTTGTTCATACTGACATGTAGTTCTTGAAGTAATAACTATTGTAATAAATTAGAAAGCCAGGATCTAACAAAATTTTGCTCTTGGCTTTTGGGAACAAGATAAAATACAGGCCTTTAACAATGGCTTGTATTAGTATGTAATCTTTAAAAAAAAATTATGCAGTCAAAAAGGCTCAAGTATTTTACTTCACATATAATGGATGATTTGGTACAAATTTCAAAACAACTAAATAATGCAAAATATGAAGCTGTTATATCTCTACCGATATGAAGATTTTTCTGCAACTCAAAATCGTGGAATGCTTTGGGCAGTTCTATATGGTCATTGTACATTGAAATTAATGTCTCTGTTACACATGCTTTAGGTGACTTGAACATGACAGCAGTTATCGGCATAATTTTCTATTGTGAAACAGTTTTAATTTAATGATTTCTCTTTCATCTGATTCAATGATCATTTTTAACAACACTTGATATAGCTCAGTGGAATCAGCTCAGCCATACTATTTATAGGGCTATAATGTAGTTCTTTTGTCTTGTCAATACAATTAATTTAGATGTTTGACTATCAGCTGTCAAATTATTAACATCTGTAATTACAACCTTGAATCAATCATTGTGTATTGTACATTCATAACTAAGTGAACCTTGTACCCAGCATTCATTCTGTAAGCCTTTAGTATTACCCACAACTTTGCCTTCACAACTATAAAAACTGACCTTAGTAAACATATTTAAAAACTTTGCACCTTCAACAAAAGTAGCATTTATTACTTTGAAGTCACCAAAGTTTCTATATGACAACAATGGTCAATTTAAATAGGTCATCTAGTATTCTTCATACATGCTGTGGTATTGTCGTCCTTATGATAGCTTCAGTGACACGATATGGATCACAGTTTGATGAAGGTCTTCTGTCTTCAAGATAGCCCTTGCCATCCTCAGCACAATGACGAGGGATGCGCACACTAGCACCTCGATTGGCCACTCCATGGGAGAAGTTTTCAATAGATGATGTCTCATGGAGTCCGGTCAAACGACGCTTGTTATCTTCACCTTCATTGGGGTCATACATCCTTATGTGGAAGTCATGTTTGTTTGACAACCTTTCAATGGCTTCAAAGATGTGCTTCATTCCTCCTTCGTCTCTCATTGGCTTGGTACTGCAAACATTGGAAATGAAGGCAAGGTCAAATGATCACCTTTTAGTTAGGACAACTTACAAAGAGCTCCTTTTAAAATTTTGCTGAGCGATTCTCACATAAAAGGACTGGGGGACTCATTGTACCTTTTGTGGGTTAGAAAGTGTTTTTTCGCTATCTCTTAGATACAGTGGGAGCATTTGCAGCACCTTTAAGGGTACAGAGCAGAACAAAAATATGACGGGATATAAAGGTGTTGTTTTAGAGTTGGTTCCTCTTGGGGGTGAAAAAAATTCAAACTATGCACAATATACATGTAGGATCTTGTTACCTCTTAATGGTTCTTTTCAAAATTTCTGACGAGCAACCCCGTCCATTTTATATGAGTCCTCCACCAGAGCTTAATTTTAGCAGTCATAATAAATTGCTGTTTAATTATTGTCATATTACACAGCCAAGATAGTTCAGAGGAGGAATAAATAAAATTAATAAATCAGATTGTTTCAAATTGTCCAAGTATAAAACATCAAATGTTTCCTTCATCTAAGCATCTTAATGGAGTACAAAGTTCTCTTAATTTTTCTTATTAGTAATGCATGTGGTTTGGCCATAACAAATTGCTTTACCTATAGTTTGTGTGGGCTCCTGCTCCATTCCAGTCTCCTGGCACAGGTTTGGGATCAAACGTGACTTTTATTCCAAAGTCTTCTGCCACACGATGTAACAGAAACCTTGACATCCACAAGTGATCACCCATTTCAATTCCTTCACAAGGACCCACCTGGTACTCCCACTGAAAAGAAAGAAGTAAAATTTGTTGGTTATTGATACAAAACACATGATATGCAAAATATGATGACCATGCTTTCTATTCAACACTAGTAACGGTATGTGATAGTATAAAACATATTGCTACAATAAATTGATGTCAAAAAGAAAACAGTTTAACTGACAGGTGAGACCAGAGTCACCTCAGACCTACAAAATGACAAAGAAAGAAATTCCAGAACTTAACCAATAAAGCATTAACATATCTTAACTTTGATCATGCACCTGACTGAACTGACTAGTTACACTGTAGTGTAATTTAGTAATGCAGACAAAAAAACATTTCTATGTTCAGACCATCTATCAAAATAGCAAACATTTCTACATATAGAGCAAATGATAAAAATATTATCTACCTGAGCAGGCATGACTTCAGCATTAGTTCCAGCAATCTTAACTCCAGCATACAAACAGGCTCGGTAGTGAGCTTCTACAACATATCGTCCAAAAACATTTCCAGTACCAACAGCACAGTAGTAGGGTCCCTGTGGTCCTAGGAAACCTCCCTTGGGCCAACCTAAGGGGTGTCCATCCTTGTCTAGCAATGTGTACTCTTGTTCGATGCCAAACCAGGGGTGAGAATTCTTTAGCAAACAACCAAGAAAACAAGTAATTAGAATTCCACATTTGACAGTTCTGATAGCACTTGTAAAAAGAGACTATAAAAAGACACAATGAAGTGATTCATTCAGTCAATCATAGCTGCACGTGTCACATCGTCGTATTTAATCCTGCTTGCACGTCCACTACATATAAAGCTTGTACAAGGTTAACCACTTAACAAAAGATAGGTGTCCGAGATTTGCCAAGTCGTGTCTAATACACTTGTTTCGGGGCTCTTGTGCAATCAAGCAGGACATGTTCGAAAAAGCCTCACAATTACGATCACTGTATTTCTGTGACAACTGTATGGCTGGTTCTTTCGATGCAAACACTACCCGTGTTACACCATTAAATTGCAATAAATTTCCATAAATGAGTATTAACAGCAGGTCGGGGTTAGGGGCCGGTTAGGTCACTCAAATCTTTACTTCACATCTTACGTACCCCGTACTACACTGCACGGATACGTGTAAAAGCTTAAGTCTTCAAGGTGCGTTTTTTGGATCTGTAAGAAACACCTTTTTTTTAAAAAATAAGCTTACCTTAACAACGTCGCTTTCCATGACATCAAAACAGCTTTTTCTTGTGTTCGTTCTTGTCGGCTTATGATTGAACTGGTAGGTCTCGCACAAAACCAGTTTGTTTTTTCCTTTTCTGAATGGATCTCTAAACAAGGCCACAGGATGCAAATAAACATCGCTATTACAGCCTTCGGCCTGATATGTACTGGAGCCATCAAAGTTCCATATGGGTAGATCTTCTGGTCTGGTCGGCTCTTGGTTCACTGTTTTCGTCTTGCAGCGAAGATGTTCGCCAGTTCCGTCCACCCAAATGTACATGGCTTGAACGTTCTCTCCCTGATCGAGCGACATATAGTTCGACAGCGTATACTCATGTTCTCCTTCCATGATGAACAGCTAAACCAAGAGACCTACACCAGTCGCTATGTGTGCCTGTCTAGTCAAAGAAAAAGTTTTCTTGCAGGTTTTAACAAAACACTTTGCAAAGTTTATATAGAAGGCGCGTAAAACTCTAAGCCAATCAAAACTCGTGTTTTATTACGTGAGCTGAGCTGATGTGCAGCTCAGTGATCGGTGATTTGCTAGCTGCACCTTGCGTAGATGTTTGGCCTTTTGTTTTGTCATATTTGTTGACAAATGCTGAGATGGATTTACGTCAGTTCAGGATTGTGTTTCACGTTTTTTGTCAAATTTTTTGAACATGCCCGTACAGTCCCTGACTTTTCTTAATTTCTGCAAAACATGTGGGCGATCTATCGATCTTCACGATTTTAAAAATCACATTGTGCTCCAGTTTTACGATGTTTATAAGGCCCTGTTCGCAGAAGCGTTTTCCGTTTTGCAATTGCAACTTCTGTAATCTCCATCGGTTTCTGTAATCGTGTTTGTATAAATACGTGTGGCAGACCCAGTCACGAACGCTGCGTACAATTCGTTGCGAAATACAATGACTCGATGAACATTGGATGTCAAGGAGCAAAGTAATCTTTCGACCGACAGAAAATTCACAACCTCCAAGCCTAGCTGACGGCGTCTTCGAAGTTTGGTGGCACTTGCGAAAATTTTCGTCGGTGAAAAAATATCAGGAAAAATGGTTTCGTGATGACAGATTTAATTGCAAAACAACCTAGGACAGGGCCTTAAAATTGTTTGTTTTGCGTGTCACGGATTTTTATTGGAAACAGATGAGGCATGTTTATCAAGTACCTAAATCTTCTGAAGTCTGTGACAGTCACGAGATTGCCTTTAAATATATTTTTCTTAGCTCATGAACCTCTTAGCTCATCTGTGCTGAAAATCTTATCTCGGCGACGAAGATTTCGAATTTGGTTCAGTACTCCTTGATTTCAAATCATGCACACAGAACAATGTCTTGCCTAAATTAAAGACAATACTAGTATTCATATTTTTCTTGGGCCGGGTTCGCGGGGCTCATCTTTCCGGGGAATGACTTGAAGAACTGGCTAAGTATAACAACAACTGCCGCCAAAAAAGTAATGACCCTCACATGATGTTATTTTCCCAGGGTAATTTCTAAGAAAAAAAAAAACAGATTTTTTGTCAGCTCCAAATATACCCTCGCGATCACGCGGTATTTACTTCTCGTGTGAAAGTAAATAAAGAAGATAGAAAAGTTGCAATCGATTACTAATAAGACTACCTTTTAAAAATCGCTTTTCCACTAGAGTTGTTCGTGCGGGTATGGTGGTTCTGAAGAACTATCTGATGACGTCTTTGAAGCTCCGGTCAGGTTCAAGAAGTCAACAACAACAGCAAGCGACAGTTCTTTTCCATCACCCGAAGATCACACTGGAAAATTCTGCTGCAATTTTGAGTATTTGAGTATTTGAGTATTTTTTTTTTAAACTTTCAGTTCAGGTATTTGTGTTGGCCTTATCTTTCTCTGACATTTCCGACCCTGCATTTACCGTAGTTAAGCCCAGGACTTTGTAGATGGGTTTCAAACGAGTTCAGAATCCGATAATCTGCCGAAGAATCATTGTCTTTGGCATTTGAAACTAACATTACTTCAAATTTTGAATGTAATGAGTCTAAGCCGCTTGGTAACTACGAGGTTGCTAGGACAGGAATAAGTTGTTTTCACTGCAGAGTGCTCTGCGACGGTAAGGGGATTTTCGTCTGTTTCGTGCGTGATAGCATTCGCCAGGTTTCAATCGACATTGTTTGAATAAAAGTCTAAAGTCCAAAATGGCTGCACGAAATTTTTCAGTTTGAGAATGCATCAGAAGTGCTGTTGATGTTTCATACCGTCTTCTAAATGAAACGTTTCTTGGCCTCGATGCTCAGTTGAAGTGGAACCGAAGAAATTACGGAAGGCTACAGTAATGAATGAGTGGGAACACTTCTGAGTTCGAACTGAAGTTGTTTTTGTTGCAAGTCAGTGTAAGATATTTTATTTGTAACTTGAAACTTTTGTTTTTCACAGGGTCAGAACAAACAAACAAGAAGCTTGTTTAGCGGTACGTCCAGAATGTTTCGACGTCTCCTTCTTTAGTCTGTCTTCAGCGGAATTTTAATATCTTACATTTATGACAATACTCGAAAAAGAGAACGCTTAGCAGAACTTTTCTTATGGAAACACTACTATGTAAAAAGGTTGGGGGGGAGTGCTAGTCGCAAATTTTGAATTATTATCAAGATCCTGTTTTATGGGCGTGGCTTGGAATTTTTCTCCCCTAAGAGGTACGAATTTTTTCATGGAACATTATCCCCTGTCATATTTTTTCTGCCCAATGACCTAAAGGTACCACATAAACTTCTGGCGTGGACCTTTGAGGCTTAACACCCTAAGAGGTAAAAGATACGACGAGCTCCCACGTCTTCAACCTCGTTGTTCCGTCCTTTTTACACTGGAGTCCATTCCCCGGGATGGAAACTCTTTAATCCAAGGCGTCACGTTAAACCGCAAATAAGTTATATTAGACATTGAGGCGACAAAGTGATTCTTTTGTTTTGAAACAGATAACTCGGGAGGTGAGTACAGCTACACGTAGGCTAATAACTTGCGAGGTCAATAATTCATCCGTTTCACAATACTTTGTTTATCTTCAACAATGTTTTCTCGTAAAAAATGGCTTTAAATTTGAAGTTCAACACTAATCTGCCGTTCACTGTTTGCTACTATTGCGGACTGCATGACGTTTAGCTGTCTTGCTGGGAATAAACAAAGCTACTGATGGAATTGTTAAAACCGCACCTAGATAAAATCAGGCCTGATATCACATTTTTAAAGGTGAAACAAATTAAAGAATAATTTTTTCTGTACATCGTAGCCAAAGAAGAGTTTGTGCATTAACCTAATCAAACCTCACCAAATGCTGCTATCTCCGGGGACTTTTAATTCTCAAAAAGTGACTCTTCCACGCCTTGCGTGCCTATGTAGTACACCGACTTAAACTTCCGTAAACTTCCGTTAGTAACGATTCTAAACTTTGTTTAAAGTTGGTACGAAGTAAAAAACCTGAAATTTGTAAAAACAGTTCTTAAAACATTAGATACAGCCCGTTCCAGTTTAAACTGAATCTGCCGTATCTTGCAGCCGTATGGTTGGGTTTAATGTCTATACCGATTTGACAGTGGCCGGCAAGAAAGCTAGTTAGATACTGTAAACCGTTTCTTCTTGATGAGGCACAGCTATGTTAGCCTGCTGTATCATAATCTCAGTGCACTGGTCGAGTTTTCCATTTTAATTTGAAGAAATGTTCCTGACTTCCTTTTTATATGCTACTGTTGAAGAGAATTCTACAGGTTTCTCTTTTCAACACGGCGCAACTTAACTGGTAAGGACTGGTAAAACTCGAATAGGCATTTATATTTCACACCGTGTCGTAGTATAATCGACACCTGCCATACATACATTTACTTTATTTATCCTCGAAGATATTAGCTCTAAATTCTGACTTTGAAAATTTAGAGCTAATATCTTCGAGAAGATAAGTTATAGAAAGAAAAAGTAAAATGAAATGATATAAAATATGCTGCATTACAATACCATTATTACTTCTACACTAAATACAATATTATGCACGCAGAGGAAAATAAAACTAGTTATTTTTTTCCAAGCGGGCGCGGTAACGAATCCTACAATCTGATTGGTTCTTAGCGCCGTCCGGATTTTCTGACCACGGTCACAGTAAAGGTTGCGTGAGTTCTTTTCCGTGAGTTTTTTTTTTTCGTCTGAGACCGTATCGGTCCGTATAGCGAAAACCTTTTTAACTATACGGACCTCCCAGCCGCCAAATAACATATATATCAAGAGACCATGAGACCTCATTTTCTCTTGATATATATCTATGACTATTATGGAAACGCTTCATATTTGAGGATCTCCCGCTTGAATTGTAGAAAATCTGATGTTTTGTAAGTGTCTGGGAGAGAGTTCCATATTTTGCTAGCTACGTATGGAAAAAAGTGCAGACCGCACGTTAGTGCTTGTTTTTGGATTGGCAAGAGCTAGGATATGATTACTGCGCAAATTGTAGGATGAAGACCGTACACTGTAAACATTTCTGGATAATTAGCAAAATAGAGACCCTCTATAATGTAATCATGAAATTCTGCAGGCGTCTAATGAATAGAGATTTTAAGTTAACTTTGTTGAGTAAAACGTCAAATTGAGAGTTGTAGTCCTGTAGTATAAACCTAAGAGTTCACTTGTTGTAGATTACCTTAAATCAAGTTATGGTCCCTAACTTTCACTTGACTATTATGGAAAATATACACATGTATATATATACCATTTAACCTTGGTTTCACTATTTTCGGGGAGGGGTTAGGATGGGCTCTTTTCTTTCGAAGGATCGCTACCTTCGGCATTTATTAGCGGCCACAAATGTTTTATTTGCGGGAGGGGGGGGGCTCGTTACTTTCGGAAGTTTACGGTACAATGCAGCTTTGCTTCAAACCGGTCAATTGAAAACTTAATCGACCCTCAAACTCGCTACACTACCGGACTCCCAACGTAGCAAGAAATCGAGTCCACAAACCAAAGTGTTCTCCGAAATTTCCTCGGTCTTTCACCCAACAGAATTTCCAACTCCCTCCGTTCCGTAGTAACACACATTTGGAGGTGCACATAGAGGCCTTAAACTTCACGTGTGCATGTTTGATAAAGTTGAAGCCTGTTCCACCCTCAGCTTGTCCTCTTAGAGTGATGAGGTATACACGAAAAAGGAGCCTGCGTAGCCGGCGAGATTTTGCGGGGGTGTTCTTTCTGTTTTTGGCGGCAAAGCCGTGAAACAAAATGGCGCCTCCGCCTCCAAACATCCCCCAGGGGGGTACTCAAAAAAGTTTTATACGGGGAGGCTCCGCCCCGAGGTCCAACCCCTCACCCTTTTATATACCATTTTTTTCAGGTACACCTTTCGTATACCTTTTATTGGAAAAATGGACCCCTTTCATATACCTTCTTAAGAAAACTTTTGAATAAATCGTTAAAACAGGAAGTCTTCTTATTATACGACTAGCTCCGCGAGCGGGCAAGATGAACCGGATCTCGCGTTGTGATTGGCTACCCGAACGGGCAAGATGGAGCTATCTTGCCCGCTCGGGATACGGGTTATGTCCCGCAAGGAACATTTATCATGTTATGGTGTT
>OMLO01002032.1_pt1 | contig 16067 bp, 4 predicted proteins | sample 1674811 | NCBI WGS metagenome assembly OMLO01 (sample SAMN06265003, study PRJEB25207) | coral metagenome | isolation source: Coral host | place: Mexico:La Bocana,Puerto Morelos, Mexico | collected 2008-11-13 | reverse complement strand
TATAAAAGGGTAAGGGGTTGGACCTCGGGGCGGAGCCTCCCCGTATAAAACTTTTTTGAGTACCCCCCCCCGGGTAAATAATGTGATGTTGTTTTGCCATGGACAAAAGTTTGACTACTGTCGACCTTTTAACTCCAATTCCGCCGGGTATACGAGATAAATGTTGACAGGAAGTAATTCGCAAATTTAAATATCAATTAAAGAAAAATGATTCATCGTGGCCTGATTCAACCTGTGATCCTAACACTCTGCATACAGAGGAAAGAAAATATTTGACAAGTAGACAAACGTGTTATGGAAGCTTTTCGCTAAAAAAACTGAAGAACACACTAAGGTGGTCCATTTTGAGCCCAGACGATTTCAGTCTTTGGAAAAATCTTTCACTCCAATTGTTTCTAAAGAAATTTAAGTCCTGATTTGCTTATTCAAAAATACTACGTTAATATCACATTTTATTTGCTAAAAGGATGCTTTCAACGAGTTAGTTTGTCTTGGAAAATCCTCGAACTAAATTAAATTGCCGGATGTTAGGAAGTTCCGATACAGACGAAGTCAAAGGTTCCGTGCCTTTTTTAATTTTTTTTTTCGTCTTATAGTGATAAAAGAATGTCAATGATTAATTGAAATTCCGGCGGTATCGTATGCCATTCCTTTTGTTTTTTTGTGTGTCAGTTGACCCCGGGTAATCAGTTACGATAGCCCATCTGTAATGTCAGCCTCTAATCACTAAGCTGTACTTTTGGAGAAAGAGGCGGTTTGTTGCGACGAGGACTTCACCTAGGATCTGGGAAGGTTTGTGAAAGTATGTGCCAAAATTGATATTTGCTCGCTTAGATCTTTTTTTAGTTATGTAGGTCTCTCGAGCGGGGTAGAATTAGAAACGGAGCCGTCAGTCATGTGTGTTGAACAATCCAATTACAGGATTGCAAGTTGGCTACACTGGGGTCAGCAACTGTACGGAAAACCAAAAGCACAAAAATCCGAAGAGTGAGTGTAAGTTAGTTGCATTCCATTTCTTATATAGAATCATAGTCATTTTAATTGCAATATTTTCGAACCATGTAGTTTATGGTGGTGCCGCAGTTCTAACCTGGCGGTCATTGCGATGTTTGTTGCGTTAATTGCGTCGCGTTTTTTTTTTTTTTTTGAAGTGCCAGTCTCGAAACAAATAAGTTTCTCTCGGTGGTGTATCCGATATCCTGTTCAATTTAAAAGGCGAAAGCAATTAGCAAAAGACCCCTTCAAAGATTCTCACGATAGATTTGTAACAGCCTGCTGAGAACGGCGTGTTGGTTTGAAGTGGAATGTCGGAGTTATAAATTGGGCTCTATAATTTTTTGTTTTTTTTGCCTTCCATCACAAATCGCCCTAGTGCTTACAGCGCATGCGTGTTCATTTTGCGCATACGCGTACAATGAATCATTAGAGCACATGGTCGAGCTAGAGTTATTTCGAAAAGGGAAAGGTCTTTTCTGCTCTTTGTACGAAAGAGAGCATGAAATTTTTATTTGTGATAAGCTCAAACTACTTCCAAACGCATTCGCCGTTAGCGGTAGACCCACATTAAAAGATGTCGGACCGACCCGTGTTTTCGGAACGGGTAGGTCCGCGAACTTTATGAGAGATCAACTTACGAGCGAACCCTCATAAGTGAACCTTCTATCGAGAATCATGCTAGATGTTCGAAAATATCTGAAGTTTTACTGTAATGGCAATGTGGGATTTAAGGTATTTGATTTTCATGCAAGGGATTTATTTACTAATAGCCATCCCCGAGGTACATGTGTGCTACTTGAAGTATCATCTGTAATTAACTTTCAATTTGTAAATTTTAACAGTATATTTAAAGTTAAAGGGGTTAAGATCACTGAAGTTTAAAATAGCTGTCCTCAAAACTTCACTGATAGAGCTATAGCTATTGATCTGAGTTGAGGTAATGAGTTATGAAAACTTGTAACTGATTGGAACTCAAACACGTTAACTACTATTGTGACCACTGATACGAAGAAAGGAAAAGGACAGGAAGTCCTCCTAACTGTACCTCCCTATTTCCTTTTATTTTCCTTTTGCTAATATGAAGGACATAAGGATATAAAAATTTGGTGTCAATGCCGATGATTTGTGCGATGTTTGCGTCGAAATCTTTTAATTTATAATGAAGCCCGAGTTCACGCAGTTATGCGTCTCAGCTATTTTTTTTTTTTTTTGTCACCTATGGATTATACGTGCAAACTCTTGACTGACTACTAATCAAAGAAAGGTGGTTGGTACGAGTAAACCTGAAAAAAAGTCAGGCCGATGATTGGCTACCTTTGCCTGTTCGGGATTACCCACCGTGTCCCGCGAGAGAATAACTATTTGATCATGCAAGCTTGCTCACTCAAGCTTTTGATCATGCAATCATTTACCTCGTTTCTTTTTTGCGTGTCTATTGTCCCCCACTGCGTCTTGGTCCATAAAAACGCAAAAAAAAAGAGATCTTGGCCAATATCCATTCACATTGACCTTACGCTTGGTAATTGAAAGTGCCTAAATTTGAGCCAACTTGTGGATTTAGGTATAGTTTGCCATTTAAACAAAAACGCTTGTTAGCGATCGGCTAAACCTGTCGACATCTCCATCACATGACGTTCGCGGAAAAAAAAAACGAAGAAAATGACCGACCTTTTGCTTGTTTTCTAAATCATTTAGACAAAGGGAATAGTAGTCCCTTTGTCTAGCAATTTTAGGACCCCAAAACGGATCTGTTATTAGGTTATATCAACTAAGTTGAAAATGTAAATTGGCCACCGTAACGAGCTATAAAGCTGACGTTTCGAGCGTTAGCCCTTCGTCAGAGCGAATCGATCTGTTATTAATCTCGCAGTTTCCTCTCGCATTGAGTCAAAGGGAGAGACTATGATCTGTGTAATCTCTTGTTCAAATTGCAGTATCACGCTATTATTCTGAAAAGTGTTTCACCCAAATTTATGGCTCATCTTCGGTGTAAAAACCTGTGAAACTCACCAGTGACGTAAAACAAAGAATGAGCAAGACAACAAAGAGCCCCGAGACAATATAGAGCACACAAACAATAACCCCTAAACAAAGAAAAATTAACAGGTTTTTACACCGAGGTAAACCCGAATTTATAGAGCTTGTTGGTGCCCTTGAGAAGGACACCAACATGGCGGCCGTGACTAACAGAAACATCTGCAATTGAGTTTTGCCATCAAAACCAAAAAAATATTACTATAGAGCTCCGACACATTAAAATAAATACGTTTTCTAGCGCAAAAACTGTTTAGTTAGCCAAAACTTGAAGAATAACTCATCTTTTGACCTGTTCGAGAGCCTTGTCGGGCTCCAGTTTATTTGAATGTCACGAAGCAAACTTGAAAATTCAAACGCCCTCTATTACATAATGAGGAACCCTTTCAGGCATAAACGTTCCGTCAAGTTATTAGAGAGTCTCACATCTGTTGAAACTAAAACTTCAGAAGGATGGAAAATTATTTATTTTGGAAAATGATGACGTCACATGAATACCGAGGATAATTTTGGGTGACAGTCTTTCGAGTTTATGCCTACCCTGTGCGGGACGAGCTTGCCTTCTTCAAGTTAAACTTTTGTTCAACTCATTTGGCAACAGTTGATCTGAGCTCCAACATCATAACTTCACCGATTTCCAAATCTGTGATGTTTACATATGAACCTGGGTCCCGTCCACCCAACGCCGTAGAAATTTGAAAACTGCGTTTCACTCTGAAAAGCAATCGAGACAACCAACCCCCTGAGAGAACGTTATCGAGCGCCGTGAAAACGATTTCCCTACAGGCCGAGTCAAAGTTGGCCCTGCGTGATTATTTATAGCCCTAATTGAATTGTGCAGATAGCTCTCTTTCTTTAAGCCCGACACTCGCCACGCCGATAGTTGTCCAGGTTAGGCGGGCCAAAGTGTTTATATGAAGAAAAGTTGTCCCGCCTGCCAAAGTTACCCTACCCGCAGAGGTGAGACAACTCGTCCAACCGGGGAAATCCATATAAACGGTTGTTTAAATTTTACAACGACACAAGGAAAAGTTAACTCGCCCAAGGTAACTCGGGGAAGGGGGGGGGGGAGGGGAAGGTTGTCTCGGGTACCCGAGACCATATAAATGGGCCTTAATAGTCTCCCAGGCGAAAAGAAAGAGGCGTCTAAGGCTGATGTTACTAGGCGCTTACGCAGTCACGATACTTTGAGATATTTTGGCCGCGTCCTGAGATTTAACATTTAAAGGAAACTTGAAAATATAGTAGTTTGCTAAGATTGAAAAACACCAGAAGATGTGATAAAAAAACATAAAGGAACACGGAATTTAAGGATGGAGAAGATTGACAGGGATTACAAACGACGAACTTAAAAATTGTAAACAATGCTTTACAGGACACGCAAGCCATCACGAAACTCCTTTAATCAGCTTGGAAGCATTTACACGGTTTTGAAAAGTACTTGACAGGTACGGCAAGAATATTAGTTGACCTTGGCTAACAAAATCACCTGTGATCAAAGTACAAGAGTAGTAAATATTTGGCTTGTCAGTTATGTAACAAATGGCTTTTGCCTATGCCCATATTGTTTTAAGTGTATAACTTAGATAAGAATTGTATTAGCTCATATGTATTTAAAACCACCAGTCGAGACAATACTACTCTCGCCGTCAACTCAAAGCACGATTCTTCTCTCGAAAGAAAGTTCAGGTGAGAATTAACAGGTTAGATTGATTAAGTTTGCCACGTTTCTGCTAATGTGTTTTGTTTAAAGAGGCACGAGCCAATGTCGGTTCAAAAATTAAATTCGCACCTTTGTTATATTAATCAGCAGAGCAACCTATTCGGTCTTTTTCGTGACGTTTTGAAAAAAAAGGGAATTGCAAGGAACTGGACTACAAGACGATTTCTCATTGCACCTGTGATCGGTCCACTTCTGAACTCTAGGCTTTTATTTAGGCAAAAGACCGACGAACATTTTTATTTGTAATTTTTAATCGTGAGTTTTTATATGTTTTCCAATGTACGTAGTTTTGCCTCTTTAACTTTTTTAACTTTTTAAATTCTTTGTTTTTTTTAAATCTTCCAGGACTCCTTTGATAACAGTACTTTATAGTACTGATATCTTGTTGAAAGATTCGTTTATTATTATTAATATTATGAGTCCCTTTAGCGTTTACTAACAACTGAAATCTTTGGACATGTTCATTCATATTCCGTTGCCAAAAATACTGCATGGAAACCTTGTTACATATTTATAATTCCAAATTGTTTCATACAGGTATAATTTTCTCAGTGTTACTTTACATATGACACTTCCTTCTATTCCCTGAGCTTATTCCCGAAGCCAAAGTTTCTGTTTGTATGGAATCGAACCGTATAGTTTGTTAGTTTGCTAGAAAACCTATATAACACTTGCTTACACAATGTGTATAATTTTTTTTACAACATTTGGCTGATAAATTACCAGCCCTCCTTAGATTTATTTAAAACTGTAGCATGACAAAACAGGAAATAATTTTTCATCATGATCTGGCTGTTTTGTTTTTGATTTTATTCCGACAAATGTTGTTTGCTTTTCTACAAATGAAAATGAATGTTCTTTTCAACGAAACTCTTGCCATGGTAATCCCAAAGCACCAACTCCGGTGACGACGTGTCTGAGCAGTTTGCATGACCTATGAACACTTATCACGAAGAACATTAAAGGATTAAATAGCCTACGGTAGAGAATGAAACAAAAACATACATGTTCTGACATTTTTAAGAGCCGCAATTTTTCCAAATGTTGTGACACAATGTTCCAAAAGTGACAAGTTTACTGACGTTTTGAGAGTTCTGCCCCGAACAATTCGTAGGTTGGTCTCTCTCACAGTTTCGTTCTTGAATTTCGGTTTTTTTCTTACAAAGAAGGGTTACGTCTTTCCGCCTGATCACGAACAGCTTTTAACTGAGAGTCGAAAATTAGAATTGGAAGCGAATTTACATGTTCTGGGATGGTATTATGTGATGTTGCACGCATGGTCAACGCGCGAGTGCGGGGACGAAATTATTGCCTACCCGACATTTCGACAGGCGCTTTGTATGCGCGCTGTTCTTTCCTGGGGTTTAGTTTGAAAACTCTACGTGTAGGTTAAGACTGGTTAACAAGAAGCGCGTGAAATTGTTTCTTTAAGAAAAGAGAAAAAATCTTGTCCCATACTCATTGTACTGTAAACATTTTCAACTGAAAATGTCGAGAGCTATACCAAATCAATCTAATACCAAAATCACAAAGACACCGCCACTTTAAATGTCGCATTATATTAGCACTGAAAGTGTTTTTAAATTCTTCAAGTAATTTTATCCGCGAACACAGCAAAGAATGGACTTAAATAAGCGCGGTATCTTGTCTCGCATCAAAAAAAGTGAATTTAGTATAAGCCTGCTTTTAAATCCTAATGTAACCAGAACTTTGAAATGTTGCGTACGCCGCGGATTAACTTTCTCACCCTTTGTCCCTCCTTGGTTGCACCAATCAGGATCTTTAAAGTAGTCACGTGTTCGTTTCCCATATTTTTGTTTGCGCCCTGTTTGAGAGAACTCTGAAAACAATTTTTGTCTTACGGCAACGATTCAATTTCTCAAGATTTAAGTGACGAGTGTTTTCCAGTCTCCAAAGATTTATGTGCTCTGTCCTGTTCCGAGCGAGTTGTAGGCGTGGCTAACTTTTAAGTTACCCATTGTTCATGGGTCTTCATGAGATCTTTGTGTAAGTGACATCGGTAAGTATGTTGAAATCAAGCCTGAGGCGAGATACAAAGACAGATATATGCCTTTTAATAGTGGTCTGCAATGTGCAGTGGCCGATGATGGAACGCTTCATTGTCGGTTGTCCTTTTAAATTACCATCCAAAATGTTTTGATGACCTTTCCTTTGAAAACCGTGAAGTTTTAATTGACTTGTTCTTCGTCTGACACAAGAATTTCAAGAATCTGCGGCCGGTCGATCAAGAATGATCGTTCACGCGTGAAGATTAGGTGCCATTTAAAGCAAGTCAGTTTACGAGTAGATAACGCGCACAGGAAATTCATCTCATTCGGGCATTGCCTCTCTTTGGTCGTAGGTGTAAATTGCTAGATAATTTTATTGAAACATCTGGTAACAAAAGGACACCACTAAGTCATATTTCATCGCTCCATTTTTTGCCGCCATGACCGCCCTTCCAGAAAGCCGACGAAATAATTCAAGCCTTAATCCATTGGACCGGTACTCTGGGCTTCCATCGACCGGCCCAGTTTACCGGGATCCGTGCGATGACCCTGTGGTTTTCACTACTTCAACAGTTTCTGCGGTTGTCGCATCGTGCTACGCGATACTAATACCACTGACAGTGCTGGGAAACGGCTCTGTAATTGCAGCGTTTGCGATAAATGGTAGGCTAAGAACTGCCACAAGCTTTTTCATTGTTGGGCTTGCCGCCAGCGATCTGCTAGTGGGTACCTTTGCGGTGCCCTTTTGGACGTTTGTAGTTTCGCACGATAATATTATGGCTGGCTACTGCTTCGCAACGTACGCTGTGTACATCAGCTTTGACGTTTTCGCCGGCTGCGCGTCTATTTTACAGCTGACTTCTATTGCACTTGAGCGGTTCATCTCGACACAGTGGCCGTTGGTTCATCGCAAAATGCCTCGACGTGTCTATAGCACCATGATGTTTCTTGCGTGGCTCAGCGCTACCGTAATGGCCGCCTTGCAGCCCTTGCAAGCAAGAACGCCACGTTGGCGGGAAACCTACACCATATTTTTATTTCTCAGTTGTTTTTGTATCCCGCTTGTGATTATCGTGACTTGCTATTACTTCATTTTCAAGATCAGTAGGTTTCAAGCTAGGAGACGTCTTTCGAGTTCTCCGAGGCGCTGCGGGCACACTCCTGGAGGTGCCATTAAGGAATTAAACGTCGCTATTACTGTGGCTGTGATAACAATCCTCTTCTTAGTCGCTTGGTTGCCTTTCTTCGCCGTTACCGTCATCGCAACGTTTTGTTTGTCGTGCCTACCGTCCCCACCGGGACTTTTAGACCTAGTAAAGTTTCTGAAATTCTTGCAATACGGTAGCAGTGCTGTTAATCCTTATATCTACGCCTACAGGAACATTGAAATGCGGCGAACGCTGGCGAAAATTGCCAACAAATTTTTACCCTGTGATGTGGGCTTGACGAGGACGAGAAATGCAGTTCGCCAATCTATAATACAAGGCCAGGAGCAGGATCGCTATCAGTCCATTTCATTAAGGAATGCGATTTCTTCGGAAGAGGGACGTGTTTTTGAAGAGGAAATAAAACATAAGGTCCCAATAAAGACACCGAAGAAAGGCAAAAAGAAGACAGTTGTTGTTTATTTGTAGCGTTGACCTTCTTTTGTTTTCCGTCAAATACGGCAATTTTAAAACTTTGGTTTGGATTTATCAAGATAAGCTCTGAAAAAAGAAAAATGAATATCATAGAGTTCCTTATGAGTTTAATATATACAGATCTTGATGATAGGGTTAGCTGAAACTGTTTATTTGTTTATCTAATTAAAAAGGTGAAAGTTGTTCATTGAGTGAAGGAAACTGTTGTGGAATAGTTCTAACAAAAACAGTTCTAACTTTCAGAGAGTGTTAAATAAATGGAATAATGAGTTTCGTATTTTCTTTCCTTACTTTGACTTAGGTTATCTAATCACGAAAAACCATAACTATTTCAGTCGATTATAATTCTGTTATTGTGCCCCTCAAGGAGACATTTAAAATATGTAAATCATTTTTTCATTTCAGAACATGTTTTCCAAAAATCGTTCTAGACGCTTCGATTAAAGTCTTCACTTATCAAATGCGTGTTATTTTTGGTACGGTGTATCGATCTTGAGATCAGTGTAAGTTAGGTACTGTTGATAAAGCTGGGTGTTTAAAGCTAAACTTGTTTGTTTTACCTCACAATCGGCGTCTTTGTGACTGACAATAAGCAGATTTCATTATCAATTGCTTAAGTTAAGTACGCTGTTTTCAAGCTCTTAATCACCATAACAAAACTATTAATAGCCGTATTTCCTCATGACTCAGCAATCAAATGACGTCATATAACCAAATTTTAAATATTCACAAAAACACAGCGTTCTGAACAAGTCTATGTGTAAAGTAAAATCTGCATGCGAGCCTAGTGGCCCATATGGGCGATGCTTATCTTTAATTTCTGTAGCATGATCCGACTAGGAGTATTTCTACCCCCCCCCTCCCCCTGAATTGGATGCCAGTGTATCGAAGGGTTCCCTCAAGTATTAAATTGACTAATACCCATTTGTACACCTAGGTAGAGGGAGGCTCTGTGAGAGTAAAGCGTCTTTCCTGAGAAAATCAGAGCGATAACGATCAGGGCGAACGACCGATTAGGTGGAATAATTTACGCCATGTCCACCCTTCCTGTCGATTGTTTTAGTTTTGTCGTTTGGTGGCTGATTGTGCAGTCAAGCGTGAATTGTTTCGCTGGAAACCTCGTACTATTGTGGACCTATTGTTAAGAGTTTTTATTGACGTAAACAATATCGCGGTACGTGGATGTAGAAGAACAGAACGTCCCGGCCCAGCGAACCTAGAGCATCCCATCCAGGGGGGGTAAAAATACTCCTAGTTACTTAATGCTACAAAAAACGGGATAAGCTTCGCCTGTATGGGTCACTGGTGTGATAAAGACTTCGCTTTAGTAGATCAAAAACAACCTTTATTAATTAAATGACTAGATCCATCAGCTGGCGAGATGAGCCAAATCCTGTGCTGTAATCGGTTAGCCGAAGGAGTAAGATTTCGCTATTTTGCCCTCACAGGAAACTCTGCAAGAAAAATACAATAAATCCTATGTTGACCAAGATTGTTCGGTAAGGATGGCTGGGTATTGGCTTCGTTCTTTTTTATCTAGTTTATGGACCCTGACTCCGTCTTAGTTCACTGAAACACGCAAATTGGCCATTGACCGAACAAGCTTGGCCGGCAACCCATCTTTCTGGGCGAACGCACGTAGTGGCAGTAACTTTTCCCATTAAGTTGCATCTTTCCATTTCTTCCAGTTTGAGAAAACCCAGATCTGCTAACTCTCGATAAGCCCTTGGAAAATAAAGAGTGATAAAACAGCTAATATGTTTTTACTAAAATTAATGAGTTTTCGTGATTGCCTCTCTTGGTGACACTGGTTCAGGCATCCCGTGTTCGTTCATATATACCTCACCAGGGTAGTGGTGTTAGGCAATATGCCTCCCCGCACGTAGGCCTTTTGAGACCGTGATTTTTGTGAGAATTTTAAAACGATCAGGCTTTACTTTTATGTTTCAAATGTTCCATAATAATTTGTTGTATAAACGTTACATAAGTGATCGTTTCAAGCCATCTTTCGACCAATCAAAAGCAAAGGAACTTGTTAACATTCAATCAAAATATTGCTTTTTTGAATCACAAGAAAAATAGTGTAATTATGATTCTTTTTAATAAAGGTTGCTTTTAATAAAATTGCTGTGTTAAAACCTCCTGTAATGTTCGGTTACTTTTTATGGAAAAAAGAACGAAAAAACCCAACCAAGTTATCACTGAGTTATCTTTTAATCTGATTCCGGTATGATCAGTATTCCGAATTTCCTTCTCACCGTAGGTAATTAATTTTTGTACGCTTGCCGGAAGGAAAAAAAAGTAAACATCTTTGTTCACCTTATACAAGCACAGTTTATAGAGGATATTAATTAAGACTTCATATGTCATTGCTCCGAGCTTTGTGTGAATTTTGGTCAAAGAACCAGGATTTTCTTGCGCGTTGAAAGTTTTCCTAGACGGCCTCCAATTTAACATCTGCCCAAGGATCTCTTGATGAAAGTTAAAAGAAGTCACCCGTGTACCAGTTAGATCGGTGAAAAGAAACTCGCCTTTCGTCGTTAGGAGAATCTGAAATCTAACCTTGACGACCAACAATGAATGTAGAAAGTGATAGCATTTGTTGATTGTCCGTCCCGGCTATTTCAACGAACTAAAAGGTCAGAATTTTTTTTTCTTTTTCTCCAGCTTTAATCCCTTTTTGGCAGCTATGGTCTCTCGGCGTGCATATTTAATGATGATTTTGGCAGAAACTTGAGGAAAATGTTTGTTTTGGCGAGATAAAAATTCAATACTTGATGGCAGAAACAGAGTACATTGGCGAGAAAGCAATACCCTTCTTGTCTCTAATTTCACTTGTATGACAACTGCTAATGAGTAATTTGAGGTCAACGAAATTTCAGAGCTGCTTATTGCTGGGGAATTGGAGCAACCACGAGTAGTGCCATTGAAAAGCTTTTCAAAGAAATCTGATTTAAGAGTGCAATGTCAGTTCTCGATCTAACTGACGTTTGCAATCGCTAAGTTAAGCTGAGAACTCACAAAAACCATCCCACCACTATCTGGCGTTGCCTTTTAGTTACGTTTCCAAAAGTACATCTACGATCTACTGAGAGCTTGTTTTTTTACGAAATTTGATTGGGTGGGTGAGTTTTTTTCATTGCGTGGTTATCGCATCTTCTCTCTTTAACATAACCATGGTGTTTAATTTATCTCTTATCGACGGCTTATATCAACGTAATCCATATCGGTTTTGTTTCAGAAATAATAGTTCAAAGAGAGATATGCTTCTTTTGACACTCATTAAATTAAATTATTGTTGTTTGTAAGTGAATAAAAGGCACCGCACCTTTAAGAGAAAAAAAAATCAACAGTTTATCTTAACATTACGTCGAGAAGGAACCGACAAGGTTAACAAGCTTAGATAACGCTAGCTAATAAGCAATTTTGTCACCAAAGGTGATGCCTCTACGGGATACGTATAAATTTAGTAAAATTGTGTAACAAGTCTGAAGTCTCGTCGTAACGAAATGCAAAGGTGGTTTTCAACAACAGTTGTGTTATTACTCATTTGTGGCTTTGCTGCTAAAATTTTGGGAAAAACTGTAGATTCAGTGATGTGTTATTGGTTCGGTAATTGACAAGATCCGAAGACACTCAGCGGGAGTCCGATCGATTTGTTTAGTCACGTGTCTATAATTACAGTCCCAATTGCGGGACGGTACTTCTGTTTCTTGTTAGTGATATCATAACAAACTTATTTCAATGAGGAACTTTAGACAAGCAAACCCTGCTGCTAAAATTCGCCATTTTTGCGTCAAACGTCGAGGAAAGAAATACATAGGACATGTTCTATAGAAGAACCCCATCAAGATTAAACAATCTTTCTTTGATCATCATTTTGGTTACAAAATAAAAATTGAAAAATTTAGAATCACTGACTTTCGAGAGTTTTATTCTTCCATAATTACATTGCAATTCCTCTTATTTGGGACCTTCTGAGTTCGCGAGAATTAGGAATAAATAAACTCAGGTTAAAAAAATCGCATTACTCGTAACAGTAGTATTAGGAATTGACAAATACTTGTGAAAAGATAGTTCGTGGCAAGTTTGTGACGACCCTGCGTCTTCAGAGACCTTTCAGAATTTAACAGCATCAGCATCGCATCAGCATCGCGCTCTGTCTCGATCGCGAATTCAAGATGCGAGCGGTTTGCATGGCCTTTATTGCAGAAGGATTCACAACAGCTCGTTCACAAGTTCATTTATACATTAAAAGGAATTGACAAACACTTGTAAAAAAATAATATTCTTAAATGTTTGTGAAAATGAATGCAAAAGAAGGATCAAACAATCACAAATAACCGACTCGACATTGAAATCAACAGTGATTCTCACAAAGTATTGAAAATTTCGAGGTCAAAACAAGAATCAACGTCACTGAAACTCGTAGAAGAGAGGGAAACAGAAACGTCTTAAACGTTTTTAACTTCAATTTTTAAGTTTCCATATTGAAAACCGACAGTACACCAGCTGACCAGCAAATTTATATCTCCAACCTTCACGCTTGATCAGTAACGCCTCTATAAATATTGCAGAATTTGCGGAATATTTCAGTTAAAATTTTGAGGGAAAGTAATTTCATTTCTTTAATTTGCTCGTGAAGACCTAACACCTAATAATTTTTATCTAAAACTCCAGAAAAAAAGGAATGAAAGAAATTGCAAATATTGCTAATTTCACACATGTAGGGTCATAACTGCATGACACGAAAAATATAATCTGGAGAAAAAGTAATCTTAGCGAAAACAAAAGGCGTCGGGTAGTTTATAATCACGGTCCTTTGTGTCGGAGGTTTTAACGCTTCAACTAAGCATTATTTAAAGAAGCCGTTTAGAGGAATTAATTATTGGTTTGAAGTATTCTTCCTGAAGGTTCCGTTTCTATCTTTGCCGTAAGACAAAAGAGCGTCGGATAAACCGACACCAGAACGACAATGGGCTCAAAAATTAGAGGAAATAAGAAGATATACTTCAAAATCCGAATAAACAATAGTCAATTGGGTGGGGTCCTTTCAAAGTTAATTGTTTGCAAGGACAGTCAAGTTGAAGTTTTACTTTTGAATATGCAGCTCTACACCTGGAGACTTCAGGCGCCGGACGACGTCTATTTTTTACAAATTTGAGCTTTTGCCTACTCTTACATTCCGTACGACCAGCTTTGCTGTTCCATATTGTAAGTATTCTCTCGGTAGTAAACCTTTTTATCGACATCAAGTTCCTAAACTTTCCATGAAAGTTCAGTCACTTGATTTCATTTATTTACACCTAATCTGAGATGCCAGACAATGTTTCTTATTAACGTCGCGAAAATGTTAGCGGGTTATCATTATCATGACTTTTAACTGATTTAACCCTCGGTGTTTTGATCTAGGTAACACAAATCATAAATAATTACTTTGATAAAAAGGTAAAACTGATTAGCGAAGACACATTATGAATCCACGGTATCGGATAAGTTCTCTACATCCGTTGTTTTACATCTTACATCTCAAAACATTTTCCTTGCTTTCGCTAGAAAATTCTCAATAACAACGCCTTGATTTGCCAAAATGTCAAACTTGAGAAAATGGTAATAGGTTTTGACAGTTCAAACTTCCTACAAAGAGGCCCTCAATTAACTTCACGCTTAAAATCGATTCGCCAGTTATTAAACCTACTTCTTCTACATCCGACTCGAGGAAGAAACGCCAGTTATTTTGAGAGCTCTAAGTTATTTCAGCTTACACTAGGACGACAGAAGCAATATCTATTTGCTAGCTGAGAACTGATCTTAGAATATCCTATAGTGCAGGAAATTAAAGAAACACAACTGACTTAGGTGGTAACCGACGAAAAAGGAAAAAAACAAAGGATTTAAGCTAGTTTATAGCATTTTACTATGGATTGGACGTGAGCACTGTAAATAAGTACTTAACACGAGGTCTACAGTAATAGTACTGAAATGGAGCAACACATTACGGCGGCAGTTTCTGTGAAGATTGCTGAAAAAGAAGGTTCGCTTCGTGTTGTCAGTCTCAGATCGCCCGTCGCGTTCACGATTTCATCTTGTCTTCGCCAAAATCGAAGGTGTTTATACATGATTTTTAGCTTATTGTTCGGCTCTTTTTGAGATTACGAGTTATCAGCAGATATATTTTCCGAGACGTTTAGCTCGTGTCAATGGTTCTTCTCTCGGCTCCAGTTTTTACTTCGTGAGAAGAAATTCCTCAGTGGTGTATTCAAATTTGTTATCGAAAGGCAAGAACTATTAAAGAGAAGCAAGCAATAATGAATAACGCAAAATTTCTTTTACACAGAATTATTTGTCGTCTAGTTCGCCGAGTTTAACAGAAGTGAGAGTCCCAAACTAAGCTACCAATTAAAACATGACACGAGAATCTTCTCTGAAAAGCTAGACACCAAAATTTAATTTCACAACGACCCTGAGTTAGGTTAATGGCGCTTTGAATTGAGGCAGCCCGAGGGTTCAAGATTTCACTTGCTCGTGTAATTTCGTGGGAAGCCTATAGATTAGTCTATAAATTGCTGCTTGCTGTGTAATATAAACTGCACCCCACAAATGAAAGCTACTGAGCAGTATTTTCATGCTGTATAAGTTGGTTCTTACTTTGAAGTCTTAAGACGAAACCCTAGGTTGTGCCCAGTACTGAAACTTGAAACCAACTGAGGGGTACATATATCTAGTACGAAGGTTTTTTTTGTACAGAGTGGCTCGATGCATGCCTTTGAAATCTGTGGATGAGATTGTAGGGTGCGACCATTCAATTTAAACATGTGGAACAGCCGGTGATTTCATTTGCTAGATTTTTGCTAGATTGTAAACATTCGGTGGCCATGAAAACCGTTTACGTGGTTTGGTTACACTTTATTAGGCTATAAAGTACGGTTCCAATTTTTAGGATTCTGGATGAAACAGTAGCGAGTGCCGCTTATGGTGTGTTAACATTCCAGATCTCAACCAGTTTTTTTCACGTGGTATGTTAATGTTATAAAGTTTGTCAGTAACAAAAAAATAATAGGATAAAAAATCGGTTACTCTCTTGGAAGGAACTTGTGTGTAACTGTTAAGAACACGAAGATAGCGTAGTCGTTTTTTTATCACAAATTCGATTTATTCAACTCCAACCAATCGTACAAAAACCGTCTGAAGAAAAATCACACGCCCCTAATATGTACACTTAATTCGATATCCCTTACAAACCGGTAAATCAAGTTATAAATCAAGTTCTTGTCATGTGCGTTCTATACAAACAAAACGAAAAGCGTGACTTCTTAGATTACGTAACAGATACACGTGAATGTTTATGACAGTAACCCTGAGTAACCCTGAACTAGCTGAACCGAATTTTATATAAAAATGATATGTTGAAATTGTTCACATTTAGCGCTTCACCTTATAAGATTAAAAACGCTGATTTCATTCTCCCCCGATTTTCGACTGTTACTTTTGGAAAGCATTCCTTTCACTATTCTTGGCTTGCACGTGACGTCATCGTTATCTTAAATCCAAAATTAAAGAGCCAATAATGTTTTTATCCCCATTAGACGAGAGGGGGTAAATTGATATTTGTGTACACCTTTTCAGCTGAGTAGCCTGCTTCGTCTGGAAACCAGCGCAGTTTAA
>OMLO01002031.1_pt1 | contig 16069 bp, 7 predicted proteins | sample 1674811 | NCBI WGS metagenome assembly OMLO01 (sample SAMN06265003, study PRJEB25207) | coral metagenome | isolation source: Coral host | place: Mexico:La Bocana,Puerto Morelos, Mexico | collected 2008-11-13 | reverse complement strand
TTAAAACAACCGCTGTGAATCACATGAAAAACTCTTAACCAAAACTTTTAGCAGTTGTTACACCAAGTACGCGACTTGACGCTCTTTTCTTTAAGTTACAGTTTATTAAAACAACCGCTGTGAATCACATGAAAAACTCTTAACCAAAACTTTTAGCAGTTGTTACACCAAGTACGCGACTTGCTATGGGAAGTGCAGGAAACTTGCTTGGGCGCGTGAGAGCCTGGAGAGACTTGACGGTCCTTGAATTTAGCTCCCTTTTGGTCTTGCTCTTTGCTCCCGTTCCCTCTTTGATCAATCATAACAAACTTTAATTTAATTGGTTTGGGAATGGAATCTTTTCTTTTCCAAAGCAATCTTTTCTTTTCCTCTGGCAACCAGCGAACATGCAGTGGACACCTGGGAAAGCCCAAATTTGATAGGCTCAGCGCTGCGCAGGCGCTTTCGGCATTTTCCATGACGACATGCGCACTGCATTCACTCTGAAAACTTATCTTCCTCACCGGGCCAAAATGGTTGAAAATCTTCAGAAGGGCTTCCTCGGTGTAGCGGGAAACTGCGCCGTGATTTCGCCAGCGAACAGTTAACGTTGTGCTTGGTGGAGAGTGTTGCACACTGTAGAGTTTAGTGTAATCTCGCACAGTTTTTTCCAGTTGACTCTGCTGGTATATACTTAAAGAACGCAGCCCCAAGCGCCATTTTGCTGTGGCTGGGTTATTTGGGCTGTAAACCTCAAGAGCTCTGACAAGTCCTGAAAAAAAAGAAGCAAAGTTTGAGGCTTATTGTCAATATTATTTAACAAACCGGACGCCTGGAAAAGGTTAAGTTTTCTTTCACGCAACGCTTCTCCCGTAACTGGGGGAGAGGCGTTCCGTGACAGCTCTAATAACGGCTGCGAAGTTGGTAAACTTGTACGGTATCCAGTTCTCTCGCGGCCGGGATAATGTTTACCGCTCTGGGCGTTTATGCATAAATGTTTTTGTGGGCTGTAACGAGAGTAAGGTTTGCCTTATAGGATCGGTTATTTTTCGACTCTCCTTGGATTTATGAAGTTGGGAATGAGCTAAACACAACCCGTCATTTGGAATAGGACCTGTGCTACGGATTAACTCCCACACACTTCATCCTCCCTTGCTCAGATACATGTATATGAGTGAAGTCACATACCCGGTGATGCTCTTGCAAAGCGGTTTAAACAGCTAATAGTTTGTCGTTTGTCAGTTTCTTTTTCGTCCACTTTTCGATGCAATGATGATAAATCGTTTTTGCGTTTGCCCGCCTCCTCGAACTTGGCTAATACCGTTTTTATCTGACTTTCCTTTCCTCTCTCAGAACTCTCCTTCGCCCAAAGTTTTTCTCGAGGTTTGCGTAGCGGGATCACAGCCATAATATCTGTAAGCTCGACTGTACACATCATGGGAGAGATCTCTGGTTTGAAATGTTGTACTAACTTATTCTATGTTGGCGTTGCGAGGCTCCACCTACGTCATAATTGAAGAACCCTGTTTCTTTTGCTCGCGCAGTTTTGAGCATGCATTTCTGATTTGAAGCAGGCATCCATTGTTTTTCAGTTTTCTATAACCGCAAACGAAAAAAAAAAACTGCAGGAACATTTGAGTGCGGACAAATTAACTGGCGCAACTGAAATGCCAGCTCTAATGAACTTTCCAGATAATACTTCATACTTCATCGAAGAAATCTTCTATGTGCTTTTCTTTTTCTTTCTTCTTTTTTCAATTTTATCATTCTAATGCTATATTTCAACACTTTGTTGTACAGGTAATACCACTTTCTATATTTTGTCAATATTTTTTAAAAATAGCAATCGCGAAAACTGTCGGTCCCATGTGTCTATGACTCAAAGCTTTTTGAACCTTGTTCTTTTCTCACTTTTTGTAAGTGACTCGCGAATTTTTATTGCCTATTTTGCGAATTTTAGACCGCAAAATTAGGTTTAGAAAAAATGAAACCACAAAGAAGAGCCATTTCATATTTGATGGCCGATAGTATGACCAAATTGATGGTGTGGCTATGGGCTCTCCTTTAGGTCCTGTTTTGGCCAATATCTTTATGTGCCATTTAGAAGAAAAATGGGTTCTTGATAACAATGGCTCGCCCTTCGATTTGTTCGACAGTAAAAAACACGGCAACTCAATTTCTGCACTACCTCAATAACTGTCACGCAAATATTATATTCACCGCTGAATTTGAAGATAACAGTACAATCCCTTTCCTGGACATTCTCATCAAACGCCATACTTTCTCAACTTCTATTTACAGAAAGAAGACCTTTACTGGCCTGTACACAAAATGGGACTTCTTCACACCTGGGAAATACAAAGTAAACCTCATCCGAACTCTCACTTTTCGTTGTTTCCGCATCCTGTTTGTCGCCTTCTCTTTTGCGCTCTTGTTTGAATGAACTAAGGAAGTTGGTGTTACAAAATGGATACCCTACTGCTCTTGTCAATTACAACATTAATGATGTTCTGAACTGGCAGCAAAGCAAACCGAAGAATCCAACCACCAATAAATTTTATGGCTGCATTAATTATTCCCAAGCGCTTATCGCATCAAGTCTTTTCCCTACAAAGATAGGATCAACCGTTCCTAACTATCAAAAGTTGTGTATAAGGCTAGTTTTTGAGACTGCCCTGGAAAAACAAAACCGCGTAGATTGCATGACAGAAAAACTGAACATTTTAAAGCGAGCAGCTGTCATGCTTCTGCTAGTGCTGAACACGTCACGTCAACTATGAAATCGTCGTTATGCTGAAAGGTGACCAAAGTCAGGAGCCATGACCGATTATGGTCGGGGTGGAAAATGGCTTCAACCCCCTCCCCGCTCGGGCTTAAAGACTGGTACCCAAACGGTCAATGTTGCGCAAGCGCACATTTTCAGGTGGTAGCACGCCACCCAGAGGAGAGCCGAAAAATCTCGAGACATTTTCAATTTCGCGGTCGGTCTTCCTCGTTTCTTCGTAAGATTTTGTGCTTTCCCTCGACCCGTCTTGAAGATGGCGACTCGGGCAAATGCACGTTTGAAATCCTACAAGAACAAGGCGTTAGATTCTACAGAAATGAGACGAAGGCGAGAAGAAGAAGGGGTCCAACTTCGAAAAGCCAAACGTGAAGAACAAGTATGTAAAAAAATGAGTGTACATTGTACATTATGTCCGATCGATTTTCCTTCTACGTTAGCCATTCAATAATTCAATTTAATACTGTTTTTCTTCTCTAGATGTTCAAAAGACGAAATGTAGATATGTCGGGAAAGTTATCGTCTCAGCCAAGTGAACTGGAGACGTTGCTGACGAACCACGTTGGTCAGGTATGGAAAGCCTCCGGTTTCGCCGAGTGTGTCGCAATTCAACACCTAACGTTAGTGTTAGTTCAAACTCCATTCACAAAATTCTCAAAGTCAACAGTCTGACGCTACTTGTATCATTGCTGTAGTTATTTTCCCGAGTGTTTTGAAATTTTGTTAAACGGTCATATATTATTCGTGACTTCTGCATACGTAGGTTTACTAGTTGCATTGGATCAAAAACCGGAAAATGCTCTTATGTCGAAGAGGCTTCTTTGGACTATTAACACTTTAAGACAAGAATGAACCTTTTGCTCTTAATATACCCAATACTTTTTAAACATTCCCAAAATTCGTATAAATCGTATATGATAATAAGCTTATTAATTGAAATTTACTAGAAAAAAAAAACTGTTAATTCCACGTCATAACATTTAAAGTTCTTGGTGGCATGATATCCTCTTCTGTATGAAATATTACTTTATTTTTTTTTGTTATTGTAGCTGGATAAATAAATTACAGTGGCTGTTGAAGACGTATTTACTTTTGGCTTCAAGTATTTTTGTCAAACAGTGATGTTACTTGTTCAACTCACCTTTGAATGTCAATTTAGACCCATCTTTTTTTCTTTTAAAAGGAAACATAAGTAAATACCCCTACTTTGTAAATTATTTTTATACTTACTGTCTGGAGCAAATAATTGACTGTACAAACAAATATCTTTAGGATGTACTGTACATTCATTCATTCATTCATTCAGTCAGTCATTTATTGTTGTGTCTATCCACCAGGAAGAGGGAAGTGTTTCAAAAAGCTAGATACCCAGCAGTCTCGTATGCTTATAGAATTCACAGATTTTTACATTATGCCAAAGCTGGAAGAATTTGCTCACTAAAAAACCAATACATTATTTGGCTTTTATGAACAAATATTGAATTTTCTCAAGGGCTTTCAATAGAATTTTTGTGGATATTAGTCTATGAGATGTGGCTCTGTGAGTCAGAACACAAACATTTTGCAGTTGTTGAAAACACCATGATTTTATAATTATATTTATTTATGGTAAGCCAAGCTCAAAAATTCCTCAGCTTGGAGTTGTCACAGTCTGGAAAAAGTCAAGGAAAATGAGATTTTCTAGAAGTTCAGGGAAAAGTCAGGAAGTTATATTAAGTTAGGGAATTTCTAAATCCCTGTTCAAAGTCAATGAAAAGTCAGGGAATTTTATCTTCAGGTGGCAGCAAATTATTTTACTGAGATGTTTATGTATAGACAAGGCAATTTTGTTTTAAAAATTGTCTGAGCCATCCTTATTTTTTGTGGATTATTGGCCATAACTATCATCCTACACAGTCAGTGATAATTGCTTTACACTCGGGGAAAAGTTAGGGAATTTTTTTGTTCCGGTGGGTAGCAACCCTGTCAACTGCAAAGCCAAAATACTATTTCAAATTACTTGACTTTTCTAAACAAATATTAACTATTCTGAAAAACATCATAGAGATATTTTGTGGAAATCCAGACTGTCAAGGATCTAGTTTTTTGAACCATTATTGGAGAGAGTATTTTTGAGTACCTGAAAGTTATATTGTAATCATAGTTTATTTTTCTCAGGTGGATTATGAAATGGTTTGTGATACATTCTTTCAATTTTTAGGGTATATTTTCTCCTGATGTGGTGGACGCATTGTACTCAGAAGAACCAGATAAACAGTTAGCAGCTATGCAAAAATTTCGAAAACTCCTATCTAAAGGTCTGTTTACGATTTTAAAATTATTTATTGACTGTGTCAGTGAGTGTTTAATAAGTGTAGTTCCAGATTAAAATTCCCTTGGAGTTAGGGGTTCTTTATGACCAAAACCACTAAAGAAAATTATGAAGCTTAGACAACATCACTTCTGCGGGGGAGATATGTATATTTCAGGAATAAGACATTCCTAGAAGTGATTAAAATGTAATTTCGTATTACAATACCAGTACATTTTTAAGCAGACAGGTGATAAGAATAAGGAAATTCATCCACTAAGTGATATCATCTTTATGTAACACCAAATTCTCAGAGAGGACATTCAAAGAACTGTACAACTATCAGTATAAAGAATTAATATTTTTGACTTCAGACCAACAGGGCTAAAAAAAGGAAAGCTACTTGCTCTGAAGAATTGAGAAAATGGCTTAGAATGATGCCAAAATCCTTTTTTGCATAGACCTTCATTCTCTCGAGTTTTGATTATGTTATGTGGAAGTTCATCTATGTCCATAGGTTTTCTGTGACAAAAATTTATATATTTTGTCATTTGGACAAATTTTCGTACTATAAGTTCAATGAATCTGTGTAATCCCATTTTGACTATAAAATCCCCTTTGAACCATGTTTAAAACCATAGATTCCCTTTATCTGTGAATGTGTTGACTTATTATTATTCTTGTTGGTCTTAGAACCTCATCCACCAATTGATGATGTAATTAGATGTGATGTTATACCACGATTTATATACTTCTTGCAACGAGATGACAATAGCATGTTACAGGTATGGCATCCATGGGCAACTGCACACAATGATAACAACTTTTACAACTTTCAAATATTTTCATCGCCTGCTGTTTTTCTTTTCCCTTTTCAAAGTTTGAAGCTGCATGGGCACTGACAAACATTGCCTCTGGCACATCACCGCAAACACAGTGTGTGGTCCAAGCAGGAGCAGTGCCTGTGTTCGTTAAATTGCTGGAATCCCCTCAAGTAGACGTACAGGAGCAGGTCAGTAGCTGTTTGTGTGGAATTGAGCTGTGTGTGCCTTACAGGACTTGCGTGGAGTGGCTTTGTTAACTCTACTCATTCAGTACTTGCTGCAATTTTTATAGAGAAAAAAAGTTAATTTCTGTGGCTTATTTATTAGTACTTTAAGATTCGATATGATTTCACAGAACTTTAGACTGTCCAAAAGAGAGTTGTTGGTTAAAATTTTCCAAGACAGCTAAGATTTAAATGGTGTCCCAAAGGACATGTACAGTACTGCTGGCTGTGGTGTTGAGGAGTTCACAGAGAGTACATAACATATGTGACTGGCGGCAGTCATTATTGACAGCATTGATGTTCTAAAAGTGGAACCTTTGTTTCTAATGCTGTGGTTGTTCAATTTATAATTCTAGGCTGTGTGGGCCCTTGGTAATATTGCTGGAGACAGTGCAGAATGCAGAGATTATGTTCTAAACCTAGGCATGTTACAGCCAGTTTTGGAGTAAGTTGTTTATGATTGCTTGTTTCTAACCAACAATAAGGCTCCATATTAAGAATTTTTTTTGTCTCTATGGCTGTTCCCTTAAGAACATGATGTTCCATGGCCAAAAAGATATAAAAGAAAGTGCTGTAGGGAATGGTTATGGAGGATCTGTTGTGGTGTATTTAGTAATCGTGTCCCTCTCCTCACAGAGGAGTGATGATGATATTGACTGATCTTTCTTTTTCCAAAGTTACCTTCATATTGAATTAAACATACAGGAACAAGAATTGGTGTGATTGAGGTGGATTACAAATGACAAACTTCAAACATTAAGCTAATATTTCTAAGATGCGCTATCTGTAGCAAAACCCTAAGAGGCACAACAATATCTATACCACATATTGAGGGGTTCTTTTTTTTGCGGGGGGGAGGGGGGACTTAGCCAGTGACCAGTGCCAGTAGGTCTAGGTACCAGTTCTAACCATTGAGACCCATTTTGAGCTTAGCAACAAATTTTACAGGTGGGGAAAATCCCCAGATCTGTGGGTGCTCCACAGCACTTCTTGACATAGATACTCAAATTTGTAGCTGGAATTAAGGGCCCATTGTCTTTGTTATCATTCTTTTTTTTTCATAAAAATAGCAAGTTTTTTTTTAATTAGATTATTGTTTTCCTCTCCTCAGGCTCTTAAAACAATCACCAAGACTGTCAATGACAAAGAACCTTGTTTGGGCTTTGTCCAATTTGTGTAGAGGAAAGAATCCTCCACCTGATTTTTCAAAGGTATGTGACATGAATATATGGCTTGTAATGTTACTGTCAGCTGGTTTCACTAAATTAGTTAGGTTCTCTGTTATGATGATGATGATGATGTTGATGATGTTGATGGTGAAAATAACTAACTATAATGGCAATGATGATAGAGTCGGCAATAACAGTGATGATGACAATTAAGAAAATGATGGTGGCATTAATGGTGACAATAAGGATTATGAGAAAGACAACAATTTACCCAACATGAATTAGGCTGTTACTGGTTATTGAGTGTAGCTGTTTTTTTCTTGTAGGTGTCTGCATGCCTGCCAGTGTTGGCCCGTCTTCTTTTTATTAATGATCCAGATGTTCTTGCCGACTCGTGCTGGGCACTGTCATATCTCTCAGATGGCCCTAATGAGAAGATCCAAGCTGTTATAGATTCTGGTGTTTGTAGAAGACTAGTGGAGTTATTAATGTAAGAATGAATCTAATGCTGAATTTCCCAGGTCATGCACCACAGATCACAAGGCCTGTAAGCCTCTGTTGTACTCGAGTTGTTAACAAAACACACCCCTGTCTCTTAAATATTGGCTCCTGTGCTGTCTTTGTTCCACTGCTGTTTTCATCACCTTTGGCTAAAATTGGCATCACTGATACTCAGGTTTTGAGCTAATTTATCTCATGACTGACAAGAAATTGTCATAAAGCTCTAAAAAATTCATTTTTGCCAAAAATTCATAGTTGTCAATGGGTTAAACTAATTGCCTTATATGGAACTGACCTTTTGGTATCTTTGATACAAGGAGCTTTTAAAGGACAGATTGGCAGCTTTCCTTTACATCATACCTATTTTGATTTCTTTTTTTTTTTTTGGTAGGCACAATCTTAGTCCTGTTGTTTCAGCAGCCCTTAGAGCAGTGGGGAATATTGTGACTGGAGATGATGTGCAAACCCAAGTATGAGGGAGTTATTTTTTTTTTTACATTAATCAAACATAAAATTTTTGAAATTAGCATTACTATGGGCTAGATTATCATTTTTGACATACAGTTAGCCAGCCTGCTAAAGTCGGTACAGATATAGTTGTTGTTCTCTTGTTGTTTCATGCAATCAATATCAAAGAAGAGGAATAAAACTCTGCTAACAGAGTTTAATAGGTTATCAAAGTGCTAGAATTTTGAACTTACGCAATGGTGCAAATTGCTTTCAGTAGAAAATGTAACAGTTGCCTTTTCTGGTTTAAATTAATTTGTTATAAGTTTGTTGTATTTCAAAAATTATAACAGTCACCACTTTCAGGCAGCAGTATAATGTGAAATTTAATTGAAAACATGAATGAAGAAATACTGTAGAAACTTCAAGCCTATATGTGTGAAGAGGGAGGATTTATTGAAGATGAGGGCAGAACTTACCGGTACTTGAAATCTTACCCATTTGCAGTATGCCAGTGATTTTGATAACCACAAGTTTTGCTTTCAATTGATAGGTGATCCTAAACTGCAGTGCACTTCCTAGTCTTTTACATTTACTTAGCAACTCTAGAGAGAGCATCCGAAAAGAGGCATGCTGGACAATTTCTAATATCACAGCTGGAAATAGAGCACAAATACAGGTAGGGTTAGATTTGTTGTCATGCAGTGATTTATGTTAGAGAGAAAATGTGGGGCACCAACTCAAGGTAAAGCAGCTACAAAAAGACTAAAATCCATGAATCAATGACAAACTTTACCCACATAATTATTGCACTGTGCCACATTGGTGAGAGGCAAGTACTTTCATGACAACGGCATTCCTGTTGCCCCTGTTGCTCTTATTGCTTGTTACTCGGCACATGAAAATTCAGATCTGAGCAGCAACGAACGTGGAGCAGGCTCAAAACAGGGGACAGAAGGAGGGGAAATGTTTCACCTCTTGTACCCCTTCCTCGTTTACACCTAGAACACAGTACACAACAAATCTGGCACCATACCTGTTGCGTTTTATCAGAGATTCATCATCGGAAAAGAATGTTTAATAGAGTGTCAAACATCTGTTAGGCGAGGTAGAGTGCTATGTGTAAAGAGAATAATTTGTTCTGTATAAGGCTATACAAAGCAGTAGTCCATTGTTTGTGTCTGGTATGTAGAATCTACACACCTGTAGAATACAGAGACATAGTCTGAGTACTCATCTTGATATTAACAGTGTTAACAATGTCACACTGCATTTTCTAAAGCACATACTCTGTCTTTTTAAAACAGTCAGTAATTGATGCCAATATTATTCCAATGTTGGTGGAGATCCTTTGCAAGGCAGAGTTTAAAACAAGAAAAGAAGCAGCATGGGCTATCACCAATGCTACATCTGGAGGAACAGCTGAACAAATCAAGTTAGTATTAGTAGTTATGTCAAAAATTTTACATACTTGTTTTCTCGTATATTACCATGCTTTTATATGCAGTTGAATATGAATTCCTCATTTTGAATGCAAAACCACTTCCCTTGAATTTGGCCTTTAGTCATTCACTTTTGGCTGTTTCAAACTCTTGCTATTTCAAATTATTTTACTTTTCCCTTAGACTTCATAATATAGCAGAACCACGATATTGCCAAGGCAAAATGTGTTCACTATATCAAGGTTTTATTGTATCAAGGATTTTCCATGTATTTCACTATTACTGGGGTTAAAAACATAATTTGTTATTTCAACTAATAATATATCAAGATTCTGGTGGGATTCAACTGAATTGGATTAAGGAGAGATGTGGCAATTAACTTGCATGTACATAGTATCAAGAGGTGGTGGTTAGACTGGACCTAGTAGTTCCCAAGCTCAACTTTTTTATTTAGATTTAAGGTGCTTGGTTTGTTTCCCTTGCATGGGGCAAAAAAACCAACTGGTGTCCCCCCTATCAGTTGGGATAATATCTTAGATATGTCAATTTATCACTACTCGTTGACTAGGGATAAACGGAAGAAAATATAATTAAATAGAAAAAATAATGAACCACATAGTTGAAATAAATTCACTGCTAAATTAATATATAACCATGTTCTATTGTCAATTTTACCTAGCATTATTATACATTCTTGCATAGCTGAGTAATTTTGGTAGTAATGAGGTGGCTCACACCAAATTTTTCAAAAATTAGGCCTCCAATTTCTACCTGGTCCCAGTTCAAAGGTTGGATAATGCTATCCACTGGATGAACTGCTGTACAATGGATAAGTGTTAATGAAACAAACCACACTATGTGCTAAATAGTGATTTATCAGATGGATAGCATTAGCCACCTTTTGAACAACCCGGGCCTGGTCTTTAATTGTAGTATGCCTCCCTAGTGCTGTAAATTTGAATTCTTTTTCCAAATACAATATACACAAATTTGCTTCAACAGATACCTGGTTAGTCAAGGAGTCATTAAACCCCTGTGTGATTTACTGACTGTCATGGATTCAAAGATTGTTCAAGTGGCACTCAGCGGCTTAGAGAATATCCTTAGAGTTGGAAAACAGGATGCATTTCAAAATGACGGCATTAATCAGTTTGCAGTTATGGTTGAGGAAGCTTATGGTAAGTCAGTAGGTTGCTACGTAACACATGACGTAAAGGAGGCCCTGTCAAGAGCGTGAGTCCTGTGCCGCTTGCCTAAATTAAAGCTGGTAGGGCCTCCTGAGACTGGTTGGGCCTCCTGAGACCTTACTGGGATTTCAAAATTTTTTTTCGGTTTCCTCTGTGCTCATTTTCAACATCACGATTGATCAAATCTTCTTTATTGCTGCCAGAGACTGCCTAAGATATTGGGATTTCTTGCAGCTAGAAACTTCTGGCACTGATATCAAACTTCCCGTCCCTGGGTAGAGTGGATTCCACCACCCACCCACCCCTTCCTTTGCCGTATGAATTTGCTTCAGGAAAACCAAACCATATCAACTCGAGAAATTAAAATTTTACAAGCCTTACTTGAATGCTTAATACTGAAGCAGAATATCTTATGAGCTTCCAAAAGTGGTTGAAATTCACGCGAACCTCTATTCTCATTCATTCGTTCGAACTTGAGGTTTTTCTTTTTTAAGTAAGTAGTTTCTAAGTTGAATTTAACGAAAAAATGAAACTATTTTGTTTTGATCTGGTTTTATTTTTTTTTTGTTCATTGTCCAGGTTTAGACAAGATAGAATTCCTTCAGGGTCACGACAACGAAGAAATCTATAGGAAAGCGTTTGAAATAATAGAGTACTACTTTAGCGGCGAGGACGAGGATGAAAAACTTATGCCAGGCATCGATCAGAACGCGGATCAGTTTCAATTTTCTGCTGGAGTCACCATGCCTCAAGAAGGCTTTCAGTTCAACTGAGACTTGACCAAATTTCCCCGTCCGGTCCCACCCCTTTAGGCAATGAAGGAGTTGTCGACAAAAGTCCAACCTTCCTTCCCCTCCCTTCCCCACATTACCCAGCCACGCACACACTTTGTGTGAAGAGCGCGCGTATGCCCGTCGCGTGTGAGTGAGTAGAGAGAGTGAGATTTATTGCGGTGCGTCTGAGCAAGCAGGCACTATCCAACAATCCCCGTAATGAAGACCCTCGCGAGGATCCCCCAGTTCCCTTTATAGGAGAAGAAAGAGAAAGTACCCCCAAGGATAATCCCTGATAGAAAGAACCCCAAGGATAATTCCCCGAAAGAATTAACCCAGGATATACCCTAGAGGAAAGTAACCTAAGGATAATTCCTTAAAAGGCTAATCCCCCGGAACAAAGTATCCCAAGGATAGTTCCGACAGAAAGTACCCCAAGGTTAATCCCCGATAGAAAGTAACCCATATGATCATTTCCCGAAAGTATTGATCCAAGGAAACACCCCAAAGGAAATAAAACATGGATAAATCTTTGAAAGAATTAACTCAAGGATAATCCCCCGAAAGTCAGTGACACAAGGTATCTCCCTGTAATGTTATTGGCGATAATCGAAAAGAGAGCGCAAGCGAATGAATAGTTAATATTAGCTTTGTTCGGACTTCATCCGGTGCAGCAAAAATGCACAAAACACTGACTGACTTTCACCAAGCGAAGTCAAGAACTTTACGAAAGGCAATTTTGAAACGTATTAAATCGATAGCTGGTGCGTAGTTCTGTTAGCATCGTGGATTTCTTCAATGAATCAAGCGTTTTTAATTTAAGGCAGAGACTTGATATTATGCCAGTAGCTTATTGAAGATGCTAGGAAAAGGTTGTATATACAATAAATATTCCGAGAGTTTGTAGTTCATGTGATGGTTTTGTTGATACTGCCGAAAAGGTTGCGCGACGAGCCCCCTTAAAGTAACGTTCGCTTCGCGTCAAATTGGTTTTTCTAGTTAGGAGGCAGAAACGTGCTGTAACATACACCTAGAGCAACCAGATGATATGAACCTTCACAGACAGTCTGCACCGTCTTCATATATGGGTGATGGTTTTAGGGATTTAATTCTTTTTGATAGTTAGAAATGCCATGAGGACGCGACAATGAAAAATCGGGTCGCTACCCGGAATCTGTCGTGGTTTGGACAGCTAGACTAAGATATTAAACCAAATTGGTCTCAGCTCAAACTTTACAAATCTAATTAGTAACTTTTATTTAATTTAACCAATCACAATAAAAGAAGCTGAAATCAGCTTTTGTCTGGATCCCGGGGCGGGCTTAAGGAGCGAGGATGCTCTGGCAAATCTGAATTGAGCCCTTAATAGAGACTAATTAATTTGGGCGAAAATACATCAATCTGAGACAGAAACAAGATCTTTCATATACGAAGAAATTTTAACGGCTTCACAACGCACCAACGCAGAGTGACGGTGTTTTTTATCTCTTTGAATGCAACCTGAAAGATACTTTGAAGGCTGAAAACATGAATAATCCTTAAGTACACTTGACCCCAAAAATTCTGTGGAAATTTGCACTCCTTAAAGAGACAAAAAGCACCATTGTCCAATTGACATAGTCTCTGGGATGTTTGTTTTTAACTAGCCTAAACATCGGTACTCGATTCACCGTCAAAAATCTCGCGTAACATTGCCTCTTCCCAATCGTGTTTCTTCTTGTGTTTGTCAAAGTCCAGCACATGTTTCTTTCTCAATGCGGTAGGTAATTGCTTTTTCTTCAACTTCTGGATCATCACAAGAATCAGTGACGAATCTTCCGCGTCTAACTCCCTCTGGGCGGCCATGTGCAACTCCTCTCGGCAGAAGTTGCTGGCGAGGTAATTTTTAGACAGAACGATCAACACTCGACGACTGGCGTATACACTATCGGCCATGTTTTGCACGATTGGCTTGCCAAGCTCGAAGTCCCGGTTGTGGATGCTGTAGTCAATGGAATGCTTCTCTATAACTGAGATGAGGTTTTCAGTGACCCAGCCAAAGTCCTTTGAACTGTGGCTGATAAAGAGTTGGTTTGTGAACTCATTCTCCGCTGGGCAATCTGCCGGCAATAAATTAAAAAATGCTATTAAAACGGCGTTCATAACTCCGTTCAAACCGAATGCGACTTCGCTGCCCAGATTACTGATCTGTGACATTTAGGGACGCCCTCTTGAGGCTTAGAGTCTCTACTTTTTTTACTTTCCAACACCTATTAAACTGATAGACCCTAGAAACATCGATACAAGAAGTACGTGACCAGCGTATGTACCCTGTTTTACGAGAGTATCGGGATAATTTTCTGGTACCTTCAGCAACTGCACTACTTGAGGTATAAGAAAAAAACCCAGGAGCCTAGTTGAGCTTCGAGATTGCTTTTGAGCCCGGTGTTGACCAATGGCCCATCAGCCCGCCGTTTCCCTCCTTTCCCTGTTTCCTCCTTTCCCTGCATTATAGCGTTACTGAGAGTAATCAGCCTCATTCCCAGGGACTTTTCCCTGGCTTGAGATAGGGGAAGTGGGGTCCCAAGCCAGGGAACGGGGGCACTCGTCGGAAAGAGGGACCACCTTTGAGGCTGAAAACCCTAACAGGCACCCCCCAGGACGAGTTGCACGTTTGCAACTTACATTTTGCTTTGGTGTATGACGATGTCCGCCTTTTCTTGACAACGAACCACACAAACAACGTGGCCAAAATGATACATACGGTTCCCGCTAATGATATGAGGACTTGTTGCAACCACTTTCTGGGACGTTCTGTGGATTTAAGTTAAGACAGGTGTTGGAACACTAGGTTGGAAACTAAAATTCAACCACGTTAGTAGAATCAGCGCGTTACGGCAATAACACAGGCACAGCCTGAATCAGTCAAAAGGCGGCATTACTTGCTACAATACACTTTTTCAATAGTTTGGTTACGGTATGGACTGAGAAGATTAAAAAAATAACTCAAGACGGTCGGAACTCACGTATCATGAAATGTTCAAGAAATTGCACGCTACTATTGGTAATTCAGTCTTCATAAACGTTCGATTGCCTTCCTCAGTGATCAAGTAACGCATTCAACAACTTGCTATCAGTGCTTCTAAGAAAGTAAACCAGCGTTCACGGATATTAAGGCTGAAGATACTTGATTACGACTTTTTGGTGATGTCTAGAGACTACTTTTGGTTATAGGTAATGATTACTGTTTTTGTCAGTTTGTCCAGTTCAGTTTAGTTATGTTATCTGACTAAAAAGCCGCTGACAAGCGCTTCAGACACTGACTACGGCTCACCTGAACGAGTCAGAAGGTTATTCAACTGACTTGAGGTGGTCCTGTATTTAGCTGACGTTGAAGACTCTGAAAATGAAAGTTGAAGAGACTTAAAAAGCGAAGTAGCATGACTATATATATATATTTAGTATAAATCTATAAGCTTTCTATCACAAATACCGTTTGTTTTGAACTTTACGAACTCTGAAATTACCCCTCTCGCCTTAGTATGAGTTTTTTGTCCGCGTGCTCTCAGCGCGCTTAACTTCACGTGATTTTTAATTAGCCAATCATGGCTCAGAATATGCTCGCGCGTACATTTGAACTTCGCTGTCGTAAGTTAGCAGATTTTTTCATCTTGTTGTTTTTTTCTTGCCGTGTTTTAGTTTTAGGCCAGTCTTAGGCCTTTGAGTGTAGCTTCTTCACTGTTTTTAGTCAACGTGATTCGTTGTTTATTTTATGTTCCGTATTACGTGGCTGGATATTAAATAGTTCGTTTATTGGAGTTTTGAGCCTACAACTTAATGAATACAATTCTCAACACCGTTCTCTGATTGGCTACAGTACCCACTGTCTATTCTTTGATAAATAACGAGCAGTGTAGCAGTGTGCCCTTGTTAACAAAATGACAGCCACTTCTTGGCGTTTTCATAGTGTCTGTAAAGGGGACTATATAAAGTTTTGAATGAATACAGCTGTAGTAGATTTATACTTAAATAATTAGATTATTTGCTCTCGATTTCTATGCGTGGCAGTCGACTCGGGCTGCGCCCTCGTCAACTATCACGCGACAGAATATCTCGAGCTCATAATCTAATTATTTAATATTGTTTATTCAGCGTCATTACCAAAACAATACTCGTAAGCAAGGTGAGTCAGCCGACAAACAAGTAGCTCACCAATACGCCAGCCAGCCAAATAACCAAACAGTTAGCTAGTCAGTCAAGCATGCAACCGGCTAAACAACCGAGTCAGTCAGGAATGAAAAGTAGGATAGTGGTTCATGGGGCAGGTATATCTCTTCTTATATTTGTTTCGTCGAGCTGAAATTTTCCCTGATAATAAAAGTCGGCATCCTTCCTTGCCTTAGCCAAGCCTAAAAGCGGAGGTCCTGGGCTGGGTTGTTCAAAGCCTGATTAATCTAACCTCGGATAAGCGA
>OMLO01002030.1_pt1 | contig 16071 bp, 20 predicted proteins | sample 1674811 | NCBI WGS metagenome assembly OMLO01 (sample SAMN06265003, study PRJEB25207) | coral metagenome | isolation source: Coral host | place: Mexico:La Bocana,Puerto Morelos, Mexico | collected 2008-11-13 | reverse complement strand
AAAAAGTATGACTTTTGCGAAGCTTCCGCCACTTTTCAAGACACTCACGAATTGCTGCGCCTGCCACGATATTTGAAGTAACCTGGACCACCCTTTGGTACAGAAAAACTTGCTCAAACAAAGTTTTGGTACACAAAAGTTGAAAACGAGCAAGTTTTACTTTTAACCTAAGAAACGAGCGCTTTTTTTTTGGGCATATGATTTTACAGATTTTTCTATTTCTCAACATTTCTTACATTTTTGGATCATAAACCAAGCTTCAAGGCAAATAGATGCAAATAGTGGGTAGTTCACATGACATAGATAGGTGTTGCTCACTTTTGATATTGTTTACTTTTGCCTGGCCACTGCAGCATTGTGGTTTTGGTTAGATGGGCCTGCTACATCTAGTTGGGCACCAATGGCTGAAGCAGGAGACCCTCTTTTGTTATCATGCATTGTTCCTTAAGTTAACAAAAAGAGCTGCGCTCATCAAATGTATGCTGGGAGTGTGAGGAGTGACATGGGGTATTATCACGCCCGAGAATCAGCGTAGTGGCTTCTGCAAGATTTTCTTCCAAAAGGTTGGCGTGTTTTTTTCGTAAAGTTGCAAATGCCTGTTTCTATTGAAATTGCCTCTTCTGTTCAGGCCTACTTCACCTCACAGTGCCCCTTTGTGTGTGTAACTATTTTGAGTGCCATTCATGCCATTCAAAAAAAATGCCATGCATGTTCTCACGCATCAGTCATTTCATGCATATATGCCAGTCATGCATGTTCTGCACGCATAATTGTGTAGGTTTATGCACGTTCATGCATGGTACTGTGGGTGGGGATTGGCTCAGGCTTTTGTTTTGCGCTGTGAAAACTATGGCGCATTTTGAGCAGGCGTCACTATTGGCCACAGCTTGGGCCAATGATGATGAGGTCAAAACCATGGCTCTTCAACATTCCATCATCCAGGTTTCCAACAATAAGAAGTTGAGAAGGAGTAGGGGACCAAGTTGATTCTCATGCATGCAAATTTAATGTTCTTTGTGATGGTTGGTCGGTTGATTTTTCCCTAGGTGACTTGAAACGGAATGCAATTGCTGTGGGGCTTGCTGTGAAACACTGTGGTCTCAGACCTTCACTTGCTATGTTTGAGCAAGCGGCCCATCAATTCTTCACTCTAGCTTTACCACGAGGAAAGGATTTTTGCAGTACCTAAGATGCACTTAGCATCATCTAGATTGGTGGGAACAATTCATGAATGAAAAACATATTGGCTAAGGTACAAGGGCAAAACTACATGCAAAGATCGCGTTGAGACTGGTGTATGCCTTTTCACGCATTGCCAAGTACCTTGTGGGCATTCCTGTTCTAGTGAATATTGTGATGTTGATTTCAAAAACAACTTGGCTGGGGATTAAAATCTTAACATGCATTTGTGCTTCCACAATTGGATTTTCTAGGCGCCCTCATTGTCCACGATGCCCGGCCATCCGAAAAATCTATCAACAAGCAGGTCTTCCTCTCCCAGGCTTTGTACTGATTTTACTTTCAAATATGCATTGGTTGTTCCTAAGTTTCCCTTTTTCTACAGGTCGTGAAGCTGATGATTCTGAATCATCATCTACATCTGAATATTCTGGCTCTGAAAGTGCGACTTGATTGCATACATGCATGTATTGAATTTAGTATATAGATATAGATCCAAAACCTAAACATACACAACATACAGCCCTAGCACAAAAAAAGCCATCAGGAGGATGAGACACTTGCTACATCTTCAGCTGCCTCTCTTGGGGCTGGTGTGACTGGAGCTGTGCCAGAGGAACATGGGGCGAGTGGGTCAAGTGGATTGAGTGCCTCGAGCTCTGAGGCTTTGGTTCCAGCTGGGGTCAATGAAAAGGCTGAGGTCCCCTTGGATCATGCTGTGGTTGAGCCAAAGCAGTTGCCTGATGAAGCTTTGCAATCGGGTGAGCTGCAAAATGTCGCTCAAGTTCGGTCTCAAGCAACCCCAGCTAAGAACAGCAACTAACATGCATATATTTTTTCAAAAGTCAAACCAAAGATAACATTTGGATTAGTGGTGGTGTACCATAAGGCACCAATGTTCCCAAGCCCACGCCTGGTGTAGAAGGCCCGGATATTTTATTTTTTTTGAAGACATGTATGTTGTCGCATTAGGGGCAGTGCACCATGTGATTTTTATGGCAGGTGTGAAATCTTCTACGACTGATGCTGCATGCAAGGGTGCCTCAATTCATGCATATGGACTCATATGGACTTCATGCATGTAGACTTCATGCATCGATTTGTTGGTCATGTGTGACATGCTGATATTTGTAATGCATGCATGATTTCATTTGTTTTTGGGTTAAGGTAAGATACTTTTGGCACTAGAGATGCAAGAGTTGGAGCTTCTGATGATGTTGAAGCAGAAGCGGATGGAAGAAGATAACCTTGCTTCCTCGGTCAAAGTTCCACATGTCAAATTGCAGCCACAACCACCAGTTGTCAGTGCGACCCTTACTTGACCAACTAGATATATCATGCATACAGTTGTGTACCAACAAAAGTGAATTTGTTGGATTGGTTTCTGTAAGGCCCTGATGCTTTGGAGACGCTTGAGATGCAAGTGGCAGATTGGAAGCCTGACATGCATGAATCCTGTTCGCGGTACTGGGCGGAAATCTACCAACAAGAGGCTAAGGCTAAGGAAAGTGTTCAACCAGTGGTTCCTGAGAATACTGCTAACAAGGGTGGCCAAACTATCTTGGATGATGGTGAAGATGAAGATAGTGACTTTAGTGAGTGTCCCCCTACGGAGTCGGAGACAGATGGTGATGATGATCATGATCAAGTTGAACTCACAAAAGTTCCTACTGAACCCCCCATGGGCTCCACTGCACCATTGGAAGATGCAGTCCCTCGCATGCATGCAGGGGCAATTTGATGGATTAGAAGTTAGAATATCTTGCATGCATGTGGTTCTTTTGTTTTGTTGTGCACATGCATATATTTCAACATTCAATCAGCAAGCTACTAAAACTTAGGCTGATGTTGCTGGAGCTGGATGCCGGGAGTTGCTTCAAGCAGGTGCTGAGATGGGACCTCCTGAGCAGAAAACTCGGGGAAGGAAACGTAAGACTGATCCAAAAGCGAAGGCGAAAGCCAAGGCTAAAGCGAAGGCTAGAGCTAAGGCTCTCCCTAAAGGGAAAGCTCGGGCTAAGGCGAAAGCTAGTGCTAAGGCGAAAGCCAAGGCTCTCCCCAAGGGGAAAGCAAAGGCAGCACCGAAAGCTGCACTTGCAAAAGGAAAAGCAAAGGCTGCACCGAAGCGAGTTTTGACTGAGGAGCAGCGAAGGATGAATTCCAAGAAAAGTAGTGCCTACCATGCTGCTTGTAAGGCAGCTCGGGATGCAGGATGTGATGATGAAGAGGCGAAGCGTAGAGGAAGAGAAGTTACTTGATTTATGACGAAAAAAAACATGCATGCCTTTATTTTGTTCCAAGAGCATTCTGTGGATCATTGATATACCTTAAATCATGTACATAATAAGTTCTTCCCCCATGCATGATCCTTTAGTTTAATCCGTTATTTTCTACCTGCCTTGTGTCATGTATGCCCTTAAGGTATTTGGTCCATACAGTATGTCTAACTGTTAAACATAGTGCAAAACAATGTTGCTCATATGTACCATCAAATGTATTAGGCTCCCACACATCCTTAAGTTGTATTGTGACATTTTTAGTGAGATACTCTTAAGTTGTTCTCTTTTTGCTCCACAAAAGCTATGGCTTTAGTGGTGGCCTGATGTCTGAGTGGGGTTTTGCAACTACCCGTGGGAATGCCCATGGGTTTTGCCGTTGGATGCTCACATGCTTTCATGCATGTGCTACTTTATCCTAGTTGTTCCATGTGCGTGAGAACATGCACTTAGAGTCGTGGTGATGTGAGATCTCAAGATTCCGGGGTCTTTGTCTTGAAAAGAAACAATTCATGCATGGATGTGATTTCAAAGCCTTGATGCCCACTTGTGTCTTTGGCAAATGGAGTTCCATTTTTGCAAACCATGCATGATTGCATTTTGAAATCTGATTTAAAATATGAATATGAAGTCTCGTTGGAGGTACGGTTTCCAAGTTCTGCCTTGAGTTCTTCAGCTGGTGCCCTTCCAACAAATGCAAGTGCTTGAGATTCAATCATGCATGCATTTATGTATTGTAGGCATGCATGCATGTTGTTCCACCTTTGTTTTTCATGTTGCAGTTTTTTTTCCGTTTCAAGCATGTCAACAAACAAACGGAGCCGGGATGGGAAGGATAAGGCAAGGGTTGCTTGATGATTGTTTTGAGTTGTTTGTGCTAGGTTTTTTTTGGTTTGTGAAACTTATAATGGTGAACCTTGAGGAGGCCATCTACAGAGCAGCCATGGCTCCTCCCATCCAGATACTCCCTGCGACGGTCTCAGAAATGCCACTGATGGGAATAATGAATTTATACATGTTGGAGTTTCAGAAAAAAACCTTATACGCCATCCCCATCAAAATGCAGGATGACCCATCGAATTGGGAAGTGGTGCTCGGACGACTTGGGGCATGGACCTCAACTTTTATCATCGATGCTAGTCATTGCATACTGCCCATGCATGTATAAGGTGGCGAAAGAAACGATCAATACTATGTCAGAGGAGATTAAAACAGGTAGGGTTTTGTCATTAGATCTTGAGTTTGCATTCCTAGCAGGACGCAAACCTGGCATCGGTCACGCACAACTTGGCTGCTCTGATCCCTGCACAGGAGGGTGGGTTTTCATTTAATTCATGCATTCATGGTCATACATGTTCATGCATGATCATGCATGAATGCAGGAAAAACCTGGCACTCGGATGACTTTCCAACTTCAATTGGAAGACAGGCTTTTGTTATATATGTTATATAATATATATATATATATATATTTGTTGTTTTTCAAAATGCATGCATGTGCTGTGTAGTTGTGAACCTCTTTTGTCCAAACTTGTGATGAATGTGTGCTGCCTTTTTTTTGCAGGCGGACTGAAGATGCAGCTGGATCCAAACCAGCCCCAGCTCCAGCCAAAGTGATGAAGAGTCACCCGAAGGCCAAAGTGATGAAGAGTTACCCGAAGAGTAAACCAACTGGGCTTCAACCCAAACAACCAGCAGGACCACCGCCTGCAAAGTGTGGGGGCCAGTCTAGTACTTCCCAGCCACTCCCTGTTAAGGCCAAGCCGGCCAAGCCAATTCCAAAGAAAGCCAGGCCTGTTGACCAACCTGAAGTCAAGAAGACGTTGTCTTCAGGTAAAGCCTGCCCTCCAACACCACCAGCCTGGGTTGGACCATTGCCCGAAGCATGGTGGCCACCCCCGCCCCCATCTCCAAGAAAGAAAAGTGATGATGATGATGATGCAGGCAGGAAATGATTTTGCTATGACCTCCCATAAAATATGTTCACTGCATCCAGGTGAGTGGGGACAATCCTTTTCCTGGAAGAAGTATCGAGGCTGGAGCTGGTTAGTTTCAGCTGTCCATGTGGAACTTAGATTCTGTGGGAGGCTCTGGATGGTGATGGGACCAGCTTCCAAGATAGTGCAATTCAGCGAGCGGTGGAAAACATGCATGTTTGCGTTGATGCTTTTGTTGTCCAGCTTGCTAATCACATGCATGGACCTTGCCCTTTAAAAATAATAATGGGGAGGTACTTCATTATGAGCTGGCTATTGGGCGCTATGGGGTCAGGTGCCTCCATCCCATTTTGTGCGTGTTTTTTCAATGATTTCTTCTCATGATTATGCATGAGTCATGCATGAAGTTTTTCTGATGTTTTTCATTATACATGCATTGCCATGCATGGGACACATTGGCATTCATGACTATTCATTCATGATGCTGTATGAGCTGTTTACTTTCTCAAAGCAACACCTTTTGAACCTCTGGTAGTGAACATGCCTTTCTGGGAGCGTGGTTCCATCGTGCTGTCTTTGACCCACTGTGGTGCTCCGAAGGCCTGTCTTTTTAAAGAAACTAAACCATGACTCAATCATGCATACTCAAGGCCCTGGTGTTGTTTGAGGGGATGGGGTCCTGGGAAGGTGTTGATAGCCATAGTGCTGATCTTAGTTTCAAAAACAAAAACCGTATATACATAGAGAAGAGCTCCATGATCATGTATCTTAGGTGCTATTAATGCTATGGAATTCTGGTCTTCCTTGGGAAGCTCCAGACTTCCAATTCGTCGAGCTGTTTGCGGGAAGAGGAAATGCCAGTCGTGAGTGGCTGGTTACTCAATTTGTGTTTGTTGACTTCATGCATGTTGTCAAATAGTGGCACCATGTGTTCTAGGGTGATGTTCCTGGTTTTTCTGTAAGGAAGAAGTCTGGATTCAATGTTGCTGCATATGACCGAGAATATGGTCAACGTGCTGGAAAACCAGAGATGATGGATTTCTTATCTTCTCAGGGGTTTGTGTCTGCTCCCCAGTTGGACCATCTGATCATATTGTTTTTATATAAGTTTTCTGCCTGGCCAGGCTGGCTATCTTCGCATGTCTGAAGCTGGCTCCTGGGTGTTTGGCCCTCATGGGGCCTGATTGCTCTAGCTGGGGCGCACCGAATTTGGGAACCACAATGCGATCGCAATTGAACAATGCAATCGGTCTACTTCTTCGTCCAAATGTTTATGATGGGAACCTGACGGGGAGTAGGTTTCTTGTTTGCATGCATGTTGTTTGAACAATTTAAGCATGCATGATATGCATTCACAATTGAAAGATCTAAGGCTGGTGCTGGCATGCATCGTTGTTATTGCTGTTCATGGTCTTTTTTTGGTTGAGCAGCCCCGGCAAACTCATCTTTTCAATCATTTTCGGTGGCAATGGTTTCAAGAAAAGATTTGCTACGTACCTTGTCTATTGTGCATGTGTTTTCAAGCTGTGGTTGAACCCATCATGCATGACTTCTGGTTTGATAATGATTTTTGCTAGGTATATGTCGTTTCCTGGTGGATGATGGCGTACGGGCATCCCACGCCAAAGAGACAACAGGCTCGTTCGAATTGGTCTGCAGTTTCAGGGCTGGATACAGGAAGCATGGTGGCTGCAGCGATGAGAGCACATACACAATTTGCAACTACAAGCCTTGGCCTTAGATATGTTTACTAGTAAACATATGTGGTTTTATTGTTAATTGTTGTGTGTAATTAGCTTAGGTCGTAAAGGGAAGACTTGGTCAGGCAATGGTAAGTTGAAATCCACTGGGTGCCTTGGATTAATCAGTACGTGGTTTTTTGGCTGGAATTTTTGATGACCTATATAGATCCCTTAATCCTGACAGGGTTTACCCGCCTGCATTTGGACGTCGCCTGCTGGACTTATGGGTGGCCACAGAAGAGAGGCCTACATTTACACTCAGGACTAATATTTTTTGATATTGCAATAGTTGCTCTTAAGAAATTGATCTTGATTGCAGGACCAAATGTGAGGCGAATGTAAAACTGTCTGATAGAGAATTGTTTGACTCCCTACCTCTCAAAGATGTTTGGGTGGATGCTGATGTGACATCAGTCTTTGAATACTTGTACATGCATAAAAAGACTACCATTCCTGATTCCTGGGTTCACTCGATGCAAAACTTCCGAAGGGAGTTACTGGATGAAACCACAAGTGACATGAATTTGGTACAGGAATATAATAGATTGGTCTCACCCAACAAATAATTATCCATTTCTAGCCTTTTGGTGGCCAGAGCCTTGGCGCGAAACGGGCGCAAAAAAACGCGAAACGGGCGCAAAAAACCACAAAAAACCGCAAAAAAAAAAGGTGCTCGTTTTGAAGTGAGTGGATTGGATGTTGATAAAAGATTCACATGCATGATCATGCATTCCTTTAGGTGTCATGCATGCCTCAGGGTTTTCTGCACACGGCGTCATGCACTTCATGCACGCCTTATGCATTCTGTAGCTTTTTCTGGTTTCCAAAGGTATACCAGTGCTTGGGGGATGAGTAAAGAATCTTTAGAAAAAGGGGCAGACATGCTGCGAATGAACACCGGTGACATGGATGCGAACACATTGGATGACATGATTAAGGCATGCATGAGAAGTTGACTTTTATGAAATTCAAGAATATATATATATATATTAATTATTTAATGATCTAACCATGTCTTGCCTCAGGAGAAGATGCGCCGGATTAAAGACCTACAAGCCCAAGTTCTAAGTGAAGTAACACCTGGTTTGAGTGAGACTCCTGCTCGTGATGCGGCTCCAGGTCACAGCCTTAATTTAGTACTAACTTCATGCATGTTCGTGCAAAACTTCATTTGCCACCATTCCCTGTTTAAATAAATTAGCTGTCATGCATGAAAAGGTACGAGATTCTTTGCTGGTGATGGGGGCAATGGTGAACATGCTCCAGGGACTAAGCAGGTGTGGAATGTCAAAGTGAATTGTTGAACCATATGTTCTTCATTATGGAGTGGATAGATTGAACCAATTTTTCAACATGCATGATTTCCATCTACTTGACAAGCCAGGTTGCTTTGGCATCAGCTGGTCTTCAACAAGTGGCATCTTTATAGAACAAGAACTGTTGTTTTGAAAATCACGCAAAAGAATTATGTCCTTGAGGTTACGCCTCCTGCAGCTGATGAGGTTTGGACTGCTGCACTATGTCTGCAAAAATTGCACTGTTTTCATGACTGTCAATGAGAGGAGCCAGAACGAACTCCTGATCCTGCTGCTACCCCCGAAGGACATTAATGACATAGATGTGAGTCATGTGATGTTTTCTCTTGGGGGCTATTCTCTCTTGATGTGTTTCAAATCATGCATGGTCCATGCATGTTACAAGTTTGCTTTTCAATTTTCTGCAAATATCTTTTTATAATGCTGTCAACAAAAAACTTCATGCATGCATGCATGTTTTTGCAAAACATGTGCTATGTTGTTTTTCCTTATACTATACCTATATGGAAGTATTTTTGGCAAAACACATGTGTGTTGATGAATTAAAAACTCATAAAGACGTACAAGTACATGTAGTACACATATGTCAGGAGATGGCTATGGTTCAGAACGTCCAGTTGGGACTTTCACTCAATGGGTGGCAAACCGAAATGCTGATGACCAATTGGTGAAGAGTCTTGAAGAGGCTTTTGAAAAGGAAGGTGAGAAGCGAAACGATGTGCCACCTGAGCCTGAAAAGCCTGAGGATTCCAAGAAAGACCCACCAAAGGACACCCCCTCAGCACGTGTTCAAGCTGTTTTGCAAGCCAACAAAGACAGGCAAAAATCATCAGCAGATGTTTTGAGGCAAGCTTTGTTAGCACTTGGGCCACCGGGAAAACTCCCCCAAGATGTACTGATGCAAGAACTTGCAAACTTACATGCTCAAGTGCATGCTGGTGAGGTGAAGGATTCTAAAGCTTTGAGTGCTTCAGAGAAAGGGCCAGCAGATCGGTATGAGAAACCTGTTGCCCCAAAAACCTCTGACTCTGCTGCACCAGTCCCGCCTGTGACTCAACCTCCTGTAGGCCCAGCAAGCCCTGTCCCCAGTCTAGGAGGAACCACCTTGCAACTTGGCAGCCCCAAAGCACTTGAGAATGCAGCAGCTCTGGATAAGGTCACCCCAGCAGCACCTACGGAAACACCTCCACCTGTGGAAACACCGCCTCCAGTAGGACCTTCTGATTCTGATGTGGCAAAACAGCTGGAAGCACTGAGGTGAGGGTTGGAGGGGCTGATTTCATGCATGATCCTCTTTTTGATTTAAATTTATAATTATGTAAACATCATGATATAATATACAAAAATGATGGATTGTTTGGCTTTTGTTTGTTCCAGGCTTGGCAAAAAAACTGGTAGCTATGACAAAGTGGATCATCAGTCTCTTGGTTGTAATGATTTGGCTTTTCACAATACTTCAAGGTTTTGATGTATATGTGTGTTGTTTGAGGCTGCGCAGGCACGTCTACAGCAATGGTACGCAAGAGATGCTTGATGCCTGGAAGTCCAAAGAAGTTCGTTTTTGGGCAGCACCAAAACTTGTCAATCCTGATTGCATGCATGTTATGTGTAGGTTCAGTGTATGTTTTTATATGTTAAATTATCATGCATGATATCAATATTTCAACACACAGTTGCTTCAGGAACGAAGATGAAGGAAACGTTTCTCAAGACAGGATCTTTTGAAGAGGTCCTTGCTACGGTGAAACAAATTCGGTCCAAAAGTGTGAAGGATGAGGACACTGAAAAGCCAGTGACGAAGCTAATGTTGAAAGAAGTGTGGAAGTGGGATGAGTACAAGCCTTAGTTTTCCTTTGTGAGTCTGGTGTGCATGCATGCATGCATGCATGATAATTTTGTTTCACGCAGGTTTCTTTTGGGCATTCATGCTTTGCTCATGCATGTATTTTTTTTATAACATTAAAGGTACAAACATCTTCACTACATGATGAAGAATTGTTCCCACAACTAAGTTCGATGATCGACAATGCATGGAAGTGGGCTGCTGCGAATGGACGACTTCAAAAGAATGAAGTCAATGGAGCGGAGTATGCAACTCTGCCAGTTGACTCTGTACGCTTCAAAACAAACGAAGCTAAGTCCTCTCTTACTGTGCAAGCGAGTGCAACCTTTCAGGATCTGTTGACCATGCATGTACATAAAATGACATGCATATGTGAGAAGGTCTTTTTCTTGTCATGCATGATACGTTAAGCAATTATTGAGAAATGATTTTGCAGGACAACACTGGAACCCTTTTGGATATGGCTCTCAATGCCAGCCCTGCAGCTGGTGGGACTGGAGATGGTGAAACAGGTACTGGAGATGAACCACCCAAATCTCTGGCTATCCCGTGACTTGTGAGCACCCCAAATTTCAACATTTCAACATGCATGGAATAACGTGGATCCAACTCATCTATAAAGATATATCATTGAAGATTGGTAGCCTGCATGGCTTTTTTTTAATGTTTACTTTGTGTGAATGTGCTGAAGAATTATCTAAGGAAAGGACCCCTAGAACGGGTTCCATTCCCAACACTGTCTCAGACCCAGTCTCCGTTCCAACAACTGGGGCACCACTTGTTGCTGCTCGGGAAGAAGATTGACGCAGCCCAACTTTCCAAGGATCATGCAATGAGGTTTGTCTTCATGATGTCCTAGTATACTGTGAACCCATGCATGTTTGAAGGAGAAGTTAGAGCCGCACAGTGACAAGAAAGCTGCAGAGTGTGGACCCCAAAGACAGTGTGTTTGAAACTTCATGTGTATCAATGTGTTCCTAGGCTTGCCAAAGGCATTGGGGAACCTTTGGAGGAACTGAAGAAGTTGAATGAAAAGTTGATCAACTTGCAAGCTGCTGCCATGGTCCAGGCACCTGACAGGTGGGCTTGTGTGTGTGTGTGTGCGTGTGTGTTTGTAAGTCTAGATGTGTAACATTACTCGTTGGCATGTATGTTTTTTTGTTTGGTAAGCTCACTTTTCATCAGGGCAAAGAAGGATGAATTGGTGAAATACTTCATCGAGATCACGAAGAATGACACGATCATGAACAATTGGCTGGCACGTGCAAGGTCTAGACCTTAGAATGGAATCAGTTCAATATAATGCAGATTTTTCCTTGACATCAGGAGCTACAAACCACCATTGACAGATGAAGAGAAGGCAGCACGAAAAGCAGCTTCCAAGAAGAAAAAGAAGAAGGGTGTCAAGTCAGAGGAAGATTCAGTGTCCGATGAGTCCAGGTGCAACTGTGAATGTCTTCTCACACACTATACCTTTGAATTTTCATATATACATATGTAGTCTGCATCAATGGATGGCAGGAAGAAAAAAAGCAAAAGAAAGAGAAAGAGTGAACGGTCGAACATGAACCAAACATATAGATATACCTTGATGGCATGAGTGGTTTGTGCCACTGTTTTGATGCCAATGGATGATAGGAAGAAATGTGAAGGAACGCCTTCTCGCTGATGATAGTGCCAGCTACCGGCTTGAAATGGAATGGAAAAAATATTCTCGGATCAACATGTTATCAACAAATTTGAAGCACCACCCAAGTCAGCATTCATGACTGAACATTCATGTTGCCACGCATGAAAGGTTTTGAATAAACATGCATGTGGTGCAGGGTTTGCTTCTTTTTTACCATGCATGTTCAAACAGACATGTTCAATCATCATGCTCCCCGTACGCAGGTATTGATTTGGTTGGGGAATCAACGGGAACTGCTGAAGTCAAAGATGAAGGCTCACTGAAAGATATTTGTACATGCATGTGATTCATTCTTAAACTGTTTCAAGAGTTAGTGCCAGGTGAGGTTGATGACAATGAATGCAATTTTGAAGAGCAGCTACTGGAAGAATTGCTGCAACACTTTGAAACTGGAGTGGGCAACCCAACATTCATTGATGACCTCCATTCCTGAAAAGACAAATTGTGGATAAATGTAGCTAAGGCTGACAGTGCTAGATCATGTATATCGGCATGCCGGATAACAAGCAAATTGCAACATCCAACTGGACGTGCTGAACTCAATGTGTGTCAGAAACATATTTGTCTTTGTTGACTTGTGGATAAAACTTCGAATGACTTACCAAGGTTGGTCCAATGTTTTGATGCAAATTGCAAGCTGGCAGAACCCAGCACACTGGTCACGCAACCTACATGCTTTGATATGTCGTTGGAACTTGTCTTTGCCAATTTCAATTGGTAGTGTGCAGTGCCCTTGCTTTTTCCAAGGCAAGACGTCAGTGATTCCTTGGCCAATTATCCTTCTCTCAAGTTGGATAAAGACAATTTTCAAAAAAACGAGAGGTTCTTTGCTCATGAATGGCTTCGATGTGGATGATGAACAACATGAACTTCAGTTATCTAGTTTCTGGCAGCTCTACAAATATGTTGTGCCAAATCATCCGGTGTTTTCTACACATGGGAATAGGCTTCATCGAGTGATACCAATGTATTACCACGGTGATGAAGGAAGAGGCAAATTGAGGCGACCAGTGCTGATCACAAGCTATGTGGCAGGACTGCCAGCTCGTGGACACTCTTTCCTGTCTAGGTTCCTTGCAGCAGTGTTTCCTGGAGAAAGGTATGCTGTTGGACCGGATGGTGTGGAAACTCTTCAAGCGCTCCACCAAGCATTGTCCCAAGATCTCTTGAACCTGTTCTCCAATGGTTTTGATGTCACGGCCTCAGAGTGTACCATGCGTGATGTTGCTTGATATGCTAAGTTGATACTTAATGTTAGTCCATGATTTGGTGAGTCTGCCAGGTAGTCAAGAAAAATGGTTCCTCTCAAACAATGTATATTTGTATGATTGGCGTCCGTGGAGATTGGCCATGGCAAAGTGGCTGGCATGCATATATGCTTGTCAGGTCTGTTCTGCTGGAATTCTTGCCATGATATATGAGTGACATTCACAAGCATGCATGCATGAGGAAAATGCCACCTATTGTTGACGGGCTTTACCAGTGCAAGAGTGTGTCATCTTTGTGATGCACAGGCCATATACCCTGGGACTTGGGACTGGTTAGAAGTCTAGTCTATGTAGTTAAAGTATTTCAAACATGCATGTGTGCAGGATTGGTGGAGGACAGACGCAAGAGCAACATGGAGGTCGCACCGGCCAGGGTCTGATCCAACTTATGCCCCTTCAGCATTGAGTGTGGTTCCTGGATGTGATCCTTTCACAGCATGTCCTGACCAAGCTCATACTTGGCATCTGGGTGTGGGACAGGAATTCTGTGGGTCAATGATAGTGCCTTTGGTTGGCAAATTTGTCAGGTTACATGCATGCTAAGATATTATACATGCATGCATGCATGCATGATTGCCAACTATGCCTGCATCTTATGTGCATGGTGCTAGTTAAGGTGCTTTTGGCATGTCGCCTTCATTTGTGGCCTGGGGGCAATATAGAAGATCGCTTGAAAAATGCGTTTCAAAGTTTCGACTCCTGGCGCCGTGTACGACGACTGAGCACCAGCATCACCAAATTTGAACTCAAAACATTCAAATGCACATCGTGCCTAGGCTTCAGGGATAGGATAAAAGGTGGTGTCAACATTGCAATTTTTGCATTCTTAGGTTGCCAGCTTTGAAAAGTTGTTATCTCCCAAGGCTTTCAGATTGGCCCCGCTTTTCGGGCAAAGGCTATGATACATCAGCCTTGTGTCGGTGGTTGTTTCATGTGATCAGTGGTGCTGATGCTGGTGTGGTGACCTAAGTCAATTCCAGTTGCATTCAATGTTTCCTTGAATGATGGTGTGCAAAGTTTTTGACCCAAAAGGTTGCCTTGTGAACTGTAGTCACTGACTAAGGTGGTCCCAAGTGATTTGCTGGAGTTATTGAAATTCACTATGATTGCCATTGATACCTACTTCCGTGCTATCAATGTGAAGGGCAGGCGTTGGATCCCTGCCCCTGAAGCCCTGAACTTGTGCCAGCAATGCCAGAACATGTGTGTTTCCTGGCACCCAAAACATGTTTTTTTAGTTGAATGGATGTCATGCATGGTGCAGGTAATATAACCACACTTAGTTGCATGCATACTTGCAAATGTGCTGCAGGAAGGGTATACTGCTTTGGCAGCCTATTGCAAAGCAAAAGGCTGGAATATGTTTAAGCGAAAACCAAAAATGCACATCCAACAAGAAATCGGGTTTCTTTGCTGCATGGCTACTGGTTTCTTTTCAATCTTGTGCATGTGTGAGGTTTGAAAAAACAACATGCATGGTGCCTACTGTTAGGGCAAAACATGCATGCATTGCTTGTTCGGCTAAGGCTCTGGATGCATGATCAACAATCAAGAGGAGCATTAATGGTGATGTCACCCATGTGCTACATGGCAAGCATGTGGTTTTTCAAGCATTTAGTGTGGTATTGTGATATCCTTGTTGGATCTACTTACTCAGGCTTTGCTACATGGATGGACGAAGACTACATTGGGCGGGTCATGGCCCTATCTTTTGCCATATGATTGCTTAATTTGAATCATGATTCTGCTTTGGATAAATTTACATGCATGCAGGTGGCACGAATGTCCAGAAGGACACATGCATTCTTGATCAGCATCCGCACCACAAGACGTGCTTTGATGCATTACCAACGCACATGGCGGCTTAATGGATATTCACGATGATATGCTGGCTGAACAAAAAAAGTGCATGTTATGGATGTTGGGGGGTCAGGTGTGGGTTTTGGGAATGGATCGGTTTATGATATGTTAATCCATGCATGTATACACCCAAAAAGATATCGATATATATGCATGAGTTTCTGAACCACAACTTGGACACAAACACTCGTACACCTTTTTTTTTCACCATATGAAACGAGCATAAAAAATTGAACCGAGCAGAAATAAAGTGGTACAAGTTTTTGTGTACCAAACGGTGGTTCAGGTATGCTTTTTTTGACCGCCAACCATGCATGCTGGCGTGTAGGAGTTCTTTTGAAAGCAAGCGGAACCATTTGGTTCGCCCAAAATATGCAATGCTATGAAAGAGATAGGTCTTTGCAGACTTGATTGTCTGCAACTTCAGGCGAAGATCGAAGGAATGCTGCGAAAAAACTGTGATGATCTGCGAGCTTTCTTGGAAAAGATAGATCCAACCGACTTGGGAGCCCTTGGCTTCTTGTCGTTCAGAAGCTCACATTTCCAAAAGCTTTCTTTAGAGCACTAGTCTGATAGTAAGTACTCCAAAGTCTAATACGGTTGATGGACCAAATCCGGTCAACTCTTGGGTTTGGATGTTGACATCCCGAGGCAAGCTCTGGAATGACATTGAGATTTTGAATGCGAACTTGCCATCGCACAATGTGACGACCACACGGTCCCACATGGCAGAGGTCTTCAGGAAGAGCTTCCGAGAACTCCTGTGACTCGGCTGCACAGGAACGGAAAAGATGTCATGTTTACCCATGTGAAAGATGAGCAGAGTCAAACACTCCGAGGCGGTGTGTTAGTTCAAATGGAAGGGTTAATATAGTTGATACCTGGAAAACATAGTGTACCATTTTTTTAGGCAACTGTGGCTGGTTTTAGGGGTAAAGTTGAGGGAAATTATCACCAACTTGT
>OMLO01002029.1_pt1 | contig 16073 bp, 15 predicted proteins | sample 1674811 | NCBI WGS metagenome assembly OMLO01 (sample SAMN06265003, study PRJEB25207) | coral metagenome | isolation source: Coral host | place: Mexico:La Bocana,Puerto Morelos, Mexico | collected 2008-11-13 | reverse complement strand
CCCCAGCAGGCGCATTAGCCCATGTACCCTGCTGTCATACGAAGGGAGTTTCCCCTCGCGTTGGCCTCAAAGACGGGAGGAGGAGGGAGAGGGCGGGGTGAGGCTATAAAGGGTTTTTTTTCTTTCCCGCCCGACGGTGATGGCCGGTTGTGCCTCGGACGGCCCAACCTGGACGGTCTCAACCCACTCAGAGAGGGGTAAGGGGAAGGGGAAACTGAAGAGGGACTGGTAGTGCTGCTCCTGTCGGCCCAAGTCGACGGCCCAGAGCGATGACAGGTGGTGGATGTTATGGAGGGATGAGCCATGTGCGTGGTTGACTAAGGTGGGTGTGAGTTTGAGGGGTACCAAGAAGGTTCCATTGCTGCTAAATCCCTCATTGCTGCTTAATGTCTCACAAAGCCACCATTGTATACTTAATTCCTGGTGCTCCCCAGCACATTGCATGTACTGCTCTGGGAACATGATGATCATGGGCCAAATTTGCAAAATATGTGGACTTTTCAGTGCTTCATGAGTACAAATCATGAGCCAAATTTGCGAAACATGTGGAGTTTAAGGGCATGAGTATAAAGATATGAGCCAAATTCTGCAAAACCATGTGCAGGTTTTTGAATGCTTCATGCGAACAGAAACGTTCCAAATTGATATACCTATACACACGCATTGTGTGTATAGGTGGAAAGATATAATATATATATATATATTTATGAAACAACACGTGTATATATATACACATGTTTTTTTTGGGGGGCCGGTTTTGGAAAACTGTTTGGCGCATCGGACAAAAACAAAACAAACAAAGAAACGAGGAGAAACGAAACATGTAGATCCAAAAACAATCCACGGTCGATCTGGGGTTTGTATTTTGAGTCATCAAAATATATAAGGATCGATGTAGGGGTTTTCAGTTTTAACGTAAAGATTTGAGATGTCATACATTTATTTTTTGTTTGGAATATGCGGACGTCCTGTCTTTATAGTTGGCCAAAAGGATCAATCAAAATGGCGGTTTCGACCTTTTTTTTTCCATCCGGAAATTCGCATTCGAGAGTTCAAAGGCTATACATAGTCCCATACTTCCAATCCTGAGTCGCAAATTTGGGCTCTGCGGGGGTGGCAGGGATAAACCATGGCTATTGCGCGGAAACAGTGGTATGATGACCAAAGGGCTAAAAGGGTAGAAGCTTTGAGTTTCCAACTATGGAAGGCTTTGATAGAACCTGATCAAGGGCAACATGTTACTTTAACTGGATCCCTTATGGCTGCAAACCATTTGCGATCCAAAAAAAGTAAACAACAATTTGCTGTGATTGCAAGGGCATCCTCTGATGAGTTTGAAGAGAATGATTTACCAAAAGGTCGACGATTTTGGACCAAACGGACAGTTGAGGAAGCTGTTCGGGAACTGGTTCGCAAACATGATTTGCATCCACCCATGGTCAAAGGATTCGACTGGGGCACTTGGTTCAAGGATCAAAGTAGTGTCATACATTCTTTGGCGAAGAGGGCACGTCGTAACCGTCTTTCGATGGATGCTCTTGAAACTCTGCAGTATAACCCGGAGGACTGAATCTAAAATGTTCGTTTGTCACGACTGATGCATGTTGTGAAGTCTTGTCATCGTTTTGTTATTACCCATGTGTTGTGCGTAGGAAATATGGATATAGATATGTGATATGGAATATCAAAAATATACATATAATATATATAGATTGATATTTTTTTTTCGTAAAATGTCCATGCACTCATCCGGCACACTCACAGGAAGCCATGAGTCAGACTGAAGCTCCATCACCACCACAGGTGCCTTGGTTCGGTGGAATGGAATTTTGCATCAACAAGTTTCACGGTTTTGAAGTTTCACCTCCAAATTTCAATTCAGGATGGTGAAGGTGGACCACCAAAGACATTCGCTTCGATGAGACGATGCAATTCCAAAACGCAACTTTACTAAATTAAATCACAAGACACCTAGTCAATCTTTCCAGAAATTTTGCACATGTTAACCGCTTGACAGTTCTCACCATCATTCTAACTTAAATTGGTGAAAAACAAATCTTTCCATCTCAGGTCACCAGAAGACGCCCAGGCCGAAATTCCTAAAATTCACTTTGAATGGGAAGACTCCGGTTTTCAGGCGTTTGAGTTCAACTAAGTTGCAACCATGTTTCAAGTTCCAGCTGCATTTTCTGCACTTACTGCAGGGGCAGCCCACACTGATGCTTGGTGAAGACGAGGCTGGATTGAAAATCAAACTGAAATCACGATATGAAACCTTCAATCACATTGACAGGCTGCAGCTACCGAAGAAGATGTTTCCACCGTGAATTCTTCGAAGGACCCCTGAGTTGTTCATGCATATTTGTCACTAAAGATAGCTAAAGTTTCAGAAATCCATGGATTAAAAAGAGAAATGCTCACCAAAGCTAGTATGGACCAATCACTGCAACCAGTCACCCCTTTGCCTTTGATTCATCTTAATTCCAAGTGTTACAAAACAAACCCCTTCGGCACTTGACAGTCCCAGGAGCCAGATCGTTGCAAGCATCAGCTGCCAGACTCACAACCTGGATCGGAGGATTCGATGTGGGATATCACTCCACTCCGAGGGGAAAAACCAGAAGCTCCGGCATCTAGTGGTTCAGCTGGGTATGGTGGATACAACTCTTGGGATGGTGGTTCCTCCTGGTATGAATCACATTGGGATGAATCTGTTGGTGAGTGGAAGTACACCCCCAAGAATCTCAATGATACTTTTGACAAGAATGCTTCAACAGCTACTGGGGACATGGTTCAGGAGACTCCTTTTGAAGACTGGCTGATGGAGCAACAGGAAATTGAAGCCAAGACCCGATTCACTGATGTACCACCTACTGTGGAAACTCCCTGTGACCAATGGCTTCATGATCAAGAGGTACTTGAAACCATGCCATTGAAAGATGATGAATGTGATGAATGTGAAGGTGGCGAAGAGGAAGGCTTACTAGAAGCCGATCCCACAGTCGAACCACAGTGGGATATGTATGCAACCCCTCCTGAAGAGAAACAAGATGAACAACTTGGGGGGACTGACCACAAGCCCAAACAGGTCATCCACAAACGCCCTGCTGCAGCTCCGTCAAGTAGCAAAGCTACCATGGATGAACACTTCGGTGGAGATCCGGACGAGGCGAAACCTTGGGTGGTGGAGATGTCAAGTGGTAGCGTTGGTACAAAGCATGACAAACCAATCACGTGGGGTCCTATTTCCAAAGTTGCGGCTGTTCACTTCCAGCAGTCTGTGTTTGGGGTGCAGGCGATTGATTTCCACTCCTTTAGCTTGAAGGATTTGATCGCCTACACCAAGACAATCGACTATGTTGCTTTGGACTGCTGCAAGGATGCCCCTGACTATGTTGGTAAGACCATTGGGTACATTGGATGGCTTTGGGCGGAATGGCATGTTGATGGTCTTTCTGATGTGGCCTACTGGTTGATGGAAGAGTCACATCCTAAGCTTTCTTTCATGGTACTGTGACCTGTATCCGATTTGACTTTGGAGAATTACGAAAATAAAACTCCTTACTATTTTCAACTACTGCCCCAGGAAGATGTGGAACCCCGACTTCGATTTGAAGGATCAAACTTGGCTGGGTCTCACTGATGAAGAGGCCAGCTCAAACCACACTGTTCATTGATGTTCCATCACGTCCCATGAGTCAGCCAAGCAGCCAAACGGGCCATCCCAGTTATCTCCAGGTCTTGCATCAAGGTCGTTCTGCAAAAGATCCTGCACCGTGGTGGCATTAAAGCTGTCGAAACATGGAGTTGTTCAGTTAGTCGTTCCACCTCACTTCTTAAATACAAAAAAATCTAAGGCTGGCTATGATATAGCAGTACCAAAAGTGGCTGGTGCTTTAACGTCACATTTGCTGCCAGACCACATCATTGAGAAGGTAGTCAACGCCAAACAGCACCCCATGAATCCGCACAAACAACGTTTGATGGTGGCCGAGGCAAAAAAAGTATCCCCGGTTGAAACCAAAAAGAAGAAGAAGAAGTCGGAGGTTGGAACGGGGAAAGAGCCTAAGTCGAAGGCTAAGGCCAAATCTAAGGCTAAGGCTGTGACTCCGGATGGTGATGATTCTGCTACATCCCGTTCTGCTTACAGTGCGGCCAAAAGGGCCTTTATGGAGAAGTTCCTTAATTTATGTCATCCTCGTATTTATTGTTCATTCAAAAGATTTTTCTACATATGATTGTCAGTTGCCTTTATACCACCATAGAATTTAGTACATGCCACCGTCAATATACACAATTGGATGATCTCATGCATGAAGAGCTTGGAAACCTTCCAACGTAAACCAATGGAGTTTTGTCCCAGGTTGCAAGAGGAGGAATGCCATGTCCCTCACTGGCAGCGAGAGCTTAGGCTGGTTGTGAAGTAGGTTTCATCCATCCCATAAATCCTAAAACAATATATACAACCCCGCCCACGCTGCAGGTGGAAGAAGTCGGACACGTTCAACGGTCTTATCCAGGCTATGGGTCATAGTGAAGCAAAACGCCGCCGCTACATATGAAGTCTGTTGCTTGAATCTAGCAACTTTTGACTCTACGTTTTTGAATGCAATGAAATGGATCTCCTGGGGTTGTCGACACTTCTTAGGCTGGAGTGATTTTTCTTGGGGAAGTTTGAAATTGAAATCCATTTGTTTCAGAATTTCCACAAAAGAAAGTTTGCCCTGGAGATACCTTAGATCATTTGCAACATGGGGGTACCTTCTTAAGCTGTGCATGAGTAAGCCCAGCTTGACTTCAACACGTGATCGACCGTGCAGTGGTGCAACATTGAGTGTCCTGTTTGCTGCCAGCGATCTTTGCACTGCTCCCAGCTTCCAGCATGTTCCAGAGAAAACCATTGAAATACCTTAGATGTCATGTGTGATGCCGGTTCCAGTTTGAAAACCATAGACTTTTCGGATCATGAAGTACAGCAATTTGGCGCTTTTGCTTACATCTTTGTTGGCTAGCTGATGCCTCAGAGTTGTTAGTCGGGATTTCAACAAAGCCACTTTTGGAATGAACCCTCCATATATGCTTGTTCTCATGATTGTTTTTTTTCGGGGTGACCATGACCCATGTCCCCATGAGGTTTTGGACCAGTACCCGAAAGCCAACACATAGATTTCTTGGAGGTGTTCGCAGGTGGGGTCTTCAAACCTGCTATTCAGATTGTTCCACAAGTAGGTAAGAATCCACTATTGAAGTTTTATGAAAACGTCATCCTTGGCAAGGTGAGGCTTTACTACATTATGGGTGCCTCTATCATAATGTCAGCTCGGACTTCTTTGACGTTCATGCCCCAGTGAATTTCATGTTAACTTGAAACAATTTCTTGCCAATGGAAGTATATTTCCTTTCATTTGCTCACACTTGATGCTGTCAATGTTTTGAGGTCACATACCACCAGCGAATGAATATTTTGAGAAACCTGGGCTTGATGGCCCTTTTCCAATTTGTCTGACCCTGAAAAACAAGTTTATGAAATACACATTCTGAATGGTGATAGTTCGCCCTTGCCCTGAGGCTCGGAGACTTCGCCCTGGGGGCACCTGTTGGCTAGCCATCCCATGTTCGTCGTGGATTTTTATGCCACTCGCCACCCAAAACGACCGCCATATCCTGTGTGGTTTTGATTTGATGCTACTTGTTTCGCTGTGATCTTAAGGTCACGTGGATCCTCACATCGCAGTCACTGGCGACCAGGAGGCCCATGTTTTTTTCCCATGATCTTTTCCAACTATACTATACATATAAGAATATATACCAGAAGCTCCTCTTACTTGACCAAAGCTAAATCATGAGTTGTGACCCAGCCATCACCTGCCCATTGCAGCCAAAAGATCGTGGCACAGGAAATCCACTCTATACCTCGGTGCAAGAGGCAAACAGATTGACTCGGCGGGTGTGCTATCTGTGTGACCCCCAGGAAGTATACCTATGTCAAAAGAATTGTTTGTAAATATATACTAGCAAAAATCAATCGCATTGTATGTTCGGTTTCGGGATTTTTGTGTTCAAGGATCACCTACTTGGCAAAGCGTCGAGTGTATTTCGTTATCGAAAACCCATCTACATCGTTGCTTTGGCGGTACCGATGTGTGAAAGTAACTTGATCGAATGGAACTTGTTTCACCCGTTTCACCCGATGTGTTTCACATCATGTTTTCTTTGGCTTTGTGATGAAACATATTTCGTGGTAGGTATCAATGAAATGTTCTTGTTCATGTCTATCCTTTTTGCAAATATGAGACCGTATATTTGATATGCAAAGAAAAGAACTGTTTACAGTGCAAGGCGCCGACCATTGTATGGTGTATAGATATATATACAAATAAAATTCAAGGGCTCCAATTCGGGGGCACGTGGCCATACATATTTATATGCCCATTTTATTGGAAATGTCAACGACGGCGCTTCATGTGTTTAGATGGTAGAAAAACCTGAATTCAAACTTGGAACTAAGAAACTACTTCGACGTCTTGGTTGTCGCCGTATCACTATCAGCTTGGGTGCTTATGGGGCACCAAGTCCCAAACTTGCAGCTTACCTAAACATGTTGCTTCCAGCTTTTTGTGAACTGCACTGTTCAATGTTCCTTGACAGTTTCATTTGTAACAACCTGGTTTAAACTTACTCGGGATGTTGTGGCACTGGAGGTGACCCTGGTTGGCAACGCACCATGGTTGGAGAAGCTACGCATCACCATGTCAAATGACAGGAAAGTTCAGTTGAAACGGATCCGAACTTTTTTGAAGTTGGAGAACACGAGGCACTACATTGACAAACGAGGTCGTCACAAATGTGTCCATGCCTGAGCTATTTATATTCGACTTCGAAAAAAAAACAAAGTGTTGTCAATACAAAAGAACGTAGATGAACCCAAATAGAATCAAACATGTAGCATGATCATACCTGCTTAGGCTGGCGGGAAAGATTTAAAGCGATCACAAGTGTATCCTGGTGGTCTTGGATTGAAAGCTGGGGTCTAAGAATGCTTGTGGTCACATCGATACTGGAATACATTTTCTCCTTCTCTGGTACAACATTGTGTGATGATGTGTGATGGCATATCTCAACATGACCTTGAACAAAACACCATTGCATCCCTTCCCCCTTCGATCCATGCTTTGCTTCTGGCTCAGGTTGGGAAGCTGGTTCAAGAACAGGTCGATGAAACTCGACTTGAGGTGGTGCCTGAAGAAGCGATGCTCTTTGAAGATGAATCTTCAAGTGATGGCAGTGACAGTGGGTTAGAAAGTCTTTTGGGTCCTTTAGGGTTGTAAAGAGTAGCCATTTAGATGCCTGATGGTACAAACATGCCTAAAAACAATCCAAGGCGCGATACTTATAGCATAGTGAAGGCTAAAACAAAGTGCTGGTTGAATGGATTTGGATTGGATTTGTGAAAAAAACCAAACGTGACAAAACGTGTCATTTCGTGTCATTTCTTGCCATTGATATCTTAATCCCAGAAACAAACGTGACAAAACGTGTCATTTCGTGTCGGGTATTTTCACTTTGGTGCTTTTTCCAACAAGTGCTGTTTAGCCCAAGTTTTCCCATAGATATATCCCTTGGTCCTGCCCTTACATGGCTGGAAGTGGAGGGAAGGCAGCACCGAAGGCGGTGAAAGGAAAAGGAAAGAAAGGAAAGGTCGAACATGAAGTTGCGAAGGGAGGAGGAAAGGAAGGAAAAGGAAAGGATGAAGAACCTGAAGTTGCGAAGGGAGGAGGAAAGAAAGGAAAAGGTAAGAAAGGAAAGGATGATGAACCTGAAGTTGCGAAGGGAGGAGGAAAGAAAGGAAAAGGTATGAAAGGAAAGGATGAAGGACCTGAAGTTGCGAAGGGAGGAGGAAAGAAAGGAAACGGAAAGAAAGGAAAGGATGAAGAACCTGAAGTTGCGAAGGGAGGAGGAAAGAAAGGACAAGGTGTGAAAGGAAAGGATGAAGAACCTGAAGTTGCGAAAGGAGGAGGAAAGACAGGAAAGGGTAAGAAAGGAAAGGATGATGCACCTGAAGTTGCGAAAGGAGGAGGAAAGGAAGGAAAAGGTATGAAAGGAAAGGATGAAGAACCTGAAGTTGCGAAGGGAGGAGGAAAGAAAGGAAAAGGTATGAAAGGAAAGGATGAAGAACCTGAAGTTGCGAAGGGAGGAGGAAAGAAAGGAAAAGGTAAGAAAGGAGCTGATGAAGCACCTGAAGTTGCGAAGGGAGGAGGAAAGAAAGGAACAGGAAAGAAAGGAAAGGATGAAGAACCTGAAGTTGCAAAGGGAGGAGGAAAGAAAGGAAAAGGTGAGAAAGGAAAGGGTGATGGTGTTGGAAGCTGAGTCATTCTATATATATATATATATTTTTAAAATACATCTTTTTTTTTGTGACTCTCCTGATTGATCCCAGGCTGTCGCAACCCTGCCTCCAAAACGTCAGCGACTTGAAGAAGCCAACTCGGCAGGCTGTTTTGGATGATGTGTGACTCATGAATCTTCTTTCAACTTAGCTTTACTCTCGAATGAATGTACCACTTCTATCATTGGAACCGTATTTCTTGATGCCAGGATCTACTGAAAAAGCCGCTCCGTTGTTGTCTCAGCTGTCTTCATTCTTACAAGTACTTCAGTTGAAATCTTGGCAACACTGATGTATATGATACCATTTTGATGATTCATACCTATTGGCCAGGTCAACCAAGAGATCTCTCAGTGCCGTCAGCCTGGATGGCATAGTTGATGAGTCAAATCCTCGTGCCAAACGGGTAAAGGTTTTTTCAGAGCAACAGCGTGAAGCAATTCAATCAATGCAGTCTGCTAGTGAACTTCCCCATGAAGACCGAAAACGTCATTACGCTGCCCTCTCACGTCGCCTTAAGCAACCTGGACTCCCTGATGGTTTGATTGAGAAGTGGAAGGCGGCAAAGAGTGATCGTCAGAAGTCTTTTTCTCAGATATCTCTTTGTGTCAACTTCAGGGATGTATATACAGGTTTGTATCCTTACTCCAAAGTATTCCAACATCATTTCCCATACAGCTCTTCGCATCTTCCAAGGTTCGAGTTCTTGAAATGCTTCCTCCTTGACGAGAGCATGCAGTCGATGAGGATTGAAGCATACTATGTGGAGTATTGTCCTTGGATCGCGCTGTTTGAACTCAAATTGTTTTGATGATGGCTTTCAATCAAATATGCCTAGGCAATCTCGGAAAAAGTTGCGAGCAACTTACGTCGAACTCCCCCTCGACATCCTCAAGACCAAATATGACCCGAAATGGATTGACGAGAAAGTTGTGTCATGTCAGGCCCTAATATTTTATGCTCTTAATCCTGCTGATAGATCTTAACACTTTGGATTTTGAAGTGTCTTTTCAATTTGAGGCCAGAGTGGCAAACCTCATCCACAAGTCGGATGCTCATGTTTCATGTGCATCAAAGGTTCCATTGCTTTCTACTACTGCCATTCCATTCATCATAGTCAAAGCAACTGCCTAGGATCCCGACAATCCAGCAAAGAGGATCTATAAGGTGTTTGACAAAATCGAGGATATTCGACAGGAAGAGTCGACGACAGGTCATGAGACTCGCGCAGAAGCAAACGTACATGATAACCAAGCTGTGCGTGCTGCAGTTGCTGAAGGCTTGACTGCCTCTGCTGCTTCTTCTACGGGAGATCCCATGAACTTATGGGGGGGGCTGATGGTAAATGAAAAAGAGAAGAAGAAACGTGAACCCAAAGAGAAAAAGAAGCTTTCACCTGAAGAACAAGAGAAGAAAGATTTCGATACGGATGTTGCAAAGACCCTCGGACGAATGTGATCTATATTGATGACTGAAAGCAACCATTGATTCAATTTTCAGATTTTCCTACAAGGTCCAAACAAGGTGATTAACATGTGTCGTCACTGCTTTCTGATTCAGGATCTTGGCTTTGGCAACAAAAGCTAGATCTACAGCGGCCAACCTCACAGCTGCAAAGATTGCGCATCAAGAGGCCCCAATTCTTTTGCTTTTATTTGCAAACTACCATGACTTTGTTTGATCAGGCCTTGATCAAAAGCCTTGAGACGACCTTCGCCTCTGTGACTCATATGCACACTACGTTGGTGGCTTAGACACACACTGATGACTTAAACACGTTAATGATCGAGTTTGTTTAGATTTTGATTAAGGATCAACAACATGGTCTTCCAGCAGAAGCCCATCGGTGAGTGCGTGCAACAGATCAAATCCTTTGAGGCTGAACTTCAGGCGTTCCCTTTTGTTTTTCCTTTTATGCTGACCAAGAGACAGCTCATGTAATTAACCATCATCCAATCCAGTCAAAGATGCGCAATGGTCCTGGATTGCAGGCGGCGGACAAATCCATCAAGGATGCAGAGGCCATTGTTCAGGGTCATGAACGCCGTCCGCAACTTATCCCTACAGTTCCAATGTGTTTGATCAAGCCTTCTGAATTTTCACCACTATAGGTCTTGCTGCTGAAAAAAGAAAGTTGGAAGGAACAGGCAAGAGTAAGAAAGCAAAGGCCAAAGCTAAGACAAGTACCAAGAATGAGCACAATTCGCAACAGTTGGCTCGAATGAAAAGTGAGGTGTCTGAATCTACAACTCCCACGCACGAACCCGAAGAGGGAGAGTGGGCCGAAGACTGGGATGATGAGACATGGGATGACGACTAAGATTGCAAAACTGCAATTTCTACTTGTTCTCACTTGGCCATTGGGGACCCCGGAATAAATGCGTGATTTTCCCAACTAAAGTTAAAAGTTGAAAGTTTAGCCATTGGCCAAGTAGGGGTTTAAAGGATCCGGTGAAAAACCGCTAGCAGTTAGAAGTTGGGTTTACTTTGGGCGCCGTCTGCCGTGCAAGACGCACGTTGCTGTAATCCCAGCCCCTGCTTTTGAGAACACCGGTGTCCACTCAGCAAAAAAGTCCTCCTTCGAAGTTCGAAGATTGCAGCGCCAGTGCTTGCAGAGTTCAGCTTCCAAAGAGATCCTCACAACATTGAGTGTGCAGTCTTGACATGAACTCAAGCCGCTAGCCAAATCATTCTTCCGTCTTCAGATCACATCAGAAAAGAAATATTTTGGTTTCATGCGATTTCCATGTTGCGTTTTGAAGCAAAAAACTTTCACACTGAATCGATGTGTTCAAATTGACCGTTGTTCGAATACTCGGGCATGAAACCCCATGGTTCGAAGCTGAAAACTGTTTCGACTTCAACTGGCTCTTTACAGACTACTGTTGATGAGCTGGTATCTGAACTGTTCAATTTGCTTGGCAGAGGAGAGGTACCTTGTTTCAACTGATTTTCTTTCAAGATCAAAATGCCAAAGTGTTTTTGGAAAGTTGGATTCTTGTGACAGTCTGGATGTGTCACTATTCACTTAGTCAAAAATAAACAGGTAAGTCTGAAAGCATTGGATGTGGTGGTGGGTCCAAACCTCAAAGTGAAGAGTCAAGTCTGACAAGTCCAAACGCAAGAAATACATTAAGGCAAGTTGAAGAATTTGCCACATGTTTTGATCCCGACACCTAGCTGCAAATAGAAAGCATTTGAAAACCACAAACCCTTGAAATCTTGATCAACGATCCTTCATGAATTCCTCCCCCTTTTCAACTAAGTTTTTCAGGCCACCAGTGCTGGACCTTTCTCGACGTCTAGAATGCAATCATCGATGGGGCGCTGGAAAGGTCCTGGAAAAATGGGTCAATGAACAGCCCTGGAGCTTCTTGACAGCAGGACAGTGTCTTGAATGATCCAATCATGGAGTGTGTGAATCATTTTCACCCTGGGTCGATCGATCCTAGGAAAAAAACTTCCTTTGCCGATGACAATCAACATCCCTTCAGTCCACACCTCAACTATTGATGGAACAAGTAGTCCACTTGAGTCCCTTGAGGTGTGCGTGTGCTTTACATCTCTTTCTTAGGAATATGAGGATGCTCATGGGCAACTGAAGGGTGACTTAAAGCAGCAGATCTTATTGCCGCATGAGATTGTCGATTGTTTCATCCGCGAGGGTGAACTTCAAAGAATGATTGGAGATGGGGACCTTCAGCTGATACTACACCATTCATCAAACACATGGTATGTGTGTCAAGTCTTCTTAATGTATACATGCCAAGTGCACGTGCGATAAAATCAGATTTCATCAACTAAGGACTTGGCAGATTTCTGGACCCCAGAAAAAGGCACCACATGGTTTAAACAACATCCCATTTTGGGTGAATCTTGGATGAAATCTTGATGATGGAATTTTACTGAGTTTCAATATCAGACCTGACAATGCGTTTTTGGGGTGGGCTGACAACATCATGAGGATTCCACCACGTCGTTGTCAGCTTGTATTCCATACCGCCTTTATGGCGATGGGGCAGAAGCTCAACGCATCTCATCTGAAGTAAACCAACTATTGTTTCAAAATTGCATTCTCTGATTCAAGTGTTATTGGGTTTTCTCATCCACCACTGACTACCGAATCTTGAGGGAAGCAGAAGTTCGAAGTGCTCACAATGCAGTTTCCCAGATGCCCGTCCTCGGCAACCCTTGACTGCAGAATTTTGCACCATGGCTGCATCCGCAAAGGCAACGGGTTGTTTGATGTCAGTGTTTTCTTGTTTCCATATCTAGTGGGATCCCCAAAGTGTGCCTTGAGGCTTTCGGTCATGAATGCAACATATGCGAAACACGCTGCTCGCACCAAGATATTGGAAGTGCTGGCATGGAGCTGTAATGCATTGGGACCCTCACTTCAACTTTTGTTTTTTGTTTGGGGGTAGAGTAAAAGTTGAAAAATCTGATGGCGAAAAATCATCGAAATCAATGTCAACTGGGATTAAGGACATGGAGTTTTCCCCAGTACAGATCCGTGGGGCCAAGATTTTTCAACATCCTATGAACCGAAGCGATATCAAATGGCAGGATCACCCATTGGTGGATATGTCTTTTACTGTGGCATATTGGAAGGGCTGCAATCAGATCAGGACTTTCTTCGTTGTCTGTTTTCCCTTGATCGCACTGCGGCTCGACAGTGCTTCTGCATGTATTGCGATTCACTGCAATGGGTAACTTTGAGATCCCCAATTAATGAGCTGAACAATTTGGAAAGTCTGTACACAATTTTTGGGCCTCGAGAAGGTGACTGCGAAATCATTACCCCTGATCACTGGATTCGATTGCATGGCGAAACACCTTTGTGCAAAATCATTGGATGGGACCCCTCCCGACACCAATCTTCAAGATGACAATTGTTTTTTATTTGGGTGGCGGTATATTTTATAAATCTGGGAAAAAAAACAACGATCATGATTTTTGGCAAGCCCAGCCCAGGAATATTTCCCGACTATATGCACATCATGCACTTAGCGTGCTCGGTGGATGCAATTTGCAGCATGCTTCTGGATTTGACGGATGGCGGTAACCGCGATCAACAATTATCACAACTCTGGGAATCTTACAGAAAATGGTGCGAAGATGCGCGATTCTTGGATCAAACAACAATTTTTCTTGGTGAACCAAAGTCCTGTTTAAAAATGATCCGGTTGAAAAAGTCAACTGTCAACTATCTTTGAATTTGTGCTTATGAGCCCTAAAAAAATCAAAAACATAATTCCAAACTTTAAAAAAACATATATATGCCGTTTGGGGTCTGAACTGAACCAGTTGAATCGATCAGGAGTTCCAGATAGAGCTTCACGAAGGCTGTTTACCGGTGCTATTTTAAAACCTGGTGGCAACAAATTCACTGGGGATGTGAGCCAGAAGATTCTTAGTGCAACTGCTTGCCGCTACTTCACGTTTTGGCTATGCAATTTCTTGAACAGCTTTGCAGAAAATGATGACCCCTCTTTGTACCTGGGAAAATTGCCTATTCTGGCGGTATATTTTTGGAAACCATAATTTGTAAATCCTGGAAAGGTATTTTGGTTTAGGGGTGTTTTTGATTTTTCCAATATATATATATATATATATGAAATATAGAAACTTTCCCAGGTATCGCCGCGCTCTCATGGGGGCATTAGCATCGATGGAAAGTATTTCTTTGAGATCTGGCCGTGTGCTGACGGAAAGCGCTCACAAAGAATTTGAACGATCGTATTTGGTGTTTCGGGCTTCATTGAATTTTTTGGCCCGGCGGGCTTTCGAAATGAAAGTCCTACGGTACCATTTCCGACCGAAGCTCCACCAACTGGGGCACTTAGTGTATCATTTCTTGCCTCGCAACCCGAGGTACATGTCAAATTATACCGATGAGGACTATGTTGCGAGAACGAAACGTTTGGCAGAAAAATGCCACCCAAAATACGTTTCCCAGCAAACATGTTTCCGCTATGCGGTGCACATGTGCTTGAAGTGGTCGGGGCACGTGCAGTGAGAAGGGAAAAGAAAATGAGCGAAGTGAAACGATGTGCATGTATAACATATGGGGGGGGGGGATACCCTGGGGTTGCAGCTGTTTTGGCTCAAGGGCAGGTTCCATATTGGTAATTTGAGCCAGCAAGTCTACTTTTCAATCCAGCAAGTATACTTTTCAGTGTTGCTTGCATGATCTTCATGATAGAAATCTAGCTTTTCAAGCTGCCCTGTGGTGAATTGTACATTTTCCAGCATGTCAAAAGTAGCTGAAAACACCACTGTTATCTTAATGCCTTATTGCATCTAAATTTGGGTTCGATGGAACCTTCTTGGTTGATCGTCTCGGCATAGTGGTTGTAGGGCCTTCCAGCCCTAAAAAGTTCACGGCCGTACAACTCCAGCAAGCGGTTTACCTTGTCGATATCGGGCTCCGCAATGTCAATCAGACCTCTGACTGATTCTCCAGAAAGTTGCAACCATCGATCAAAACTCTGCAGCAAAACCTGGCGGTTGTCCCTCGTTCGTTCCTGTACTGGCCTACCATCTGTCAGCAGTACACTTGCTCGATCTGCAGCACGACGATGATCTCCACGATCACGAGGCCCCAGACTTCCATGGCTCGGGCCGAGAGGCATCGCGGCAACCCAGGGGCATCTACCGGATCCAGCAGAGTGGGCGAAAGATAGAGAGCAAGATCGACAGGGAAGAACAAAGTCGAGAAAAGGGGCGAAAAGACAGCGAAAGTCCAAAAGAGGGACAACGAAGAACCAAATCCAAAAGGGGCCTTCACCCGGAAAACCGAGTGTCTGATCAAAGGTCATACTTGAGACACCAGCCTGGGAGGACCAACCATAGGGATACGCCAACTTGGAGTAGTGGCCAAAACGAGACGAGTCAGTCCAAGACCACCATGGCAACTTGCCTCCTGAGAGGAGGAGGAACAACCTGGCCCAATTTGAAAGGAAACGTCGAAGACCAGAAGCTGGTGACAAGGCCAACAAATCCTCAAAAGAAAGGGATTCGCAAAATCCACTTTTCACAGGGACAGGAAAATCCACGTTGCGAGTCGGGCAGTCTCCAGGATTCCAACGGGTAGGAGCGAAGAGATAAGCTGGGTACAAACAGCCTGCCAGACAAACACAAGCAGCCCGACGCAAAACAGGCCGAAGTCCATAGGAGGGAGAGCGTCCCTTTGCAAGGGCTGAAAGTCCAACATGCGAATCAACTCCAACCGGGAAACGAGTCTTTGGAGACAAGATAGCTTGGTGCTTCAACAATCTCAAAACAGCAGCCGACTCATGGATGTTGATATGAGCCGGTTTCTTCCAAGTCCATTGATCAACCACCGACCATTTCGAAGAGACCAGAAAGTCATTGAAAACGACCGACTCAAGTCCAGAGTCAACAGTATGGTGATAGGCCTCCTTGGCCTTCTTGAGACGAAGGCCTTTTGAGACGCAAACCGCCAAGGCATGAGCGAGCTCATCGGTGTACACTGCGGATGGCTTTGTGTACTTGCCCTCAATTTTGATGTGGGTGTGAGAGCCATCACACTTTCGATGCAACTCCGCCGACTCAAGGTTCGTGATCAGGAATCGGAATTCCTTCTTGTGCTTCGAGCCATATGCGCAAGAAGCACACCACTCTTCATGGGCCCATCCATTCTCCAAGAACCTTCTCCACTCCG
>OMLO01002028.1_pt1 | contig 16073 bp, 14 predicted proteins | sample 1674811 | NCBI WGS metagenome assembly OMLO01 (sample SAMN06265003, study PRJEB25207) | coral metagenome | isolation source: Coral host | place: Mexico:La Bocana,Puerto Morelos, Mexico | collected 2008-11-13 | reverse complement strand
GAGTCAGATATTATTTGGGGGCTAAACATCTTACTGGGGGCTAATCGACTTCACTTTGGGGGCTAATCGACTTCACTACTTTGGACTGGGGGCTAACAGACTGGGGGCTAATCGACTTGGGGGCTAAACGACCGGATACCATTGAAATATTGCGTTCGGACGGGTTGGAAGAATATTGAAACACTAGAGGAGCCCATTACCCTCCTTTTCATTTTTTTTTACGAGAAGAAGACTGTATATAAACTCTATTTTTTCGCAGTTCTCAAGATCAAAGAACATGATTTGAATGAAACAAAATAGATTAGCGAAGGACCTTTTTTGCACATCCCGGCAGTTGCAGCTATTGACTTAATAACAGAAGTAACAAAATTAATTATAACACAGAAAACCGAGGTTTATTTCAAATGGATTTATTTGTTTTTAGCAACAAACGCAAATCTCTTAAAAAAGCAGATCGATTCATTAACTTTCAAAAGCTAAAATTACTCAACATTACACAGGAAAGCTGTAGAAAACAGGAAACAGTCCTTCACGTCTACAAATTCAATTACATCACTGCATGTAAGTAAACTATACACATATCGCTGGTCAGTCCCCGTCCCGAGTCCACTGTCTAGCTTGCCTGTGTCGGTTTGTAAGGAAGTTCCTGGAATGATTTATTGTCGATGCAATCACACATGCATTTGTACGCGCTTCGCATGCAGAACCCATAGGTATTAGCCGGAAGTTGGAGACAAGTGTAAAACACATGGTTGCAGCGACGGCAGCAGTCGAACACTTGCTTGCAGACGTATGATTTCTGAATTCTTTGGTCTTTTGGCAGCAAGATGGCGGCTGCATCGCGACACAACACTGGGAAGTTCTCGTAGCTCAGATATTTGTCTACATCCTGGTAGAGAGAAAAGGATACACTGTGTTTGTTATATAAAGAAGCTCCTGCTCAAATGTCTATGGTGGAAACACGGAACAACAGACAAATTTGATCTTTTTTTTACTTTAAACGTTTCTGCCCTGCTAACAAACAAGATTAGTTTAATAATTTTTTTTACAATTTTTATGACTAACTCTGAATTAAATTAAAACAGCTAGTTTGAAATTCTTTGTGCCATATTCGAGCAGAATTGAGGACCCGCATTAAAACTAGCTAAGGCTTATGTGGCCTCCACTCTAAATATTGTAATTTATATTTATTTAGTTAATTTTTTCCTTTTGTTGGCATGAGACTCACCCGAACATTATGAGGCAGTCTGTTGGCATGAAGTTGGTCACATTCTGCATCGCAATCACAAGTCTCATTATGGCTGTCTTCCTGCATCAACGGATCAAGGAGTCTTTCCTGCAGCGCTTCATCTTGGTAAATATTTTCTAGAATTCTTGACCTGTAGCCTTGCGCGGCTGTGATGGCAGCAGCGAAAAGCAACATAAACAAGTGCAATTTCATTTTGGTAATGAGAGGACCCGCACGTGCTACTAACAGGGAACTCGGTTTGGAAAAACACTGCTAGCACTGAATGAGATTGGGTGTGTTCAAAGCTTTTATACCGCGACAGCAGCAAGTGAAATAATCTAGCTGTTTGTAACATGTTTTTTATTCGTTGTCGGAAATCAATATTAGCCTTTATAACATAATATCAGTTGCTCCGATGAACCTAAAAATATTCTCACGTATGTTGCCTTTGATTTAATGCTTTGATAACGTTTTAAAATACTTTTATTTAATGGATGTGATGAATGAATAAGGCAACCATGCATATTGCCATTGACAAGTCAAACTCGTGGAGATTAAGCCATGTACTTTTGGGGTAAATAACAACAAAGCAGTTCCTCTATCAGTATTTTCCTGTTTGACTTTTTTACGTGACTTTCTTGCCTATTTTTCCGTTTTATCTCACTTATATTTGACGGCAAAATTGCGGATTGCTCTTGGACCGTTAAATGAACCGCACCTGAACACAGGAAATCGGTATATTAGATGGAACGGAAACCTGCAGCATTTTAGTTTCAAGGGCTTGTACATGAACGTTACCTGTGCATCAATGGACCTATATTTACCTTGGACAAATTAACATCAAACAAAAATCGTGAACAGTGCATATCGATTTCTTCTAAATGTCGTCAATATTTCTCGTTTGAAAGAAAAGATTAATTCCGTGACTAGAATATGACTGTAATATCACAGCCAACTAAATAATCTGTAATAAGTGGACAAAGATTTGTTTAAAGCGATTTCCTTGGCCACTTCGCCGATATTATATGATCGGACAATGTTTATTTGGTTCACAGATATGATTTTCATGCATGGCTATTGTTTCTTAGTAATTTGTAGCAAAATAATGCGTAACTGAGTTTCTAGTAACAAATTAAAATTTAAAGTTCGCGGGAATTTCAGAGTGGGTTTCTTAAGGTGGGTTTTGAGTGGGTTTCTTAAGGTTGACCGGCTTAAGATGGCGAAGGCTGTAGTGACTGCAATACTAAGAGTGGCTTGGTGTAATTATCTCTGAACTGACAATTTTTCTTTTTTAACGGGCCTTTTACTGACTGCAGTGCCTAGTAAGGAACTGCAGAATTTGTTGAGGAAACTAAGCTATAGGATAGGAAGCTGGAAAACTCAGGTTAAGAAATGATTAAAACGGCTGCGTTCTATATTTATCTTCTTCGATTCAAAACAAAACGCCCAAATTAAAATAAATTAGACTATACATTTTCATTCATTGATACGTTTATTTCACATCAATTAGCAATTTGTAACAATACAAGAGTAAAAATGTTTTATTAGCTTCAACTAGATAGCAATTCATAATACAAAAATATTACCAGAAATTAAAGTATACAAGTTCTGTTTGCCGTCATTCAAGTGTCTGTTTAGATCGGCACCGCACGTTCCTTAAACTAAAGAGTTTATCAAGCAGTAAATTGTAAAAAAATTATCGCAGCTGTCATTAAATCAAGGGAAGGGAGGGATTTCTGGTGGAGTGTGCTTGTCCAAGCAGTGACACATGCACTTGTACGATTCACGGTAACAATTTTCTGGGCCTCCGTTCAGTTCTCCAACTTGGAGCATACATTTGGAGTACACAGCATTGCAATTCCTACAGCAGTCAAACAGGTAAAGCTGAAGAAACTGGCATTTGTACAGCGGAGTCTTGTTGAAGACAACGGTTGAGGCCAGCACGCAGTTAATGGGCATCGTTTCAAATTTGTGGAAGCTTGCGTTGTGCTGTTGAATCAAAAAGAAGAAAGATACGAGGTCAGTTGCGTGGAACGTTATTTTTGATGGCATCTACAGCTACAGGGTTAAGAATTCTTTTAAAAAGATCTTGTACTAAGACAGAACTAAATAAAAACACCGATTTTCAATTCACTAGCGAATTCACTAGCGCTTTAGTGAAATAAGCAGTGTGTTGAAAAAATAGAAATGGTAGAAGGCTTATATTTACCGTTAGAAAATCTGGCACTTGCAACTTTTTGCATTCTGGCTCACACTTAGCCAAGCACTTGGTTGAGTCGTCATTGAGTGAAGCGGGCACCCTGTTAGATTCATCTTCGAGCTGCAAGCTGGTGATTGCGGGCAGAAGTGGTCTGTGCTCTGGACGGAAGAAGCGCTTAACATGTTCTTCAGTGTTAAACGCATTCACCAAAACAATGGCGAGCGAAAGCGTTACAAGAAAACTACAGGTCTTCATAGTGGTATGGTCTGCTTGTTTGAAAAATAAGCACAAAAAATACCCGATGACGTATTGCTCTTCTGCAAGCTTCCCTCAACTGAGATTACAATGCTACTTAGGCGATCTTTTATACCCGGTCCGCTAAAAGATTTTGTCATGAGTGGGTTTCCACTGATGCGTGACATGACGTTGTCATGACAACTTCAGCTAAGAACCTATACCTACCGCTCTACATTACCGATAAACAAGATAAGATTCGAAGGCAATATCGGTTTATCAGACTCGCCAATGAACAATCAATTTTAAAATAGTTTAATTTCGACTTTGAACTTGTGCTTGCTGCCTTTTTAAATCCCCGTTTTATTATTTGGATGAATTCGGCTGTCTTTATTTTCGCTTCTTATATTTTCAACTCAAAATATCATATCAGCTCATCATTCGATGAAGCATGGATAGTTGAATTTTCTTTCAACAGGAAATTGTTGAGGTCACTTGTGATCAAACAGGAAATTTTCTTTCGAACAATATGCTGTACAAGAGCAACTAGTAATCACTGAGTTTATAACGAGTCTATAAAAGATTTGATCAATTTAATCCGTTTTCGATAGCGTGCTAACAGCACAAAGTCACAATATTCAAATATGTGTTTGGGAACCGACGCTTCACTGCCTTGAAATTAGAAACTGTACGCAGACTATATTGGGTAGGGCCGCCGGGTGAAGTTCTAAGATCACGCGAAACTATCTTTATACTGGCTATCTTAATGCATCACCGAGTTTTAAATGGTGTTTTCATGAATGCTGGACACGTAGCGGATGAGAACACGAACTGAAAGATTTACCACACAGCAGGTCTCTCAGCTACAGATTAGATGGAGCCGACAGTACCGATTTCTACAGTAAAATTGGGTTAAACTGGAGGAAAAAGGACCTAGAAACCGTTACATTAATTGGAAAATGTTGCTGAAGGTTCCAATATTGTATGTGTTTTGGTTTTGGTAGCTATCGAAAGGCGAATGCTACGTGTTATATATCGGGCTGTGTTGTGATGTTTTCGGGAAAATTATAACTATGTCAACAATGCGACGAGCTCAGTTTTCCTTTAAATATACAGCTGTGTTTGCTTGTAAGATGTTGTCCGCCAATTTCATTTATTTTTTCTTTGTAATCCCGTTTGGTTCTACAAAAGTGATTTGAAATTTTTCAAGATGGTTTGTAATCCCTTCTCCCAGCCAAAACAACAATGTATCATTTTGTGTGCAATTTTATTTAAATGTTAATAAAAATATGCTTTTAAGAATCATTTTGTTTGCAATAATCTTTTAGTCTTATGTTACCTTATAATCTGTTTCCTAAAATATTGTTCCAGGGTCACGGAAGAAAAAAAAATAATCAAAACAGCAATAACAACAACAGCAACAACTTCCAATTTATATCATGATGTGGGTGAACTGTGACATGTCTTTACACATTGTCCTCAAAAGGATATTTGTTCACGGTGGCTCTAGAACTGAGTTGTTTGTGGGCAAGCACATCACGAACAAATGATGATTTTTCTTCTCTTCCACTCTTTTTTGGATTTAGCTAAAGAGCATATTTTCGTCTTATTGGGACTATGTATTTATGTTCATCGAGAGCTAGAATGTGTTTCAGCAGGGCGATGCCTCTTTGGATGTAGAACCACTTTATGACTGCTACACAACGTAAATACTTTGTAGCGTGGTAGGTCGCTGAGACATATATTGTAGGCTTTGTGGAGCTTTGTGTTTTTGCGATCGCAAGATGGCGGACGGAATGAGGATTTTGACACGAGCTTGGGCAACGTATCAACAGCTGCTCATAACACACCCCTGGAAAACTCAAACTATTGGAACAGGTGAGAAAGATAAATCAAACAAATTGAAATAAACGTAACAACAAAAATTAGGAAAGACGAATGAGAATAAAGGCTCTGTCAATTCCAAGCCCGCTGATCTCTCCTTTTCCCTCACACCGGAAATTTGACGGGCATTTGACAAATTGCATTGCAGGCTCTCACCATGGGGTATTTGCTCGCAAAGTGCTGCCCTGCAGGGGTGGGAAATTTGACAATTTAGTCAAATACAAAGAATTAATAAATCGTTACTTTTTTAAAACGAAAGCCTGGCCATTTAAACATTAAAACATTATAATATAGATAGGAACCTGTGTGTGCTGTGATTGGTCGAAAACCCATGTTTCATTAGAGTGTAAAACAGAAAAAGTGTATTTATTGTTTTTTACCACATTACCTCTACATCGTAAAGCAAATGAAGGAGCCTAAGTGGGCTTGGAATTGACAGAGTCATAAGCTCATCTAATTTATTTTCAGTGAAGAAATTCAGGCTTCAGATGTGTCTGCTGTGCAAATATATGAGCTATTAGTATCATCCAACTAGTGGACTAATGCAAATCCTGCATTTTGATTGGCTACGCTACTCGAGGGCTATTAGCAATAGTCATTGAGTAACGAAATTCTTTTGTTTTATTCCCAAATAAATCTTTCTTCAACTTGCTTTTACTAACTTTATTATTGCTTTTGTCTGTCCGACTAGTTGGGTGATACTAAAACAATTAGACCCTTTGCCCTCAAGGGCCACGGGTCAATAGCCCATTCGGCTTCACCTCATGGGCTATTGACCCATAGCCCTTGCGGGCTGCGGGTCTAATTGTTAATTAGTACTATTAAATGTTCATAGTTCACCATGGGAAAAGCTTACACACTATGAACTTGTAGGTGTGCTGTAGAGCCTGGGCCAGACTGCCAACACTTCTTGATAGCAAAATTATTGGCTTTCTGCCCTGAACTCTACAGCTGATACCAAAATCTGTCATTCACATCCATGCTAAGAAAGACAAGCTTCTTATAAAATGATTGCAAGTTAAGTGCACTGTCCTGCCTGTCAAGTCATTTTAATAGTTGTTGTATCGACATTCTTGCTTGGGCCTAGCCATCAAAATTCATAACCACTCTCTTTGCTATAATGGGCATGTTGATGCTAGCTAGTTGATAACTTGGACACAAATTTGTTAATCATGTAGCTCTTTGTCTTAAATGTTTCCTTTTATTTTGCTTTTTTTTCCATCATGTTTTGAGGTGTTCTTGTTGCCATTGGAGATGTTGTCACTCAGCAGTTTGTTGAAAAGAAAGGTTTCAGTCACAACTTTTCCAGAACAGCTCGCATGGGGGTTGTGGGTTTGATAATCGGGCCAATATTAAGAACATGGTACCTGACACTTGACAGAATTGTGCCTGGGGCAGCAAAGACTGCAGGCTTCAAGAAGATGCTTTTAGACCAAAGCCTTTTTGCTCCAGTTATGATATGTTTCTTCTTTGGGGTAACAGAGACTTTAGCTGGTAAAAGCCTGCATAATATTAAAGAGATGCTCCAGGAACGCTACAGAGATGCCCTGATTACCAATTATAAGATATGGCCTCTTGCTCAAACGTTGAATTTTACATTTGTTCCTATTCAGCACCGTGTAGGGTTTGTCCAGATAGTGGCAATATTTTGGAATGCATATATGTCATGGATGGCTAACAAGCCATTGTCTGAGCCTGCCCTAAACAGTGTAGACTCCATCCAGTAAAACAGGCTTTAACTTAGTGTACTCACACTCCTATCAGTGTGACTCTGCAACTTTCAAGAGAACATATTCCATGTAAATGTCTGAAGCACATTGTTACAACTGTCTGGCCTGTCTTTGTTGTTGTCATTCAATATGCAGTATAATTGCCTTTCAAGAGTTGTATGTTCCTCAAAAAGTAGCATTCCTTGTGGGTAATACTGTCTACTTCAAAAATCATTTTTGAGTCAATATATAATGTCCAAAAAAAATTAATTTAATGAAATTGGTAAACTTAATTTGGGTGCTCAGAACACTTGTGTCAAAATATCTTTATATTGCCTTAATGTACAAAATACATGTGATCCAAAGACATTCATGCAGGTTACAGGTTTGCCTGAACAGAAGCACTTGTATGCTATTTTCCAACTTTGGTTAAATTTGTCATTCTGTCAGTCAAGGAGAGAAGGGCAGTTTTGATCGCATTAGAGACTGAGCTTCAAATTATAACAATATAATTACACATCTTTTATTCAATAATATATTTTATTATAAATTAAAGACAAAGAGAATCTGAGCAAGGGATAATAAAATTTGTTACATGTTTAACTGGTCAGCTAGTTTTGTCTACCGGGAGCAGCTTTCTCTGATTCATCCATTCATTGAATGTTCCAGATGAAGTGTTTAGAATCTTGACAAGAAGAAACTAAAAGAAAAGTCAAAGAAAACAAATTATGACAGATGGGTTCAATTGGCTATCAGAAGTCTAAAAGAGTAAAAGTCTAGCCAGCTAGCCCACTCTCGTGTTGGTAAACTCGCTTGTGCACCAAAGCAAAATGCCAGAAACAAGTGCTTGAGTGCAAGATGTTTTATTTCACTACTTCACTTTAAAACATATACACCAATCACCAAACCTCCATGTGACACACCCTCCGTACTGATCCAGCATTTATCAGTTCAATGTCAATAGCTTATCGAGTTATTCACCAATTTCCCAGATATGTTGCACGGCATTATTTAGTTCTCTGCACGCATTGCCGGCCTATGACTATAGAAACTAGAACTACGCACGCGTTGCGGGCCTATAATGCTAACGTTCGGTTAATAGCAGTGTACCTCCCAGTATTTTGGCAAGTTAGCTCTTCCCCCCCCCCCCGCAACACACACACCCTCTACCCCGCACACTGCCTAGCTTGGTAGGAATTAGGCTCAATTTCCAGTCGTTTTGGGGTACGGTTGTCATCCTCTTCCTTCTCTTCCAAAACGCTGTCGTTGAGAGAATGGGAACGAACCCTCAAGGTAAGATACACGAGCTCACAAAGGGCTAGGTTAATATTTTAAGTGCTTGATACACTGTTCTACTTACCTTCAGTGCGTCCATCATGGTTAATGTACACAGTTCATAGACAGGAAGGGACTGGACTACAAGGCAGAGTTTAGCCTATGATGAATGATAAGAAGGGATTAATATATCAGATACAGCACAAGGTCTTCTTGGTCTTGTATATGGAGCCATGTACAGTAATCTGTCAAGCTTCTTGTTCTTTAAAATTGGAAGACTGAAACGCGCGGCTTATTTTGAGCCCGCGACTCTGCATTTTCGAATTTTCCCGCAGCCCCGTTGCCAGGGCCTTCTCCCTGTCTTAAGGGCGAGGTGGCCCCATCCTGAATTTGGTCACTGTAAAGGACTGGGGCGAGGCAAAATTTGACGAGGGAGTAGGCGTGAAATAGAAAAATGACCGCCTATTCAACAACCTTCTGTCGGTCAAGCATCAAATTACAATAAGAGATGACAACATACCGTGTTCCTGTTCCTAAAAAACGCGTGAACTGCAGGCTAGCTATTAATTTGCAGAGGTTCCCTATGATCAGTCTCACCTGAACATACGGCAGTGTTGTGACGTCATCAATAGCAAATGGATAAAGCGTGCTTAACAGGTTTATCACTACGGGTTCTTTAGCCACTCCAAGATCTTCACCTTCTTTTTCTAGATCCCCGTACCTGTGGAGACAATATATTGAGTAATAAATTGGCTTTGTACAAAAAAAAACATAAATGGCATCCTCGTATCGCCGGTTTATTTTAACAGGCATTTTAACAACTGTATTGACTGATTCTGTGGAGTCGCGGTGGTTAGCCTTCTAGCTCACCTCCGGATCATGCGGTCCGGGTTTGAGTCACGTTGAAGTTGTGTTGTGTTGTGTTGTTGGGCAAGGCACTTAACTCTCACAGTGCTTCTCTCGCCCAGGAGCATAAGTCTGTGCCGGCAAATTTAATGGTGAGGCAGGGAGGACTAACCCTGCAATGGACTGGCATTCCATCCAGGCGGAATTACTTTTCTTTTTCCTTATATAAACGCGTTAAATTCAACTTGCATCCATATCAGATGAATATATGTTGCACTAAAAACTTGATTTAAAAGTCAAGAAATATTCCAAATGGTTTACCTTGTTCTACTCTACTTACCAAGGAGCTGTTTTCACGTGTTCTTGATCGTATTCCTCAATGACCTCACGACCCGCTTGCTTGACTCTTTGTAAATCCAGTTGATACAAAAAAGACGGATTTAATGCCAGCACTTTCTGCTCAAATGAATCCTTTTCCTTTCTGTAAATTCAACATCAATTAATGTTGGTGAAATATTGTGGCGCAAATATTTCTCTACCGACATACTCATTGTTAGTTAAATGCTGTAAGTCAGTTTGCAACAAATTAAATTACATGAAATTGCTTTCAGACTCGGATATAACTTTTAATCTAAGATTGCATGATTACTTCGCCAAATTGCAAAAAAAGAAACTGGTACTTCCTCAAGAAAAAGCAACTTTCTTGAATTTTGCTGTGATCAACCTCTAAACGACTTTTTGAGACATTTTGCGCAACTCGGTTTTGAGAGCCCTTGTGCACCAACTGCACACGCAAACGATTACACACGCAACGTCCCCAGGTTGTTGGCAGAATGTGCCTTCTGTGCAGATCGAGTACGTACTCAGGGGAGCCTGCCTGGTTACTAAACAGACATCAAACCGTAGCTAGTGTTTAACGCACCTGTTCAACTGGTTTATAATACCTCTGACTCGTTCAGCAGACTCAGCTTGAATCTTCGTAAAGCCTTCAGAGACCATCCTTGACAAGGCACTTCCAGTTTTTGGAGATGACTTTTTCATTCTACAGAGAACATGTCTAACTTGTTGACTGATGTGATTGTCTAGTTGTGTTTGCATTCATGTCACTGGGTGACTTTGCAAGAATTGTAAATCCTTGTTCAAATATATATCTATGCTGTCTTCAGGCCCATTTGCACAGGAGATTTGTAGACAAGTTTTAATTTTGTGACGATTTCCAACACGATGAATTTTTTTCGTTCGTAAGTTTGCAACTCCAAATCGGGCTTGGTAGTAAACCAGGCGCGATTTGAATGCCATTAGGTGAAAATTTCAACGTGAGCTGCCGGATGCATCGAACTTAAGACGAAAACAACACCGTCGCTGTTTATAAGATGGTCGAAAGAGTATGATCTGGTGTACATGCTCTGATGTAAAACCTCCGTTCACTGCTTCAAGTTTCTTTGCAATTCCAGCAAAATGAAATTTCAGCTAGTTGCACCGTTTGTATGAGCGAGATTCAAATCGGCTGCGCAAATGGACATGAAAATAATGTTTAAACTCTGAGTTTTCTCTAAGACATGACGACTCGGATGCGCGCATGGTGAATACTTCGTATCTGTTTTTCATATTTACATTTTCAGATTTTGCAAAGGAATAACTCATTAAGTAGCTACCGTCTCATTCAGCTCAATTGGTAGAGCACCGGATTGCTGTTAGGTCGATGATTTAATCCCTGACCGGACCAACACTCAGGGTCTTCAATTAACTGAGGAGGACGTGCTATCTTTGTAATAGCATCCGCAAATGGTTAGACACTAGGCCTTCTAGGCTTTTTATTTTTATATAACGGGTAATAAAGCTTACCTCCTCGTTGGGAGCGTGTCATTAGTGTAGTTCCCTTTGTATTTATTTATTTCACCACGCAGAGCATGAAAAAAAACAGATCAAGTTGAGAGGAAATCAACACTAGTGACTATGTGGACTACATATAGTTATTTTTGTTATTTGTTTTTTATTTTATCTGGCTCATTGAACTCTTGTAAAGCACTGCCTAAATCAACTTTACAAGTGACTTAATTGGCAAAACTTCACTTGTACATACTTTTCTCAGCCGTGGCAACATGGTGCCAAAGAGGAAGTTGTTCTGTCACGTGACTCGCTGTGGATGCGTTCTGTGCATTTTGCAGAATAGCATATCGCCTGTAAATAGGAAAAATGCAGGTGTTTATATCGGTTTGTTCAGTTTGCGAACCAGTGTGTTCCATTGCAAATCACGAATCCCAATACGTCAATTCTTCATTGTTATTTGCGTAACAATTACCTTCATTCTCGTTTCCATGGAGAACAGTAAACAAAGAGTGGCTGATAAACTTAGGCCGTGGACAGTTTTACTTAAGCCCTGGTCAAACGGCGCATGATATTCGATGATAGTTCAATTTCTCCTAACTATCATCAACTATCATACGCGTGGTCAAACGGCAAAAACTACCATCGACTATCATGAAGAATTTGAACAGTTGTATTATAGTTAGGAGAAATTGAACTATCATCTCCTACTTTCGATACAAACTCTTATGTTTTAACGACAGGCTCTGTACAAAGTCTTATGTTACGCTTGGGTGACCTGTGGGTTAATAGAGTTGACGTATATCAATGGATTTCTTTTCCAACCGTTTTCGTTTGAAACGCGGTTACTCCTGGAAATAGTACTTACGAGAGCTATAATCACATGACATAATCACGCAAATGCTTTTTCAACCGTTTTAGCCTTGTTTGAGGCTGGTTGAAAAGGTTGATCAACCAAACCAACCGAACACGATCTAAATAACGCAATTTCTGAGGGGAAAAATTCCTTTGAACTCATTATTCTCTTTCGCTTATGAACCGATGCGACGAGTAATATAAGTCTTACAGTACCTTATTCTTGTGCCACCATACGCCGTCTTCATTGAGTTTACAAAGCTTGTTCTGGTGACACCGCCCCTAGCTCCAGCTTCTGCTTGGCCACACTTAGGACAAGCAGCCTGGAGGTGAGAAGGTGGTTTGTCTGCAGGGCCAGCTTCCAACAAATCTTCCCACGTTTCAATTTTATCAGATGTTTCTTTTGGTCTGTTGTTTGAAATTAAAGATTTTAATCTTTAATTTCAAAAAGATTAAAAGATCACAAACTACTCGGACTAAACGTTGTTTAAAATATTCCTCTCGGCATCTGTGAATTATCTGGCGGTAAGTTAGTTAAGTTGGCTAAATTGAGTGAATTCAAGCTAAGCCAAGCTGATTCAAAGTTCTGTCCAATTCAATGTAACTGAGATTAGCTCTTGCAATGTATATACAGTAGTATTTCTATAGAACTAGTGAAGCTTCTTCAGAGTTGTCACCTCATTAATTCGGTCACCTCTTTATCACGGCGAGTCAGCTTTTTTGTCTCGCCGAAATGCTGTACATTTTTTTTTTCTGAGAAAACCCCGTTAATCCAGTCACCTCGTTAATACGGCTAACGGCCACATTCAGAAATCCTATGCTGTATAATTCTTTCAGTATAATTTTAGCCCGTTAATACACTCAGGCTCTCGTATTACTTGTGTTCGTTTTTCCATTGTTATATTGTGTGCGCTGATTGAAGTTTCAACTTTTTTAAAAACTTATACCTGCGTACATTTCCTATGCTTATAAAGAACCGTTATTTGAAAGCGCCATTGGATGTCTGTGAAGACGTCAGTGAAAGTAGGCCAGTCATTAAATCTGACCCTAACCGGCCCGTTATTGACCGTATTAGCGGGATTCCGCTGCAGTTTAAGGAACGCGTAACTACTAAAAAAAGGAGAAAAAAAAGAAACAATTCGCATATTACCTTTTACGAGCAAATAAAGAAGTCCTGGACTCGAGGGGACCCGTTCCAGTCATTACAGGACGAAACAAAGATGACGGCGAGTCGCTCACGAAACTGCAGCGAGTGTTCATGTAAGGAGAAATTTGATGATCTTGCTCCGTACGGGATAGGGTAACATCAGTGGATGATCTTTGATTGGCCCCTCGCGATAGAGGCTGAATTTGGGCCATATTTCTTGTATATCTAAGAGGCTTTCCTTTTAGATCTGTGAGAACGTCCTTTTTGAGTGTCTTAAGGAAGGTTCTTGACAAGGGAGTCTGGAACTCAAAGCGCAAGTTTGTTAAAAATGATCTCAATGTAAAAAATTGCCTGACAAAGAGGATTGGTCGTGGCAGTCAGTAAATGTTTCAGGTCATTCGTGACATATATAAACTGTCCTTAATTCGTCATATGAAACTCCCAGAACTGATTTAAGCAAGAAATGGTAAACCACTGATAAAAGACACTTGGGGAAGGGGTATTGAGGTACGTATGCTTAGTTGAGAAGTAAGAGTGATCACCAAATATTAAGAGTAAGTAGTAAAGAGCAGTATTTGTTCCTTTCCACAAAATGAATTCAACACAGACAAACACAACACCCTTACAACACCAATGATACGTAGAAACGCGGGAAAGCTCACGCCAATTATATGTATTTTGTGTTGGTTTTTGCATCTGATTGGTTACGACGTAGACTTCATCCTTGCCCTGATTGGTTGAACTAAAAGCACGAATTTCACGTACCACTCGGCAATAAAAAAAACCAACGTAAAAATTCAGAAGCTTTCACATAACCGTTAGCTACGTTTACTCACCTTGGTCCGTAAATCTCTTGTCTTGAGATGATAAATATAACAAAGCAATGTGTACAAACTGCCGAGTTTACTGCTAAAGTTCCGGACACAACGGTCGTGTATGTTTCTGTAATAACCATGATAGAACATGAAAAAACTCAGTCTTCATACAACACTTACGAAAACCTGTAAAATTAGTCACAACACAGTACCATAAAAGTCTGAGAGGAGACTAGTAATTAACCTACTTTTGATCAATCGTTTGCTTCTCGTGTTCTGATTTTATCTCGGTTTGGAAGGCTGGAATCAGTTCATCTCCCATAACGGGCGCATCTGTTCGCTCAATTGGTCTGAACATGTTGCCAATATTTCTTAGTTTAACTGGTGTGATACTCTGACGTTTTCTGCAATATTCCTTCCAGGTCTCATAAACCTACAATGCAGAGCCACCCACTAAGTTGGACTGGAGTTTTAACTTACACAATGCAACATTTAAAATTAAGCCGTAAAAAATTGTACCGTAGTAGCGTCTTTCTTGGACATTTATGAGACAGGTACATTTACAACTGAAATTAAACATGGATCGCACAAACGACTAAAATCTGAAAAATCTGAAACCGCTAAAAGCTCCCAAAAATTCGAACCTTGACTTAGTTTACAAAAGACGAGAGCCCCCTTAATTAAAGCCTTGCTATAGTGGCTGCCCACACTCCTCTCTAGAGCACTGAGCTTGTCTGGCTTACCATTGTCATAATATTTTCCTTTCGAACGCATTCTTCAAATGGCTGACCGGCTCGCACAGATGGCTTTCTGTAACGGTACTGAAGCAACTTTTCATTTATTTCAATGAGACCTCCTCGATCCTCATTTGAGAAAGAAAGTTTCTTTCTCGGTTCTCGAGATTTCTGTTTTGTACAGAATAGAGAAGAGAAGAGAAGTATCAGTTGGTTGATCGTGGTAATGTTTAGACCACTGATTCAATTGTTTGGGCGATTTCTAGGGCCTTATTAGAGAGGTTAAGCATGACGTTAACGGCAAACGGCAAAGACAACTTCTGATTTTCAGTTCTTTTCTTCTAATCCGTAAATAAAGCCCACAAAAATGTAATAACGTCTCCTACTACTCATTGCAAATACAAATAATTTCCCTCTACTGCACACGCAGCTGAAGAGAGAAGACAAAAGTTTCATTTTTGCAGTTTGCCGTTTGCGGTAAACGTCGTGGAGGGGCGCTGCACTCAGGGTTGGTGCGCTCCCCTCCGGATCGAGCGGTCCGGGTTATGTTGTATTTTTGTTGTATTCTCATTGTTCCTCTCTCCGCCCAGGAGTACAAATGAGTGCAGGCAAACTTATTGCTGGGGGTAGCCAGCCCTGTAGTGGACTAGCATCCCATCCAGGGGAGAGTAGAAATAATCGTCACTTTATGTTACATGTTCTGAAAACAGGATAAGCTCCGGCCTGATCTGGGCCACTTGGCTTGTATCCACTGACTTAAACTTCTCCATCCGCGCTACCCCAATGTTAGAAAAGCTAGAGATTTTGCGTGGCATTCTTCCTCATTGAAAACGTATTTATTGATACTGCTTAGATATCCTGGTTCCAGTGTATGTACATGTCCCTTCACTTCGTTGGCTCCGACTCTGTTTTTAGTAAAGCGGGTTTTTTTTTTGTAAGCCGGTTTAGGTTGAAAAGCGCGGTGTCACGAGGTATATAACAGCCAGGTTTGTTGACCTTCATTATGGTAACGTTTTCTCACCTTTTTCACAGAAGTCTCTTTTTCCTCTACCTTTTTCTTCTCTTTTTCCTTGGCATCAGCCACAACAATGTCTTTACACTAATAAAAAAACCAAGTAACTCAAGAAACGTGTTTTTGGGAAACAACGCGCGCGTCTCATTAGATCAACTCAGTTTTGCAGTCGTTGAGAGTCATATATCGACATATACTGACAACCTTACCGAATGAACCGATAAAAACTTTTAGTATATTCTCAGCTCCGACTATTGCATTTCTAGCTTTCTAATTGGCTCAAAAACTCCGGCTATGAGCCATTAGT
>OMLO01002027.1_pt1 | contig 16074 bp, 11 predicted proteins | sample 1674811 | NCBI WGS metagenome assembly OMLO01 (sample SAMN06265003, study PRJEB25207) | coral metagenome | isolation source: Coral host | place: Mexico:La Bocana,Puerto Morelos, Mexico | collected 2008-11-13 | reverse complement strand
ACTGCTACTGCTACTGCTACTGCTACTGCTACTGCTACTGCTACTGCTACTGCTACTGCTACTGCTACTGCTACTGCAACTGCTACTGCTACTGCTATTGCTACTGCTACTGCTACTGCTACTGCGTGTGGACGCGGCCTAAGTAAGAGTCAAGTACTCCTAGTGATGTGTTTCCTGAGTAACTGACTCTGGAGGCTCTAGACTTTTGAAACTCAGCAAAGTTAACACTGATCCGTTTCCTGGCGCGCTGGAGACATCTGGTTCTAGGGTTTCCCCTCCAGTATTAGATCGATCTTGTGACTTTCTGCCAGTTGAAAAGCGGCGGATGCTCTTATAGAATGCTTCTCGGTACTTCACCATGCGCCACGCGTACACAAACGGGTCTAACAGGAATTTCAGGTAAAGCAGGTTATCCACCATCAGGTTTGCAATCAGGTTCTTTACAGAAGGATCCTCTTCCATGAACAGTCTTACCGTCCACAGGACAGCAGATGGCATGTTACAAATAATCAACACGGCAAGAAGCATGAAATTCACACGGACAAAGTTGCGCTGCACTCGGATATGTTTGCTAGTGTCACGTTTCCCAGTTTGGCTTTGAAGGGATCTTCCTGCGGTCATCTTTTTTTTCATGGCACGATGTAAAAGTATGTAGAAAGCAATTGTGACGAAGACTAAGAAATAGTTGTGTATAAAGGAATCCATGATGTTCTGAACATTTGTAGACACACCCACCAAATGAAGGCACCAAAAGATTGCTGAGTAAAGATAGATGACCGCAATGCTGATCAAGACTTTCTTCTTTTTGACAAGGCGGCCGTACTTTAGAGGCGATGAAACCACGATGTACTGCGTTACAGTGAAGGCGAAGACGATTAGAAAAGATGCCGTCATAGCAAAAGCGCCAATAAGCCTTCCAACCCGTGTTAAAGATTCGCATTTCTTAACCAAAGGATGTTGAAAGTAAACGAACATAAAACAAGATGCGTAGATGGGTTCTTGAACCAGCGCTGTTAGCAAGTCGACAATGGACAAACCGATCAGGAAAAGTGTTGTTGTGTTGCGAAACATTTTTAGAGGATCGACGTAAAAAACAAACAGAAGTAGACTATTGGTAATGACCGTCGTGAGCGCGACCACGGCGATGAAGATGGAGGAACCAAAAGCTGCTTTGTAATAGTCGTCAAGTGGGTTGATTGCCGTTTGTGATTGAAGAATGACTTCATTGCAAGCATAATAATTACCAGATACATTTTGATCTATCTCGTTTGACGAACTGCTGCTGAAGTTGGCCCAGGAGTTGTTACATGTTTGATTCATCTTAGAAAATTGAAGCTGAGGACTTCTTATTTTGTTATGATGGCACTGAGGTCAGTGCTCAACTTTAAAATTGGGAATTTCACCAGGTGTTTTTTTTTTTATACCAGATCACATCCTGCGAAAACGACACCTGTGTGCAAAGAGTATAGTAATTTTCCATTTAGATTGTTATTGACATCCGTTTGAGATTTTTAATTACCTGCTTGCTATTCTTGGGTTTTGTAATTTATCAGTGACAATAAGTTAATAAATAGATTCATCTCTACCGTCTTTATGAGTAGATGCAGACAACTTTTAGAAGGCTGGCGAACAGAGTGAGCGAAAACAGACGTTAAACTTTTTCAAAGTTTTTATTTCATTTTCCACTGAAAGAAAGCCAGAAGTCCATTTTTAACGCGTTAATAATAACGTGAGATTGAAACAATGGCCACTGGTGGTCTAAAGTATAAGATATTTGCTTTTCTGTTAATCGTGTTAGATTGCACGAACCCTCATCTACGCCATAAGACAACCCTACGGAAATTGAAATGTTGGACGTATAATAGAGTGGCTCATTTCGACAAGTGATAAGCAAGTGGTCTTGCCAGAAATAAAAAAAAGCAGTATGCAATCCAAGGAAAATATCTTAATTAGATATCGAAACAAAAAGATGGTCACAAGAAATCGAAAGAAGTTATTCGATTTATATATAAAATCTCACACAATTAAAGTGATATGGAAATGTGGAAATGACATTGTGAATGCACAAAGAGGAAAATTTGTTTTTTCCAGTAATTTAAAATAACAATTAAAAAAATATTTCAGCCAGGAAGACTGATGAGGTTGCAATACGCTAAGGTCGAAGATATTCCTTTAATTAAGGATTATAATATTTATGAAAAGAAGACTATGAAATTTTGTCGATTGAAACTGATGGGGCAGTATAATTAACTTGATCATGATCTCAGGTCACCGAAAAAACATCAGTGATCATACTTAAAGTATTCTTTCGCAAACTCATTAATAATTCATCAAGTTTAGATTTTTGTGTTTGAATATCTGATCTTAATTAGCATAGATTTTTTTAAATTTTATTTCTCCACTTTCTTCTTCGTTTTAGTTTCGATTGAAAAGATCTATCAAACAGTCAAGACAATGTTTGAGCACATTTCCAAACATCTCGAAGTTCGTCAAAAGTGCTCCGCATTTTCAACTCTCTTCTCGTCGTTTTTACGACTATTTTGCAGAATGCGAAATAGGAGTTGAGTGAGCGAGCGCGAATTCACTCGCTTGGTCGTTCGGTCGGTCAATCCTTCCTTCCAGTCCTACTTTTGTTTGTATTTCCGATGACCAATGTACAACTTGACTTGACGAAGAGAAAAATGTCGTCGAATGGTTCGGCAAATATGAAACATAGTGAATAATAATTAGATATATTTCAGCTATGTATATCAACAGCTTGTGGTGCGAACATTTTCTTATTTGAATTGTTTAAAAAAAACCTAGAAAGCATTTGTTGTCCTAGTTACGAAATGAACGCGGGCTCCTGGGTTTTAATAACATGATGCATGGAATGCATGAATATCGAGGAAAATTATAAATTATTATAAATGGGATGCACTTATTAATTTCCTGAGGGAAAAAGAAAGAAAAAATACGTCGGAGGGAAAAAAGAAAAGAAAAAAAGATCGTGCGTTTGCCCGCCCGTGTGTTGAACTCCAATACAGTATACCAACGCATTGAGCTAACCCGCAAAGTGTGTATGTGTCTAGAGCGTTATTCATTATTGTATTGCGGAGCCAGGGCAGTTATTAATGAGGGAGAGAAGAAAGAGATTTATTTTTAGAACAAAGCCAAAATATTTTCATCTTTTCTGCTTATACTGATGCATGTACTTCATCATGCAAAATAGTCGTAACCTCAACGAGGCCTATGATTTAGAAATATGGGCAAACATTGTCTTGGCATGCCTTTTACACAGTACATTTTATATACACAATAAATTAAACAATTATTGAACACGCTATAAACATTGAGCACATTATATTTTATTTTTCAACACAAATCTACTAGTCTTTCTTAACTTAATCCAAGTCCTCTTCAGAGACACTTCGAAAACGCTAAAAAGCGACACGACCTTGGTAATAACCGCACATGCGTAACATAATTCGATAAGAGAACGGCATGCGTTATTCAGATCTAATAGATTGATACTAACTTCATTATCATATCAACTTACAAAATCGTACCTTGATAACTTTCAGATAAGTTTAGAGTGTTGGGCAGTATTTACTTCAATATTGACCTATTACCAATCCTAGCCTGAAAGGGTTAATCGTGCCTAGAAAACGTACACTATTTAATTACACTATATACACAGGTTACACACAAGATTTTTTATAGCCATGTTCTGGGATTGTGTTATCAATGATTTGATAAAGCTTCTGAGTAGTCAATATTTCAAGAACGTGATCACACAAACATCGTCAAGGAGGGGCCTGAAGTGGTAAAATGAGAACTGTGATTTCTCTACTTTTACAACGAAAATGGGATATGGGACACAGGGATTGAGAAGTACCAAAATCAAAAATGAGAATGGAACTGAAAGAGAAGAAGGAAGAGGATTTGGGTCACTAATACTACAAATCATAAACCAACAAAAAAAATGGGACTGATATTTTCTTATTTTTGACAAAGAAAGTGGGATTTGGGTCACTAACACTAAAAATCAAAAACCAACAAAAAAATGGGACTGATATTTTCCTATTTGCTACAAAAAGGTAAGATTTGGGTCACTAATATTGAAAATCACAAACTAAAAATTAGAATGGAACTGATGTTTTCCTATTTTTGGCAAAAAAAAGAAAGATTTGGGTCACTAGTATTGTAAATCCCAAACCAAAAATGAGACTGTGATTTGCCTTTTTTTATACAAGAAGGGTGGAACCCATTGTGATTTAGAATCATAAACCTAAAATAGGAACGAGTCTGTGCATGATTTGGGCGATGAAGCCCTGCAAATCTTCATAAAAGTCAGACGAGGGGCAAAACATTTGCTTTTATACCATAATCAAATCAATGCGCGCATTCTGATTGGTCAATCAGCTATGGTTTATTGTGCGGGTAAACCCATGGCAATTTCGCGTGTGTTCTGAATTATTATACAAAAGCAATAAACCACAAGTTTTTATGGTTTATAGGCTGATAAATCACGCGGGATGTTAGAAGAACACGAGAAGAATTCGTAAATCACGAGCCGCAGGCAGAAATTTGTTTCCGGTGCAAACGACTTGGTGCTTTCTAACAAAACGTTTCATGGGAAAACTGTAGCTATTAGCTATAAATAGATCAGGCCACAGCAATACTCTTGAAGTCCAGCGTGATAACAGTCTCTTGTGACTTGCTCATCCGGGCCATAACGTGATCGCTAAACGTTGACTTGTTGTCAGACTCCTCTTTGCAACAACGCAGGACAATCCCTAGTGCCTGGCGATATTTGGGAATTCTCCACGCGTACACAAACGGGTCAAGCAGGAATTTCAGGTAAAGAACGTTATCAACCATGAGATTGACAATCAAAACTTTCGGACTGTCAGCATCCTCGTTGGAAAACAAACGGATAATCCACACAATGGCAGAGGGCTGCGAGGTCAGGAATAGGATGGCAATCAAAAGGAAATTGACAATAATAAACTTACGCTCCACGCCCGCTTGCCTCTCATTCTTTCCTTCCTCTTGCTTGTTGCGGTCTTCTCGAAGGCTCTTAGAAGCGGCCATTTTTTTCTTGAAAGCAATATATAGGAGGATGTAGAAGATTATGGTCAGATATATCAGGGCGATGGAGTGAAACGTGTTATCGATTTTTTGTTGGATATCTCTGGGGACACCCATTTCTGGACATACACTGAACAGTATAACATACGCGTAAATGGCTAACACGCAGATGATCACGCGCGTTTTCGTCACCTTTCGCGCGTGATTCAGAGGTGAAATCACTACAATGTACTGTGTGACAGTAAAGGCCAGTACGATGAGAAACGACGCGTTCATAGCTGTGAGCGACATCGTTTGTCCTATTTCCAAGAGAGGTGTACACGTTTTAACAGTGTCAGGATGACGAATATGCATCATTATGAAGCATGTAGCGTACATGGGTTGTTGCGTTGCGGCAATGAAAATATCGACGAAGGCAATACCAACCAGGAAATAAGTGGTGGCGTTTCGAAAAATCTTCAAAGGATCAAAGAAGAAGACCAGCAGTAATAATCCATTTGCCACGATGTTTATAACTGAAACAATGATCATGTAGATTGCGGAGCCAAAAGCAAACTTGAAGAACTCATTGTAAGGATTGACGATGGGTCCTGGTGGCGGTGCTGGTATAGGTTGGGGGCAAGACGAAAAATTTCCGGTTAAGTTTGCTGTAGTGTTGCATTCTGACACAGTTTTAAGATCCATGATACTAGTGAAGTTGACTGTTTAAGTTGTAATGACTCTGTTTCGTGAAAGACACTTTCTTGGTTTTTCTTGACTTTTATACCTGTTGTGCTTTCTAGGGGATAATTCGTTTATTTTATTGGATTGAATGCTTGGACTTCAAAAGAGTGTAAGTGGCGTTGTCTATTTCCAACTGTGTTGTAATTACTTAAGCCTTAGGAGAGTTAAAAAAGCAACGCTTTGAGTTCAAGAGCTTTTGTAATATGCTTAACTAATTTAGGCCCAGTTCCGATGATTATAAGCAGTAAAGGGGATTTTGTCTATGGTGTTTAGGGGATTAAACCCGTTAAAAGACCACAAAACTGGATATGATTAATCCTGGCATGTAGAGATTATAAATTAAACAAGTTAGATCTCTGTATCGAAGGTGGATCGAGGTTTTAACCAAACCATAGAATGCGTAATGTAATATAGACAATTCATTATAGAATTATAAGACAAACAACGCAGAATTGTATTGAAAAGTCGAATGCTTAATCATTTACCAGGGGTAAACATATTTATCATGTACTACAATCAGCATTTTAAAATGAACTTAAATCCATTTGTGAAGGATAACGTCCATATTTCTCAGAACCGCGTAAACTTTTTAGTTATGCGATCGTGTCACTTGTCACACGAAATAAATGTTATATAACCTATTTCGTTCGAATATCTTTTTCAAAGTAACCTGTGAATTGTTTGCAATTCTTCCTGGGAGAGTTAAACACTTTTCAAAAGACAAGGCTTAGATCTGTTGACAACAGCTAAAAAGTTTTAATAATAAACACAAAAAATGTTTTTGAAATTAAGCTCGTGAGAGCTTAGGAGAGACCTCAGCTGGCCCTTGAAAAGCCTTTTAATAATTGTACCGGTTTTTCTCGCAGTGATATTCAGGGTAAATAATGACGAATGTTTTCAATTATTTTAACAGTTGGAAATTTGTTAGTCATCAGCGTTAACAGTGGGATAGAAATTCACGGTCCTCATTCGATTGGCAGATTTATTCTAGAAACGCCATTTGGTAGGAAAACTTAGAGACATTTTTCTTACAAGCCTCAATAGGTCTTTTGTTTTAAAATATTTCCGTTACTAGAGAGGATCATCTGTTATCAAATTTTTCTTAAATATGTAAGATTTTTTTCCCTGAAATGCCTAATGAATCTACGCGAAACGACGAAACATTAACCCCAAAATAATTATTGAAATTGAACTTAAACTCAAACTTTTGAATATTAGACATTCGTAAACCCCGAAATTTCTTACTTATGCCCACTATAAATCAAGTAGAGGTAGAAAGGCTTATTAAAATAAGCATTTGAGATTGAAATTCTCCTAAGTCGAAGCTCACTTATTATCTCATGGAATGACAGGTACATGATGCTTTGCTTAAAAGTTCTAACATTTCTTCCGATGATATAGAAGCGGAATGCTAGAAGTGATAACTTGAAAGAAATTGAATTATCGATATAAAGCAAAAGGGAGACAAACTTTCTTTCGTGACTCAAGTGTGAGTTTGGCAGGTGGATTTTTTTTGAAAAACTAATTAAAATTGTCCGTAAAGAGAGAGATACTTTTCCCACAGTTTTTAAAAAGAAAAATCCCTTTTAACATCACTGTACGACAGTTTGCAAACAACTCTAAAGCGGATAAGCTAATAAAAACTGTAGAAAAGAACAAGAAAAATATGTCCTACGGTTTTTTAACTAAAGCCTGAGCATCAATTTTTAATGCTCATTTTAAACCAGTTAAAAATAAAGTTGTGAGATACAAAAGTGGATTTCAGATATTTTCACCTTCTTTAGTTGAATCTTTTCCAAATGGGCTACGAAAAGATGTCCCAAGTCATTTGTTTTTAATGTAAGAAATAAAGTTCAACTTGAAAGAACCTAGATAGTTTTCTCAGGTAGAAAAGCCCCGGAGAGCTAAAACAAAGGGAATACAAACAAAAATTGCAATTGTCATAAGAATAAACAATACCAGTTGCGAACGATTCCACAAACTTAAAAAAAAAATTGCCAATTTTCTTATGATGTGCTCTCCTTAACTTATTTCTCGTAAATAATATTAAGACTAATCGTTCAAATTCAGATTTTAGTAGACGACTGATCTTGTACTAGAACTGAATTTTAAGTATAGCACAGTCTTTTTGGCATTTTCTAAAAGCTTAACATATCAACAATTACCTAAAGAAAGAAAAACATTTTCCATGGGAACTGGGAGAAAATAAAAGCGAATTATCCTGGCGTTTTTGATCATAACAGTTCACAGAAGAACGAAATTCAATTTGTAAAATTTTTCCTAGTAGTAACCATCCAATCATTTTTACAGCCCTAAATTAAATTGTCTTAAGTTATAAATATCCATCCTTTTGAACGTAAGACTTTAAGAAGATCATGGAAGTACTAAATTCGAATTCGTAGACGTTTTTTCTTTTGGCTCATTGCTAGATACAGTATTAACGATACTGACTTGGTTGTAACGAGATTAATTTTTTCCGAGAATTAAGTAACGTTCACATTACAACAGGGGAATTCGAAAACGGAGGATTCACTCGAAAACGCGCCAAAAGTTTTTTTTTCCACATAAAGCCGAAGGAATTGAGAAAGGCAACAATCACCGGTCATTTTAGATTTTTTTTGTTTGAGGAAAACTCAAGAATATCAGGATTATCGTGATGTCATCAAGCTTTGATTGTTTCAAAATGTTTTCCGTCCACACTAATCCGTCAGGAAAATGCTCTTCCAACCGAAGGAGTTTTCTTTCCTATATGGGTATGGTGCTCCTCGTGGATTTTCGGGCCGCCGGAGCTCCGCTATCACCAGCGTTTACGGATAAAGTGAGCTATTGTTAATAGCAATGGAAATTTCTAGTTTTTTATGTATTCTGTGTAGGTCTAGTAATAAAGCAAAAGTAAAATAACCGTTTTTTGATGGAACGATTTTAAGACGAGAAAATTTTCGCCCGGTTACACCAGGGCTTTTCTGATATTCTATGATCACATTCTGCAATTTTTAAAAAAGTGAGACTATTCTGACGCATTTTCACTGTGATGGAGCGGTTTTCACTTGAGTGTCGTAAAAGATAAAAGTAATTACCCAGGCAATCACAAATTCTAAGTTATTTAAAGGACACAGACAATACAGTGAGTCATTCAAACAAATTAAGTAATTACTTGTAGCTAACGCGAAGCGCAGGAAAACGTATGCGAGCAAATGTCAATTGCTGTAGTCGCTTCTGATTGGGTAGGAATGGGCGTGAGTTTTTTAAGCCAATCATGTAGCATAGTAAGAACAAAGCCAATACTTTTCGACAGTCAGACTGCTCTATAGGTTGCAGAATTTCCAATAACATGCTTAATACATCTCGTTACAAGGGTTGTGTAGCTTGTAATAACGTACTGACGCAAATTGTCAAAATATTTCTTTACCGCGCCGCACCGGTGAGCAGCGGGTTGCCATGCGGGAGGTCATGAGTTCACTCAGGGTCTTAAAATAACTGAGGAGAAAGTGCTGCCTTTGTAATTACATCCACAAATGGTTAGACTTTCAAGTCTTCTCGGATAAGGACTATAAACCGTAGGCCCCGTCTCACAACCCTTCACTGTTCACACAATCCCGTGGGACGTAAAAGAACCCACACACTTGTCGCAAAGAGTAGGGCATATCACGGTTCCCGGTGTTGTGGTCAGGCTTCATTTCATTCATTGATGTGCTGGGTGAGATCGCTAATGGAGTGATAGCGGCTGCCAACGGCGCCTGTATATGCTGATGTCTGATCTCACTCATAGTTCACTTGCTTGTAAAGCGCATTTGAATATGTCAATAGAAAATGCGCTTTATAAATTCATTACCATTACCATTCACGTAATTTTTCTATGAAACACTCGGGACCTCTTCTTTTCCCCCACCCCCCACACGAACACCAGCCTGGCTTTTTATTATTTCTATATCTTGTTTGCCGATATGGTTAGTTAATCAGTATAAGATATGTAAATAGTGAAAATGATATAGTGAACAGATTATTGAAAATCTCTTGATATAGTTTCTTACCCATACCTGGAACACATCTTCAGTGAATAAGTGGTTTATTTTAGATTCTTGTGGCTAATTAGACGCATAGTTCGTAATCAATACAAAATGTGTAATACAATAAAACAGGAGATTTATTATTATTAGAGAGTTTTATTTTAGACTCAACATAATAATTATTGCTATTTTAAACAGATTATTAAAGAACCTAGAAAGTCACCGATTAATCACTTTAATAATAAATACTTTCGTCTCTTTATTTACTTACTTTACAGACGTACAGTTTACCGGTTTTGAAACCGACCAGCCAGTTTCTTTGATGATGATTTTGGTGCAAATTGAACTCTTTCAGTTATGCGCACATGAACCAATGCCTCATGTACCCTTGGAAATAAATCTTTTTCTTAGTTTCACAATTTCCTGATCTAAAACCTATTTGTTCGATCAGTTGTGACTCTGCAAACGGATTGTTCTGTATATATATCTATGTGCAACAAACATGGCGCCGAACAGCAAATACTGATGTATCAATCATAAAAAAAATTATACGTCAATAACATCAATCGATCAATGGATCAGTAAATCAATAGGATAATAATAAGTTAATAAATATATGAATTTGCAGATGCCCATTCCTCCTAGATGCTCTTCGTCAACTGTTTCCGATTGGATTTTATTAGAAGAGGGGAAAATCGGTGAAACCAGAGGAAACAATTGGAACGAGGCGTTTACCAACAACAAACTCAATCCACATATTTGACACCGTGGCGGAATCGAACCTGAGCTACATAGTTTGTGGGAGGCGAGCGCGCTCACCGCTGCGCCATCTATGCTGAATTTACAACCTTGCTATTCACTGTCGATTTTTCTGACGTCCAAAGTCATCACTGTTTCAAGCGAATGGCTGGCTGCTGACTCCTCTAATCGCCTTTCATATTTCGACTTACGCCTGCACTTCTCCAGTGCGGGGAAAATTAGCCTGAGGGCCTCCCTGTACTTTGGTAAACGCCAAGCGTAAACAAAAGGATCCAGCATGAACTTCAAGTAAAGTATATTATCAATAAAAAGATTAACGGTCGACAACTGAATTGTTTCTTCAGCAGGGAGCCAGAACTCCCTAATCAACCAAAATATAGCTGAAGGTTGCGAACAGAAGACGAGTATGGTAATTAAAACACAGTTAATTTTCACAAACTTTCCCTGGACGCGATTACTTTGGATTTCTTTCGGTGCCCGCTGAATGTGACTATCGCTTGAAAGCATTTTGGAAGCGGCCATTTTGCGTTTGAAAGTGTAATGTAAAAGGACGTAACAAGCAATTGTGGCATAGGGAATGAAAAAATTGTGTAGAAAAACGTCGATCTTGTTGAGCACGTCAACCGGTATTCCCCAATATTTGGACACCCAAAACAAAATAGAGTAAAGGTACAAACTAAGAACGCAAATAGCTACTTTTCGCGAAGTCGCCATGCGTGCATATTTCAGCGGAGAGGACACGATAACAAACTGGGTAGCAGTGAAAGCAAATACTATTAAAAAGGAAAGAGTCATAGTTATGGCTGCTTGAGTTTGGCCCAGGCCAAGGAGTATTTCAAAACAAAAAGTGAGTCCTTGTTCTGGACTTTGGAGATAAAAGAAGATGAAGCAACTGGAGGTCAGTGGCAGGTGGATCAGCGCGGTTAACAAATCGCTTATCGCCAGACCAATGAGGAAATACGAGGTTGGGTTCTTGAAAATCTTCAGTGGATCGACTATCACAACTAAGAGGAGCAAGGCGTTCGCTACAACAGTGATAAGCGACAACACTATCATATATATGGCTGAACCAAAAAGGAACTTGGCGAACTCCTCGTAGGGGTCTGAGAAAGTTTCCGGCCCTGTTGGACTTGTGCCACAGGCGCTAGCATTCTTTATTGTTATGATACCAGTGTTATTGCAGCTGCTTGAAAAATTCATTTAAATGCCAAACCTAGAAAATGTTTCACTAGATGTCCTAGATCCCAAAAGGTCGACAAATGTCAAAATTTGGCAAATCTGACGTGGGCTTGAGAATGAGGTAGAATTTCTCGCTGTGGAAGGTAGACCAACGCTCTGCTCAACTAATCCTAAAGTGTAGAAATTGTTCAGTCCCAATGTTTAAATAGCAACACTGTAACACCAACAATGGGAGATAATGGTTGGTAGAAGACTCAAGTGCTAGCGTCCCTTAAGGGTTGTACTTCAGGACTGAGTCCTCGTTGATCTGCAAGTGAAAGAAACCTTCATAACAGCAAAATATGTCAACTGATGAAGTGTACTTGGCGATTAATAGCACCGGACTCGCATTGTATTGAGAAATTCCCACGCATTTCATACTATTTTAAAGCTGCAGGGTTACTAGGCGAAAAAAATGGACCAATAAAGTTGAATACACTGGCAAGTGTAAAATCTGCGTGAGTCTAAAGTCATGACAGGAACACAATTTAATATACGCCGTAGGTAAGCTAGATTCTTTCGTATTTTTTGACACTGTTGGCGGCTTTCCATTTTATGTTAATATCATTTTCGTTCGACTATGTTTGTTTTAGTGTAATTGTAGCCACTATTTATTTTATTTCGTGTTTTAACAAAATGATTGTAGTACTTACAACGCTTATGTCGTCGATGAATAAATTAAATGCGTGAACAAATTGACTCAGCAGTATAAGCAAGTACTTAGCTGGAATCCAATAAATTATACATGTCTGAGAAATTTGCTTCATTCTGATTGGCTGATCAACCATTAAATTTTAATTTGAGCTACATCGTAAATTATGCAAGTAGGGTTGAAATACTCGCAAGCGTAAAATAGATAAGTAATCGCATAAAAGCTCGGGCAATTAAGGATTTACACTACACGTCCTACATATTTTAGAATTCTTTCTTGTACTCGTCTATCCCCCGATGAGTGTTACTCTACAAAAATTTCATACGGGAATGCTCTACCCCAAGTATACCATTTTGATAGAAAAGATATCCCTTTCATGTACCTTGAATTAAAAAAAAGTTACTCACATACTGTTATAACCGGCCTGTACTATGAATAAGTCGCCAGAAAAGGAAATCTTCTTATCATTTCAATGTAACCCTAAATAAATTGAATGATACAGCCATAAAATGCGTCTGTTCGAAATATTTTCATTGAAGGCCCTTTTAAAACCAACTGACAGATTCTTTACATTTTCATATACTTCAGCTTGTGAAATCCTAACCTTTTTATATACCGAAAGCCTGAAAAAGGTATCCATTTTGATATAGTAAAAAAATGTGCCAATGATAAGCTGGGTTTTAGAAAAGTTGCTCAGAAACAAAAACAATTGTTCAAAATCGCTGAGCAGAATCTCTCTAGGAATGGCTTGGACCGTACTATAGATACGAAGGTAAGTAATTCATCATATTGTATAGTTAACGTTGGCCGATTGCACAATATGGCTTTCTTATAAGATTTTGCTCATATCGCACCTGTCGACAGTTTCTAGATTTTGTCGAATTTGTCAAATTTTCCGCTGCAATTTGAGTGCCTTTACGTCTTTAAGAGCTCTTTTGAAAATAAGACAATTTGTGTTTGCAGCATTTCAGGAACTGTTTTCCATGACAACACTTATAACATTTCTGTTTTGGCTTTTTAATATTCAAGCAAAAGTGGAGGAATCATTGCACAACGACGTCCTTTTTCAAAAGAAATGAAACCTACGGCACCGACATCACAACGTAAAATGCCGCACCCATTCGAATCAAGCGCTTCTTGCACAGAAATTCGAAAATTATGGGCCAAATGCTTTTGCCTCTAATGAGCTTTATTTAGTCAATTAAACAGAATCAGTTATTGATTTTAAAACCTGTATTCGTAAAGATGATTTCTTCCTTATTATATGAGAGGCACCCGAATCTCCCGGATACAAAAACAAAAAACAGCTTAATTTTCTCACCTCGAGTTTGGTCGATAATTTGGAATATTGGACCCAGTTTTTGTGGTTGAATCGGCGGAACTCTAATTTTATAACGTTTTTTAGGTGGACAAGGCAAAATTGGCGATCTCCCCAATGTCGATCTTTTTTTAAATTATTATCAGTCTGTAATATTTATGACAGGGGGTGATCATACAGATATCATGCAAAGAAAACTAAACTGGTCAAAATCAAGCTGAGAAGTTAAACAATTTACAGCAGGCGTTTGCTTCTAAAGGATATTCGACGATCCATGTGTAATTCCTCTGATGCTAGACTGAGAACATCCTCGGAGACCCAGGGGCTGCTAGCTGGGATGATGCGGTATTTTCGGGCGAAAGTTTATTTTGAAGGACACTTGTTTTATAAATATATATATATCATGTCGAATGAAAAGATGAAGTTTCCAAAAAGTTGGAATCCGTCCTTAAGATTGTTATTTTAGCTCACATGATATGCAAAACATAATCAGCCTGATAGGGAATTAGCACTTAAACATCTTTTTCTTAATATTATGGTTTTGCCTGGAGTACATGGGCTTGCTTCACACTCAGTTTTCCTGATTTACTTTCCATTCATAGCTTTCAATTTCTCGCTTTACACATTTGCTGTTCGCGTATTTCTTCTTTCTTTGTGATACCCATTTCTACATGGCTCAGTGAGAGTAAAAACAAATCACCTGACAATGACTGAATGACGTTCAGGGAAAGAGGGTCGCCTATCTCAAGAGAGACTAGACTACTGGTAACCGGTCTGTTTACTTACAGTCCGAGCCTGTTTGTATTTGATTAATGTGACGTATCAACTAAGCCCCATAAAATTCCATTAAGTGGCCATCTCCAATTTCCCGGATGATGGCTGCTTTAGGTAAAGACAATAATATTAATACTTGTGCTCGAATGTTTACATCAGTAGTCTTTTTCTATTTCCGACTGTTAACTCCCATCGTCTTTTCGAAAACAAAACCAGACTACGTGTATTACATTTTGGGTGGCCGCATGATGGGGCTAAGGACAATAGAAAACATGCATAGGGACAACTAAAAGCTGGCGCCACTGCTGAATAAAGGTGGCCGGTTGAAAAACACTTTATTTGTAGTATTTTACTGATAGAAATTAATTAACTAACTAACTAGCCGTATAAGGTGGCGTTTTAACAGGTGGCTGCTTTATAAAGCTTCGGTTGTCCTGCAAGGGGTATTTCTGTTTTTCATCAGTCTTTTTCGAAATAACACTCCAATGTCCTTCCCCTAAACAGAATAACCACCCGCCTCGTTGTCAATTAAGGATTTAATGTTCGCCCTTTATGTGCTTGCAAAGCTGGAAATTACAATGTTTTTTCAAATATATTGTTTCTTAGTTTGAGACACAACAAGTGCATCTCGGCATAAATATTGGACAAGCTCTTCGACTCTTTTAAAGCAGAAAATCGTCTTGCCATCGCACGGTTAGGAGGGAAACTTAAGTCCATTCAAGATGAACGTTACTTGCAACAACTCCTGGGCCAACGTGAGCGGAAATATTTTAAACGAACTAAATCAGGGTGTATCTGCTAGTTTTTCACCTTGTTTTGAAACCGGTGGACAAAGACCACCAGTGATCGACCCGTTGAAGGATTTTTACAAAGCCGCTTTTGGCTCCCCCGGCCGCCATCTTCATCTACGTTATTTCGTTTATAACTATCTTGGCCAATAGTCTTCTGCCTCTCATTTTCTGCGTCGATCCACTGAAAATCTTCCGCAACCCAACCACGTATTTCCTCATCGGCTTAGCCATTGCCGACTTATTAACTGCGTTGCTCCAAGAACCCATCTACGCCACTTGTTTTATCTTCCTGTATATTGAGCATCCTTCCTTAAAGAAATGTAGACCGTTCCTGGAATTTGCAAGTTATTTCTCATCATTCTCCATAACAGTATCGTTTTTTATCGTTTTTGCCTTTACCGTGACGCAGTACATCGTGGTTTCATCGCCTCTAAAGTACGGCCGCTTGGTGACAAAGAAGAAAGTCTTCATTAGTGTTGTGTTCATCTATCTTTATGCAGCAGTTTTCTGTTCTTTACCACTGATGGGCGTTCCCCTAAAAGACAAGGATGCTATAGAAGTGTTCCTTCACAACTATGCAGTGGTCCTGATCACAATAGTTTTTTATATCCTTCTGCATTACACAATGAAAAAGAAAATGGCGACAAGAAATGCACTTCAGAATGAAAGTACACCCCGCGAGGAGAGCAAACATAATCAAGTCCAACGAAACTTTGTTCGTTTAAACGTGGTCCTTCTCGTTGTGTTGATTGTGTGTTT
>OMLO01002026.1_pt1 | contig 16075 bp, 8 predicted proteins | sample 1674811 | NCBI WGS metagenome assembly OMLO01 (sample SAMN06265003, study PRJEB25207) | coral metagenome | isolation source: Coral host | place: Mexico:La Bocana,Puerto Morelos, Mexico | collected 2008-11-13 | reverse complement strand
GTGGGTCTACCGCGAACGGTGTGTGACTTTGTATGTATATTGAGGGTAATAGCCATCGAATTTCTTTCGCTTACATCGAGCGAGGAATTGTCTACGAAGGCGGCCATTGCTTAAACTATGCGTTTAAAGACGTTTTCGAATGTATCGACTGATTACATGCATTACGTCAGCATATATAATCGTGACACGACTATAGATAGATAGATAGATAGATAGGGCCGTACACATCTTCCCAAATTTTCTCGGAGTAATCCCCTCCCCAACAGGGGCAAATTTGTATAGTTTAAAAAAACTGTTTAACTAGTTTGCCCGACTAAAAAAACAATTCGTGTAGAAACGACCTACGTACTACAGTCAACTCTCGCCTTTTGGAGACTCTGCTATTAGGATCAAAAACTAAATCCCCGGTCGACGCTACAAAGATATTCATGGAAACAACTCCCACTAATACGGACTCCCGCCATTACGGAAAAACTCTAGGCCCGGGTTATTCAAAAAGCGGATAACACTATCCATCGGATAAATCACTATCCAGAGGATAGCGTGGTTTGTTTTGTTAACACGGATAGCGATTTATCCGGTGGATAACGAATCCAGCCTTTGAACAACCGGGGCCAGCTGAAGAACACAGCCACAGGAATCCTGATTTCAATATAATTACTGAACAAGTCTACACTCCTTTTAGCTGTGAATTATTTTTAGCACTGAAAGTGTTATCCAATTTTGGATTTTTTTAGTTAGCTGCTTGAATGAGAGTTATTCAAATCCATATAATTAATAATGGTAATACGACTGAGTGGAGTCCAATTCAGTCTGTAATCATACGATTGATTAACAACATCGAACGACCGCAAAGTGGCAGACTCGGACGACACGAAGTCCCGTTACCAATTAATCAAAACTATGAAAAAATTCACAGAAACTAAACATCGGTAATACGTTTTCATAAAAAAAAACAACTGTTAACTCGGCGAAATGTTCGACAACAGCGCGCGCACAGAACGCGTTCTGTCCACGTACACAAGCATGACGTGTTAACTGTTCTACTATACTGTACATTTATTTCAAGCCATGTCGCGTACACTGTCCTATTGGTACTCAAATCGGGCTGATAATAACCAATCACGTTGGAAAATTTTGTTACAGTTTTGACTGAAAAAGAAATATGCTCAAGTGTTCAGCTTTTCACAGAAGGTCAGCTACATAAGGATAGCCACATTCCTTCAACAAGTCGTACAGATTAGCCACAGTTATGTTCTGTCGCCTTGCAATGAAAGCCAGGGCGGCGTCAAATGGATTCAGAGTACGGTTGTTAAGGAAGCGAATCTCTCGTGGGGTGAGGCCCAATCTCTCTGCAACCTCCTTCCACTCTTCTCCGCCTACGATACACAAAAAAATAAAACATTGATTTTCGTAAACAAGCAAGTTGACAAATGAAAAGTGAAAAGCCAATTTTTCATACCAAAAATGAAAGCAAACAAAACCGTTTTCATAGTCTTTGGATTGGGCAATGGACAAAATATTTTTCATGAACCACTTTATTTGCTGTTATGTTTAATTTAAAAACAATCAGAATATCCTACGACGTGGTACAAAGCGATATTGCAAAGAAAATCGCCACATGTGGTATTTGAACAAAACAATTTCACTTATATGCAGATATGCAGAGCCCTGTATTACACAGCGTATAGTACTTACCACTCAAGTCGATTGTGAGCTCTTTTCTCATGGAAACAGGGATGTCTTGCACATTAAGTTGTTCAGGCAGCAAAGGACCTTTAGAAAATAAAAAGATGTTGTTCATGGGTGCTATGTTTGTTCTTGGGTTAAGCTGTAGGAGAGAAGTCAACTCCTGTTGAAGACGTGAAAGACACAAAGAGTCGCTGGCGGAGCGGCAATCGGACGTTCTATGATAGAAAAGCGGACAGTAACGTACATGCAACCGAACGCTAACGAACCATACCAGTTTCACAGCCTTACCAGTCGTTCCAGCTGGTGTAATCTTTCTCAAATAACGGACCACGTCAAGCCTGTTTGAATCTTTAGCTTTCCTTACAAAGCATTGAATCATTGTCTTGGTCTCAAGGTCTGGCGCTTTTAGAGAGGCTTGGTCTAGCTGCTTAGTCTCCTTCAGTTGAAGAACAACGTCTTTAGCATCACACGACGGGGATGAAAGGGATTTCTGAACCTCATCAGGAAGGGCTATTTCTTTACCTACAACGAATAAAACATCATGAATTCACGAAATGGGATCATTGCATTAGCTCCTCGAAAGAATTAGTCCGATTTGATGGTGACATTGTCATATATTTGAATTAGCTTTTAAAATACTACATAAATACAAAGGTAAGGGCTTTTTTTCCTCATACAACATCCTTTGTTTCTCAGAGCTGTCTTTTACAAAATTATGAACATATTTGCACTATAAAGAAGAAGAAAGTTTATTTCTGAATGGTGGCCCATTCAACTCAAAGGGTCAGGTATGCGAACCGGCCCTACTTATAAAAACATAGGGAAAATGGTTTCAGTTATAAGCTTGAAATGAACGAATGGACGAGAGAAGTAGTCCATGAACTCCGTGTTTAGTCCGGCTGTTTAACCATTTACAAAACCAACCAACCAACCAGCTGTCCATCTAAATGGTAAAAAACCTGATGAGCAAGTTAGATTACCTTTCAAATTGGCCAAACCTCCCTCATCATGTTCACTGACAGTCAACTGAACAAGGAATATAAAAAGGAGAGAAAGATTGAATTGAAAGTTTTGAAAACGAAAAGCAAAGAATCAAAACATCAAAACAAAAAGTAACAAAAACAAAACTGTCTGAAAAGCAAACATTTAGTAATTAACACCTTTACTGATGTAGTATTTTAACATGATGCGAGACAAATGTTAAAGGGTATTTACCCGATATCTTGAAGAGGCAAGCCATGGCGCAAACTGCCTGATGTCAATTTGGGTTTTCTCAGCAGTAGCTGATTTGTTGCAATTGATGGCCTTCTTGGAATTGCAAAACTGAGACAGTGACCAGAAGTGGAAGCATTCCTCCTGCTTGCAACCTTGTTTCCGATGAGTGTCACAGTAGCCAACAATGCTTCCTTCACAACACACTGGACAGATGAAACTTAATTCGTATCTCATATTCTTTAGCCAACAAAATTCATTGCGCATGGACTCAAGTATCAATTCCAGCTGCCTACACACTGAACTAACAAAGGTCATATCGAGGTTATCATAGCTGACATCTACAGACAAACTCGTCATTGACGGTAAACACCCTGCTCCTGACTCCTGAATTCCATTCCCTCTGTGAACAACAACTTTAATGGAAGATGAAAGGCACAGAAGAACAACAGACTGGCTTGTATCTTCGGAGATGAAACATCTGGCAAAATTGTGATACAATAAAGGTTTCACTGGGTTCACACAGTTTTCTTTGCCCCACTGTAGGAACAGCAGCACGAGTCGTGGAAACAGACCAGGCGGAACTAGACCAGATTCAAATTTAACAACAAGAGGGGGAATTTGTACGGATGCAGCCTCTACCAACTTCATGATATCCTCTGTTGGATACGTCGTCAACATCGATGGCACCAGGTACTGCTTTTCACAAGAAGCATCAGATGAAGGCCACGAACAAATCAAGCTGAATTTCTCCATGATTCCAAGAAGGCTCTCAGTAGTTTCTTTGTCAAACGAAGGCATACTCCAAACATGGTCTAGAAGCTTTTTCTCCAGGATCCCCTTTTCCTGAAGCTTGCACCAAAGTCCTTCAAATTTTTTTTCTTTAGAGTCATAAGGCGGGATGGTTATCACCTTTTTGAACACGTCAATCAACCACTGAGGGTCTAAGACCACAAATTTATCCAACATTTTAGTGTCACTGAAGTGAATCAAAATTCTTTTGTCGTGCAAAAAATTAAGTACAGTTTGGAAGTCTTCGTCTTCAACAATATTGCATTCTTCAGACGCAGTTCTTTTTGCTTCCTGAAGATCTATCCATTTCTCACCACGTTTCCTCTTTGCTTGAAGGCTCTTCTCATAATTCAACCACTTGATTGGGATGGGTTCTTTCATTTGTGGCAGCTCTTTAGCTACGGTCAGCAGTTCCCCGCGCAAGCGCTTAACTTCTGGACACTCCGATCCACGGCCCGACTTCGTGTTATCCACAACGAACACATCATGTAAGTGTCTTTTGTATGGTTTTGTCCGCAGAGAACCATACAACTTATTTGCCAGTGTTTTCGCATCAGACAGACTGTCGTAAGGTTTGTCAGCATGAGTGCACACTAATAAAACTGCTGGAAGTTCATCTGGTAACACCTCAGATTCAGAACTTACTCGATCACGTTTTTCTTGACAAGCTAGAGAAGCAACAGAAGACATCCAAAAATTTAAATAATCTGAATTGAATTCCAACCCACAACTGTCTGTGAATAGCTCGAACTGTCCTTGCTTCCGAACCGGCTCAGCCTTTTGATGGGGATTTTGGCTGAGGTCATATGCCAAAAGGTATATTGCTCTTGAAGTAAGAAAAATAGGGTGTGTTGTATAGTAAACGGATTGTCCAGCAAAATCCCACAAAACAGAATGTACTTCTTCGTCTCCCACTTTACTGCCATTTTCCAGGAACTTTATCATCTCAGTTTGTATATCATTTGGTATGTGTGGTTTGCTATCTTCATTTTCTGCTTGTCTCGTTGTCTGAATAGATTCATCTGCAATTTGTAATTCGTTTGGCTCATTTGAGGTCCTATCAGATCTATTAGCTTGGATAACAGTCTTTGGGGAAAAGGAAGAATTTGTACCAACGACAACAGGGTCATGGGTACTTGCCGAGACTGCAGGAACGTTTCCAGATGGCATAGCCTCAGGAGACTTTTCCATGGAAACAGGAGCTCGTCTTGTCTGCATATGTTCAACAGTTGCCCGTGCTACATGGTGCTCATACGAAAAAGACGTCTTTGTTTCCTGGTCCTTTTCTGACATCGTCAAAATCTCACTTGACAATTCGAAATAAGAAGGATCAACATCTATCCCTACAGTGCTCTCCTCCTTTTGTTTGAAAAGCTCTCGTTTCAATGACTTCTTTAAACTGGTCTTTCCTGACTGGTACCGTCCAATCAACATGACTGGCACCCTTTTGTCAAAAGTCTTTCCTTCAGCTAGGGCCTTGTTGTAGGCTTCCAAAGCAAAGCGTCCTCGTACAACAATCTCTGGAGGTACTAAAGTTGAAATAAAGACATTTGGTAAATAAGCCAATTACTACACGAGTTAAAAGAACTGTAAAACCACTGCAGGCACTACATAGCTCTATTACAGGCCCCAGGCTCACAAAGCGGGGAGCTCCTTTAACAAAGACCACGCAATGAAATGACGAGAAAACGCAAAGAGAAGTCATACAGGCAGCAACGGACTACCACTGAGTTGTCACTTTCTTATTTCTAATTCCTAGTTTCTTTAATGGTGCGGTAAAAAAACACAGTTTGGAAAAAATTAAGACGGACGATGATTTGTACAATTAATCATTTGTTCATGCGCGTTAGATCTAAGGTATCAATTAACCCCAGAAAATATGATAGACCCTGGCATATATGGGAAACAATTTCGGTTTTCAATTTTGAGTACATATACGTGTTATCAGTTTATTTTTCCTTTATTCAAACAAAAAAGCTCATACAGGTCTATACATTATCACCTCCTTTCATTTTTTCGTAAGGCCCCATAAACACGCCATGAACTTATGAAATCTATACCTTCTCCTGATGTTGTTTTACTTTTCAACTTTTCACTGAAGGTTCGTATTTCCCTTTTCATCTCGTTTAAATCATCTCTCATTTTGTCTGAGAATAAAGCGTAGTACATTAGTTTTAGTTGAAGTACAATCAAGGGATTTATTCAAACGATAGAGCCATATATCTACTGAACACAATCTAACTCAGGACATTCTTGTCATGGTCACGAAATATGTAAACAAAGCGAGTGAAGCGAGGTTCACAAAACGATCACTGGCGGAGTAATTGAGGGTCAGCAAATGACCCTTTATAATCTTTCATGTAGATAAAGATATATAATATTTGGTTAATGTACAATCATAACTCTAATTTAAAGGTCTTCCCCTACACAACATTATCAAAAACAATTTAAAATACTAACTCACAGCTAAGTATAAGTTAATGATCAAATAAAACCATTCATTTCTTTTTCATTGGCGAAAATGTGTCTTTCGCTGGATGGCTGTTTTTATTTACCACTGACCTTCACCATCGACTTTTCTTTGTGCTATCAAAGTGTGTAACTTGTCACTTATGTTCCCCATCTCACTATTAATCTGTTGAAGTTCGTCTGCAAATTAAAATTTCCTCCTCAGTTTAAGTTTTTATTAAGAAGATGTATTAAACACCCAAGACAGGGTTTGCATGACCACATTTCCAAACACCTCAAATTTCATCAAAATACTCTCCTGTGCGTCGTATTTTAAACTCTCTTCTTGGTGTTTGCATGGAAATGTAGTCAAACACAATCTTTTATTACATGTACGTCAAAATAGATGTTGACAAATTATAATTAAATTTCTGCCCGTGGAATAATTGTTACAAACATTTGAGTTTTTAAAAAGGTCACACTGTCGATTTCCCGTCTTCACGTTTTAATTTTGTTTGTAGAAGTTTGCCACGTATGTGACAGGAGAACCTTTTTCTTCTCCAGAGAAAGCTAGATAGAATCTCTGAACCTTTATATATATTCTAACGTCTACTGACCTTCATCTTGGATTGATTCCCTCAAGGAATCAACCTTCTCACTGACGTTTTTCATTTGATGTCCCATTTGCTCGAGTGTCTCCTTGAGGTTTTCTGCGGTGGAACAAAACTCGGCAGCTTTAGTTTCAAGCTTATGCAATTTGCACTCGAGTTCAGTTTAAACATATCATTTTTTTCATTTCCTTTATTTTAGTTTTTCTGGGTGGTCACATGACCAGCCACAACCAGGGTTTTCTCCCAAGGACAAACAAGTTAAGGGAGAGAGACCCTACGACATTGGGGAGGGGGTGGGGTTAGTGGTGGCGTTGGTTGTAGGTACCTTGGGGGTAGAGAATTAATGTAGCATGTTCCCCAAACGTTGCAATTTAAGAACTGGAACCAAATTGAAACTGTTTCACTAGAAACATTAGTAATGCTACGAAGTAGAAATTATTATGATGTACCTGTCCAGAGTGTTTTCCTTTATTTCTGCCATAATATTATTTACAATCTTTTTCAATCTTTTTACGCTTCGCTTTTCCAAAAAGGGGATGGGTAGCCACCTAACTAATGCACCCATTCCCCCTAAATCCACCTCTCACCCAGTATTGATTAGGCGCCTTTGGTTCTCAAATATCGACAAATTAAGAACAAGATCACCCAGTTCAGCATTTCTTATTGGCTCCTCTCCAGCGGAGAAAAAAGATTGCCATACAGACATGTATATAACTACAGCGGCCACCCCTTATTAACCAGCCAGTTATCAAAGTTCCGAAAGTGTTGTAGATAAAATACTGTAAACAAAACCACTATTAACAAGCCACCCTTATTTATGCGGCCATGATCGCTTTCTGGTCGTCTCGATCAGGGTTTTCCTATTCTCCTTACAATTAAATAAATGTAGTTTGGTTTTGTTTTGGAAAAGATAATGACAGTTTAGTGTTCGAATAGAAAATGACGACTGATGAAAAACATTCGTATCGTTTCTCTTTTTTTTCGCCATTTTGCCAGACCAGCTTCAAGAAAAACCAAGCTTCAGAAAAATCTCTCCGCCTTGAGTGCATTGGGAACACAAGCTGGGTTTTTGGAGATTCGCACATAAATTTCACCAAGAGGTTAACAGAAGTTAACTTACCCTGCACTAAATGGCTCAGTTATCACAGAACCCAGTTGAAGGCGTTTGTGGCAGAGATTTGATAATTAAGCAAGAGATTTTTCTTAGCGCTGTTTTCTCGAATAAATTTAATCACTTACAGCAGACACTTTTAAGAGTTCTATCCTCAAAGGGAATTGGTTCGATTGTCCTGAAATATGGGCAATAGCTAGTTCAAAAAATAAACGACAAAAGTTGGTCTGCGAATTCTTTATTTACTTTTTTCTTAGTCACTTTGCGTACGAGTACTCCACATTTTTTTTTTTTAACATGATCATATTTCGATAATGCTTTGTAACTTTTTCGCGCAATTGGCAAAATGAGCACTTTGGGTCGTCAAACCGAGGAAAACCTTACTTTTTTAACTCTACTGCGATGACTGCTATTTTATTCCTCAACAGCTCAAGGGTGTCTCTGCTGTTTTCTGAGAATAAACATTTAGTATTTTCAAACTTGAATTCACGGGCATACAGGCAGCAACGAACTGCGATTGAGTTGTCGCTTTCTTTTTCCTAATTCCTAGTTTTTTAATGGTGCGGTAACAAAACACAGTTTGGAAAAAATCAAAACGGACGTTGATTTGTATAATTAAACATTTGATCCTGCGCGTTAGATTTTAATCTAAATATCTCAAGGGAATTTCTTCTATTGTCCTAAAATATGGGCAGTAGCTAGTTCAACAAATAAAAGACAAAAGGTTTTCTTCCAATTGTTTGCTTACTTTTTTCCGACTGCGTACGATTACTCCGCATTTTTTAACATGACCATATTTCGATAATTCTCTGCAGCTTTTTCCCGCAATTGGCTATGGCAAAATTAGCGCTTTGGGTGATGAAACCGAGAAAAAAATTAAATTGGCGAGAAACAAAATTCGCTTCGACTTGTTGATTTCAGAAGGTAATTCGGACGATGGCATTTAGTGGCCGTCAAAAATTCGAAAATTCATTTTATTTCCAAATTCCAGTATAGTTTGATAGCAAGCTCTATAAGCTTTAGTTTGATATAGGGGTTTAGGTATCTACAGGCTAAACCGGATGCGCTATTTCGACGCGAGACACCTGAAAGTAAACGGAAAGTAAGCCTTGATAGTGCTGTAATGAAGTTAAGTTTTGAAAAACTTAAGACGGACGTTGCTTTGGACACATCTAAGACAACAATCGCCCCAAGCAAATGACATATATGGGTAAGAATTTCGGTTTTCTATCTGAATAGATCTGCATGTTATCGCTTCAATTTTGCTTCACTCCAACAAAACAACAACATTATCAACCTTCCATGATGGTTTGAATCTCCCCTATTATCTCCTTTAAATCATCTCTCCGTTTGTCTGTGGATAGTGCATTGTGCATTAGTTTGAGTTGAAGTACAATTAAGCAAATCGATACAAACAAGAGACTAATGTTTACACCAAGACAATCGAATACTACACCTTTTGTCATCAGATCAGGAAACATTAAGTAAAGTGAATAAAGAGAAGGGTTGGATTGGGTTGCTAGACAACCCCTTTAGGAGAAGCAAAACAGAAAAAAAGTTGAAAAGGATTGTGAACATTTTGGCAAACCTTCTGCAGGACACAACCTCATTGTAATGTCTGCTTTGTGCCATTGCTAGTATTTTGTAATAACAGTTTTCAATTAGGTTTAAATTCTAAAATTACAACATTTTGGGGGCATGCCCTATTGATTCTGCAACCCCAAGATACAAGCAAACCTTTCCCCCTTCAAAAATCCTAGAACCGCCCCTGCCTGTAGAGACGAAAGAGATTGATAAATACTGTTCATCTGGTTTACTTTCTCGTGATTCCAAGAAGCTAACGTAATAGTATCCTAACCAAGCAAGAACCACAACAATTGTCGAATCGTCTCCCAAGCCCATGCTTAAAAAGTAGATCTTACCTTTCATCCTCAGTATCCTTTCTTCCAGAGGAGGTCTGTTTATTATTAAGGCGTCCAACTCTTCTTTGATGTCTGCAAGTTCCTTTTTCATCCGCTCAAGTTTGTCTCCGCGGTTTTCTAAGAATAAACATTTAGTTTTTTCAAACTTCAATTCACATTTTTCTGTAACCAGCAACATATATCTAATTTTTTTTTTAATAAAAAAAAGTGGTTTGTAAAGCTACAATTCGCACTATAAATATCATAATCCTAAAGATAATTTGCCGGCAACTACTATTTTGTTAATAAATTAACAAACCGCACGCCATGAAATGACGAGATGACGCAAAGAGAAGTCATACAGGCAGCAACGGACTATGATTGAGTTGTCACTTTCTTTTTCCTAATTCCTAGTTTTTTTAATGGTGCGGTAACAAAACACAGTTTGGAAAAAAATAAGAAGGACGTTGATTTGTATAATTAATCATTTGTTCCTGCGCGTTAGATCTAAGACATCAATGAACCCCAGAAAATATGAAAGAACCTGGCATATACGGGAAAGAATTTTGACTAGATACACATGTTATGGGCTCCTGGTGTTATCAGTTTATTTTTCCTTCATTCAAACAAAAAAGCTATATAATATTAGGTTAATGCACAATCATAACTCTAATTTGAAGATCTTCGCCTACACAACATTTTCAAAAACGATTTTTCAAAAAAGACTTACAGCTGAGCATAAGATCATTGCGCATGTCCAAGCTAAAACGCCAACCATATATTTTCATTGTTTATAAAACAGTCGGAAGCATGCAGATGGCTCATGGGAGAAATTTGATAATTTTGCGGTTAATCCCGAAAACGTGACGACAGAGGTGAGATTTCCCATCAGAATTCCTTTGGAATGTTTAGACTCCCTGCATAAAGTACATTTCCGTTTTCGTGCAAATCACATGTCTTTCAATAATCACAGAATAGCAGAATGCTTTGACTGGTGCACAAATTTCACACGAAAGATGTTAAAGGATTTCCACGGAAAATGCCGAATTAAATATTGAACATCCAATTTCTTTTATTATGTCCGACAGTTTTTTTTCTAGACCGGACGTAAGAAATATCTAACAGCAACCAGAATCAGATTATGGCTCCTGTCATAAACAAAGGGTGGGCTACATCATAGCTTGCACATGCGCTCAACCATGAAACTATCCCTTTAATTTTATATCAACTTATACCTCGGCAATTATTGACGTTTGATAAGCATCAGATTTCTGTCAGTTTGACCATGAAATAAATACCAAAATTAGTTTCTAAACAGTCATTCCGTCGCTTTTCCCGTTTGTTAATTTAAAATGTAATAGTCTACTTTTTATCATATTTGATATGTCAACAGTTAGTTGAAAACCACCAATTGAAGAAAATTTGGTCAGAATTCTGCCAAAAACTGAAATAGATTATTCCCTTTCGATTTCTATGGGATGATAGTTGATGAGGCCTTCCGCATTTTCAGCTATCGCCTCATAGAAATCTCGAGTTTATAATCGAATTTATTTATACGGGTTTGTAAACAAAAGGGCAATGCAAAGCCATTGATCTTACCAAGCGAAAGGTTCAGCATCTTTTCCACAAGACAATCACACTGCTTCTGCCAGTTGTACAACATGGCGTACTTTTCACGAAGAATTTTAGCCTCTGCAAGTTGAACCTCTCTGCCTTTTTGACGGACAATGTTGATAGCCTTGGCCCATTCTTTTGGATCTTCTGAATCAACTACATGAGAGAAACCTGAAGGAACTTTCTTCAGAGCATCTCCAAGTCCCGAGTTACCACTCACAAGTACAGGCAGACCAGCAGATAGAGCTTCTAAAGCAGTCAAACCAAAATCCTCAGTTCTCGATGGCATGATTGCCAGATCTACCGCACAGAACAATTTCGCTAGCCATTCCCTACTTTCCATAAAGCGGCGAACGATTAGCTGACTTCGGGGGATACCATGCTGGAGTAACCTGTCTGTCACCTCATCTTCTTTTCCTGCTGGTGCCCCAACAAACATGAGCCGGTAGGATGAGTCTTTCAGTTCGGCAACTGCTTGAACAGCAATGTCATATCCCTTTAACTTGAAATGTTCACCATCACCTCGTCCAAATACCAGAACAACAAAGCTTCTTCTTTCTTCAGGGGCTTGTTGAACGCTGAGAAACTCAGTGAAAATGCTTGGGGTTAGACTGATAACATCTTGATCTTTCCCACTGTAACGAAGGTAACGGGAGTAGACATTTGCAAGCTTGTATCCAACAGCAACAACTTGATCGGCCAGCTCGCAGAGTTGCAATTCTGCTTGGTGTTTTTGCTGTCCTTTGAAAATTGCTTCTTCGTACCTCTTGTACATCCCAAGCTCTTCAGGAGCAGTGTGGACAACTTGAATCCACTTGCAATCATGATGTCGCTGCTTTATGAGTGGTATTTGTCGACCAAGGTGAAATCCGTGTCCAATTACACAGTGAGGAAGATGACCTTCAGGTAAAGAAGCCAACCAATCAATTGGCTCACAACCTGGAATTTCTTCTGCTTCAATTAACTGAATTCCGTGTCTACCAGCAGCAACTTTCTTATCTTCTTCGCTACACTTGGGAACATAGACATAAATTTCCACATTAGGGTGCTTTGCCAATTCTATTGCAAGTTCTCTGTTGAAGGCTGAGCCACCCTTTGACGACTTCCATTCACTGCTTAACAGAGTAACTCTCAATCTTTTTTCAGAGGCCACAAAATGAAAAGGTGATTCCTAAAACAAAAAATTAAATATGAAGAAATTTAAGAGCTGCATAAATACAATCTCAATTTTCAATAACAGATTGAAAAAGGGTGGGTTCTCAGCTTTTTATTTTAGATAATTAATTCTGTCACGAAAGTATTTCTTTACAAAACTCTTGAATTAAAAGTTTGAAATTAATTATGAAATTATAAAACATCAATTGAACTTAAAAGCACTGTACTTTTTCTGAAAGTTATTCCTAGCCTACTTTTAGCACAACCTTCACAAGCAAGTTACAAGAAATATGCTTGAAATTAAAAAAAAGTCTGCTTTTAGTGCCAAGTTCACCATTGGTTTAGGGGTCCACTGTCCACTGTCCACTAAACCGTAGATATATTAACCCACTAAGGCGCTAAGCGCACTAAACGCTTTTACGTATTGTTAACTGATTAATATCAATTTATCAGTTAATTAAAACATTGATTAAGGCATTAGTTAAAAATTAAGCTAGCGGTCCTTTCGAAAGATTTTGGATTAATGGTTGTCCACCTTACTTGCAACTCAAATTAATTCGAATTTGGTGCAGATCGACTTTGTCGCGCCAATTGAAACCGCAAATTTATTTATTTATATCTCCAAAGTTGACTTTATGAGGACGCTCCCAAAAAATCTGAGTTACTTACCTCAAAGTGAAAGGAAATGTTACTTTTATAAACAAATTTTATATAACCACATAAAACTAAGATTTCCCGGTAGAAAACTGTAAGAAGCAGCTGAATATCACAGCAAAATAACCTTTTTGTATTATTTTGTGCTATCTATATATATGCAAGGAGATAAACCCTTTTGATGGATAATTCAGCTTTCTATAGCTATCACACTATCTGTTTAGAAAAGGACGTTCTGGCGACTGCCAGTGAGTGTTTATATTCCTGCTAACTGTTTTGGAGTCACCAGATTTTCAAACAAGACCCATACATAACCGAAGATCTCAGAAGACGTTTCAAACTTCCGAACCACAATGCCATCTCCAGAACTTTTGCTAAAAGGTGCAGTTATGGCTCAAAATTTTCAGCTAACAGTTTAGCCGCTGAGCAGACTCCTACCATTTATTCTTCCTCTCGCTCTCTGTTTTTTGCTCTAATAACCCAATTGGTAGCCTGATTACAGTATAGGAGTGAGTAGGCATGAGGTGAACATTTTTGACTTTCCATTTTCATTTTATGGCCATTTCTGGAGAAATTCCAGAAGTCAGTGAATGGGTCGTAAAATAGATAACCAAAACATGTCGGCTGAGTGCTTTTAATGGGGGAGTCACCGTATGCAAAGGGCGGGGGAAAGAAAGCTTAGGAAAATAGCAACCAAGCTGAGTATCAACAAGACATCACCTCAGGCTCTTCTGGCTTGAACATCTTAGATAAGCCTTTAGAGAATGACTGGCGTTCCCTCACTAAACAATATTTTGAAGTAAACCTAAATAAACATTATTATAAGAGAACAATTAGTGTCTGAAAATATAAGACATTAAAAAGTACTGTTATATCTAGCTAACAATAAAAAACTATGCACTTATCATTGGCTTTCCCGGGGATTGACCACTGGGCCCGGGCCCCTTAGATACCTCAGAAATATACAGGGAATGGCACATTTTGGACATTTGTTCTGCCCGTGGGGTAAGAGTATTGCTTAGTTTTGAAAACAAATGTGTCAGACCCCCAGGATCAGGCATTCATCGGACAGCGCTTTTAAAACAGAGTGTGTTGTATTGTAGAATCTGATTGGCTGAGCTACTCGTAGTGAACGGAGGTCGTCTACGAAATAGCTAGGTTTGTTTCATTTTAACAAAGTTTTGAAGAAATATTTTGATGCTTTTGACACTTATTCTTGACTTTTAAAAATCTTGAAATTATTGAAAAAAAACAATGAACGCGCGCACACCACATGCACAAGTTCAATTCAACCCGAGAGATCTTTCTAAGGCACAAAGTTTAATAATACTTCGAGAAGTATTTGGAAACCGGGATAATAAATATTCATGATACAGTTGAGTGGGATGCTACATCCAAATTAGTGCAAGGAGAGTAAAAAACCCACAAATTTCTCTGTTATACTGCAAAAATACAGTGTAAATGGAGGTATTCTGGCTTCTTATCTCCCGGGCAAGGGGGATTTCATGTGAAAAACAAATCCCAGAGGGCACCAGGGATCAAAGGTGCATTTAAAAAATACATAAACCTATTTTGTGACACCATGTTGTGCCAATCGGAAGGGCCTCCTGCAAACTCCTTTTGATCTACTGCATTTTCCAAGTTACTCTTTGCATGTGAAACGACTTATTTGTTAACTTTAGCGTTGAAGCTTTCTGAACTACAGTGACACTGAAGCTAGTAATTTTGAAGCTTATATCTTGCATGCCTCAATGAAACTGCTAGTGAATCTGTTCTGCGTGTAAATATAAAGAAATTCACAATGTACTGAATCCCAAAACATGATTATTGTTTTTAAGACTGGTTGTATATCAAGCCTAGTAAATCAAGTGTTCAGGGCGGATTGGTATCAGCAACAAATTAAGAACAGTAAGAAAACAATATATACATCAACTCCTAAATATAACCTGTTAAACACATAGACTAGAATGCACATATCAGAAGTTTTAACTTAAAAATTCTTCCGAATTCATGACCTCGCACACACGTTCTGTAGGCCTACAGTTGTTTTTAGTTCCCTTGGAACATGACAGAGTCGCAGTAAGGAGTACTAAGTAGTTATACAACTGTAGAAACAAACAGGTTGCCTCTTAAATCTCAGCTAATGCTCGTGGTCCGAAAACTGGAAATGGATAAGATATGATAAGAGATGGAAAATAAGAAAGATTTGCTTTTGCGCATTCAGTTTATCGCTCTAAAGTACATGAGAATTTTCCTGATACATGGACATAGTATCTGCGAATGTTTCAATCTAACTTTCACTTTCACAAGAGACATCAGAGCAGTCGTTAAGCGTTTACGTGTCAACATTCATGTGCTAAAAGCCATTATGAATTTTGTCTTACTAGTCAGGGCTCAAAGTTTGCGACTAGCTGGTCGCATATGCGACTGGATTTTTTTTTGTGCGCCTTAAAAATTGTGTTTGATCGCACTCTCGCGCCTAAAGAACCCACGTGTAGTGCGACTGAATCGAAGCTACTCCTACTTCGCTTGAAGATCTTATGTTCTGTCTGGTTGTTAAAAACGAAAAAAAATTATAGATGTAAAACAATCAGGTTCCGAGTAATAAAGTTACGTTATTTTCCTGGCATCGTTGTGTGTCTTATTTGCTGCTTTCCCATGACATTTCCCCGATCTCGACCTCAAATTTCGTCGCCATATTTATCCCTAGCCCCAGACTCTTTTCGGTTTTGCAACCACTCCGCTGACATGTGTGAATGAAGGCTACAATCGGAAACACGCGTTTCTTGTGAAGCGAGGTCTATCTCACGTGTCGAAGGTCAACTAAGAAGAATGTCTAAACAGTGCGGATTGAAGGACTTTTTTACTTCAAGGTAAGGACAATA
>OMLO01002025.1_pt1 | contig 16076 bp, 7 predicted proteins | sample 1674811 | NCBI WGS metagenome assembly OMLO01 (sample SAMN06265003, study PRJEB25207) | coral metagenome | isolation source: Coral host | place: Mexico:La Bocana,Puerto Morelos, Mexico | collected 2008-11-13 | reverse complement strand
CCGTCCCTACATATTGGTTTGTATTGACCCTTTTCTAACCTACCTTTTTGGTATCGGCAAGCCATCTATTTTGACCTCAAGCTAAGCTAAATCATGTAAAACTCCATGCTTCCAACAGACTGGACATGGCTCTTACAAAACCCCCACCAAAGGATCGCAAATCTGGTTCAAGCAACTTCGAAGCGTTCCAAGTTTTTTCTTGATTTAGTGGCAGTGGATGGATTCCTGGATGGCAACTTGCTTCGAAAAAAATCACCTACCAAAAGAAGTACCATTTCACTTAAGCCTGGGGCACCAGCTTTGATAATCCATGTCTTGATTTCGATGCCTTCGCTCCATCACATCACTCCAATTCGCTCCAAACAATTTCCCAAGTTTAGAGTCCGGGCACCTCCTTGAAGCTCCAACTTCCATCCATGACCTGCACATGGAGGTGTTTTCCACAACTCTGAAAGTGATTTAAGGATGGAAAATCATGTCAGCTGCTGTTTATTGGTGGTTTCTCCCTTTTATCCTGGCACCAAGAAGCAATATTTCAACCATGCTTTTGGAGGATATGTGTATAGATACATAACCCAACTTGGACCCTACTTCATGAATTTTTTGTTCGAATAGCTAATTTTCAACTAAAATTTTGACAAGACAATCCTAGAAGCATCCAATGAGTCAATGGTTCGTTGGTGTTTACATGTGTTATACCCTTCAAACAGCATATCCCCTCAGCACAAACCTTCAACATAGGGATCCACAAACCTGGACGTAGATATCAATGTAGTGGTGGAAAATTGGGAAGGGTTCTGAACTACCAACATTGGGGCTGCCATTCGTGTAGTTGATTGCCTTTCCGCCAGGTCCCAAATCCGGACCTTTTAAAAAGGACGCAAGAGGTGAGTATCAACCAAACATGAAAACAACGGATTGAAAAGCCCAACTTCCGGGATGAATCCCAACTTCCAGGATGAAGCCAGTGGGAGAGGGGGTGTTTTTCTCACATTTGTAAGAGTCAGCCTGAAAATCCAATAATCTGCAAGAGTTGATCGCTACAACGCTACAAAAACAAAGTCTGAATCATCAACATGCAAGATTCCGCGAAGCATTCCCAACTTCAGATAGGTCAACAAAAAAATCCGCCAGCTGACCATTCCCTCCCACAGCCAGGATTAAGGTCATGACTGATCACCTGGCAACAGAAAGGCTAAAAACTCAAACTCACCACACTGAACTGAACAAAGAACTGACAAATTCAACTTCTCAATTCCGAAATCACGGCTTGTCGGAATTTTCAATTTGTCCTTTCAGTCATGGTAATTGGTCGTTTGGAATCAGATCCAATCACAAAATGTAGCCAGTTGCCCCAAACCTCATTGATCCACATCGCAAAATATACACCAGCGAAAGAGAACAAGTTGAAACGCCGGCATCATTGCCACAACGTTTAGCTTTGAGCCTCAAGGTTTCAGCAAAGGGGCAACTCAGATGAGAAATTGGTAGTCCTTGTAGCTGGGTAGCTCTTGACTAGCACAAAGTACGCATTCTGAAAAAAAAAATCACAGAAAAGGTGCCAAGTCCAATTTCACCACTTGCCTCTTTTTCAAAAGAAGCCAGAAAAAAACAGCATATCCAGTCATTTTTTCCCATGGCTGTGAAGTTTACTACTCTGGTTTTCTGCACGCAAAGTTGGCGACTGATTTTTTAGGTGGACTCATGACGCCCATTTGGTCCGTTCGGCCGTTGTGAATGTGACAAGAAAACAGTGTTTCATATCTTGTAGTATTGTTAAAGATATGTTCATTTCCTTGAAAACGTCTTTCTAAATTTTCTGTTTTGGGTATTTTGTCTTGATTTTTCACCTGCATGTTTTGCTTGTGTGGCGGTCGTCCCACTGGTTTTGTGTTTTCTGATGATCTTACAGGGAAAGTACACATTAAATGTTGACTAGCATTTGGCAATACAACGTTCGAAGGGCGTGTTGGTGCTCACGTGGCAGAAGATTTAATGCACAATTGTCTTGCACCTTGTCTATTCATATGGTGGGTACAAATTGTTATATTGGAAAACGGTCGTTTACTGGCATCGCGTGTTCTTCATCACGAAAGTATATACTGTCAATTGTGCGGCAAGCAAAGAACATAATCACCTTGGGTTGAAAATAACCAGCATGCCTTGTCAGAATGAAGGCGCTCTTGCTTTTTTTTCTTCATCTTTGGCCACCCTACCGGAGGTCCACAACTGGTGACTGTCATGAAAACCTACCTTGGATTCGGATGTGATTCCACCAATCGCAAAACCAACCAAACAACAGACACACAAAAACCCAAACCAAAAACACAAACAAAACAAAAAAACATAGAGGCGACTGATTGGTGGCGTACCGCACAAGGAATTTGGGCAGTGAAGCAAAGGAAAGGTTAACAGGAGTCCGCATCAGATGTCATGGAAACTGACTATATAGTTTTCGTTGGGAGGAGTAGCTTGGGCCTCCCTCTTTCAACGGCATGTAGTTGTGGACTATAAGGGGAACCAGTCACTCGCCCAAAGGGCTGAACTAGGCTTAGCTAGCAAGTACTCAAAGGAAGAAACATTTTTCTTCGGTCAAGAGACTACGGATATGCAATCATGAGCACAGTGGAGGATGTTTTAGCGAGAAAGTTTAATAAGCACTACGGATTATCTATAAGTCCAGCTGGGTAGTAAATCTGCGTAGCGTGCTGAAGATGAAGTGAATAAGCGGCAGACACGGTTTGGTCTGTTTCACCCCGTTTCTCTGGGAGTGACGAAGACCTGGAAGACCTGGTCTCGTTTTGTGTTGGTTGGTTGTTGTGTTTGGTTTTCTGGTTTGGGGCGGTTGTCTTTTGGTTTTGTTTTTGATTGTGTACCACTGCTAACAAGAAGCGTCAACCATTTTTGCCTAACATGGGCACGTTTTACCAAGCCAGCTTATGGATCGCCAGAGTCCCCGTGCACCCATGGGTTCCACTCTTGCCAGTGAATTGGAATGTATTTTGGGTTTACCTGCTTGCCTACGACTTGTTGAAAAGTCTTCCTTGAGTGTTCCAGGTCATGTGCCAAGAAGTCTTTAAGCAAACTGCAGCCCCATGGTTGCGCACAAAACCGGAGCACATAGTCGAGATAATCCGCAGGAATGCATCCAGGTGGTAAGTGGGCGTGAAGGCGTTTGTTTAGCCTGAAATTTTCTCGGAAACTGCTGCATCAATTGAGAGCAGAACCTTTGCCCTGTTGTGGAAACATGGAAATTTGACATGAGCTGGAACACTATCAATGGATGGATGCAAGCGATACGTACCACACCTCCTCCGATCATAGCAGAATGCACGACAAAACCTATTTTGGGAGAAACGCGGAAGAGGTTCAAGCTGATTGGTTGCATCAGAGGTCGGTACTGAAAGCTGACCATGTTCAGGACGGGCAATCGGTTGCAAACAAATGGCAAGATACTCAGGGCTTGGGGGCTGTGAAGAAACAAAACTCTGTGAATTCTGATGAGCTGCAAAATGAGATTCGAGCGCTGTGAAGAAAAGAAAGCAGTGAACTAGCCATTATGTGAGCCAACGACAGCTCATGGCTTGAATTGAATGTCTCTCGCGATGCAAAGCGAGTGCGGCTGCTATCTCCCTGGCACATAAGTCACCATCTCGAAAGGCTTGCAAGAGCGACTTGGTATGAAGCTGAAACCCAAGATGTGAAAAATGGGTTCTGGAGGATTCAGCTTAGAGAGCGCTGACCTTGTGTTCGTTTCATTTGTTTGCTGTTTGTTTTTTTGAAGTATGAGCCATTGTTCTGAGAATAGTTAGGAGCTCGTCTGCGCGCGCGTTTAATCCTAGAGTTACCAGTAGTACCGCACAAGGCGGTGGCGGAAGTTTCAAGAATAGGAAACGTATAGGAGAGCTTGGTTGTTGTGAATCAGATGTCAGATCAAAAACATTGACCAACCGACTAACTAGCTAACTGACTAATTGACTGATTGACTAACTGATTAACTAACTAATTGCCTAAGTGAGGAAGTGACGTATCAACTTACTGACTGACTGAATGACTGACTGACTGACTGACTGACTGACTGACTGACTAGCTAACTGACTAAGTGATTAACTGATTGATTAGCTGACGAACAGACTAATTGACTCACTGACTAACTAACTAACTAGCTGACTGACTAACTGACCCCCTGACTACTTGACTAACTGACTAAGTGACTGATTAAGTAACTGACTGATTGACTTCCTGACTCACTAAGTAGCTACTTGACTAACTGATTAACTGACTAACATGACTAACTGACCAACTAACTGACTGACTAACTGCTGACCAGTTGACTACTGAGAAATTCTGACTACCTGACTAATTGACTGACTGACTCATTGATTGATTTGATAAACTGACGAACTGCCTTATTGACTGACTGACTGACTGACTGACTGACTGACACGAACTGACTAACTGACTGATTGAATAACTAACTACTTGACTCACTGATTGATGAACTGACTAATTGACTTACTGACTGACTAACTAGCTAGCTGACTAACTGATGAAGTAAATGACTAATTGACTTCCTGACTGACTAACTAGCTGTTTCTAACAGACTAACTGACTAACTTGACTAACTAGTTACTGACTAAGTCATTAATTGATTAATTAACTAACTGACTACTTGACGAACTGACCAACTAACTAATTCATTGATTGCTTAACTAACTACCTGACTAATTGAGTGGACTCCCTGACTTACTGATTGACTGTGACCAATTTTTGGGCATCTGTTCTTATTTCGTTTTCCTCGAAACCAAAAGCCTTGACATCACTCGGTCATTACATGCATTTTGCATGCACATGCCAAACTGTTTGATTTCCAAACTGTCATGGAAATGTTGCTACAAAACATGGGTATGTTACTGACAAAACATCTACATACCCCGCCCTGGAGTAAATTTGCATTTGTGCATTTTCCTCCAGAAGTAGATGTCACTGTTTTGAACCAACCAAACACAAAGAAACAAACACGAAAACGAAACATCACGCAGTGACACCAAAGTGGATAAAACAGCTTATCCAATTTTCTCGACAAGATGGCTATCATCAAAGCCATTACGCACGTGCCTTGTCATGACACTTTGCTACCACTAGCTGCATACTCCTGATGCCCAAGTGCATAGCATTTTAGTCACCTCTGGTTCCATGCAAGCTGTCTCATTGGACCCATGCCATGGTAACCGTGAAACACCTGCCATCACAAGATAGCTTCACGCATTGCCACTCATGAAAATAAGTAGCTCGGCTCATACCAGGAGATATTGTAAATAGTGTAAACAATACACTCATCTTAATACCACCTGTGAATAAATATCCAACTGTAAATATGGAATACACTCATCTTGCACCAATGTAAATTGTAGTTGGAAGCCCCGTGAACCAAATCAAATGATACCTGTCCACCAGTCTTGCTCAGCTTCCAATTCCCATATCTCTTCCTGAGTGCCAGTGTCATAGGCTTGTGAAAGCTGCCTTCGAATCCTTCTGAGAGCTCGAGAACGTCTCTCATGAATCTCACGTAGATGAAGTTCAATCTCAGGCATAGGCTCATCTGCTGGCTCAACAGGAACATCTGAAATTGGAGAATCACTGTCACTGTTAGGACCTCCATGACGTACATCTTGCCATAGGTCAGGGTCACTTGCCTCTTCAAGAGGGATAAAACGATATCGAAATCGCCGCTGCTCTTCAAGGAGGGAATCACTGATATCACTGCTTTCATCCATAGGGATATCTTCAGGACCTTGTAGATTTGCTACTGTCTCATTTGCAAACCTTCCAGCTTCCAAGATAGCAGCATCCAGCTGCTCCACATCCATCTCACGTGTAGGTGAGCATTCCCTTGGACTCATCCTCGACAAGTTTCGAAGATACCCAAAGATGTTGCTACGTTCACCATCATCACTTGTAAGCAGATTTCTTCGAGCATTTGCCAAAGCCGCCAAGCAATCACTGTAAAACAAAACAGTTCCACGATCACTTGAATCTGCAATAGCAAGTCGCCTGCTGCACCTTGATGTCATCCATTCACAAATGGCTTCCTCTGAATGGTTGCCACGATCCAAGACAAGGAAAATACGCTCTTGCAAATCTGAAAGTGGAAACCCATAATCAGTAGAAGCACTTTCCACTGAAGCCAAATCTTCATGCCCCTCAGGAGCATAAATATCATCCATGCCATCATTCTGAATGGGCTCATCATTGTTGCCACCACGATCAGGACCACCAAGCCTGATAGCCCTTGTAGATATCAAATAACCAAACCCAATCAGCACCAAAACGACAGCAACTGATACTCCTAGCCAGCTCAAGGCTTCTGGACTCATTGGGCTCAAATTCGAAACATTGCTCGTTCCTTCAGCACTCTCCAGCAAAGCACATGCAGAAAGAATCCTAAGCACTTTCTTGGAAACCTTGCTAACGTGTAAAGACGAAACGCCAGCGCCATTGAAACCACCATCATGTTTCAAATTTTGGGCAATCACTTTGACATGTTGCTTCATCGACTCTTTGTGCAGCATTCGTGAGTATTCATACTCACCAACACCATTTCCTTTCTCATTCACAAAACCAAGCATGAAAAGCAAACCAAGAAAACGATCTCGACTCAGACCTTTTGTATTGAGGTCTGCAACGTTCCATGCAGTCTGCACTTGCTTGATCTCAAGCTCGCCATTGGCCATTTTCTCTTGAAGCCACAACATTCTGCCTTTAATATGGCGAAGTCTACCAACACCACATTTCAGAGAAAGCATACGAACTGCACTGTTGTCTGTATATAAATGCAAACGGTCACAATTGTTATCTGTTAAGAACTCAACAATATGTTGCAAATACAAACCATCACATGTTGAAGATGACGCCGCGTACCATTCCGCTTCAGTTGAACTCAGTGATATGCATTTCTGACTCCTGCTTGTACTGTGAATGACCACACCATTGAGCATATGAACTGCGCTGCTAGTAGATTTCATATCACCAGCACCACTCCAGTCTGAATCACTGAACGTTTCAAGTAAGTTTGAAGGCTTCTCGTCAACAACACCAATTTGTGATTCCATGAATGTGCAACCTTTGCATGTTCTTTTCATCTTCAAACCAAATTGATCACTAAAACGCAAATAGCCAATCAAACGACCCAATGCAATCCATGCTTCTTTGGTGGGGTTCTTCAAACAACTCGCCAAAGTTTTCGTTGCATACTGAAGATCATATCTTTCCTGTGCCATATACATAGCAATACCAACCATAGATCTATATTCAGCTGCAAGTTTCGGAGAAAGCAAAGTAGAATCTGAAGATGGAATAGGAAGGGTACCAGATATTGGAGTATACGCAACACGTGGAGGCCTACCTTCAATAATGGTATATCTTTCAATCAAAGCATTTGCATGTTTTGGTTCACCATAAACACTAATGGATTCATAATTGGGTTCAACAACATGCATCCTCTTCAAAAACTCAAGCATGCCCCCAGTGCGCCTTCTCACCAGTGTGTAGGTGAGTTTGAACTCCTTTTGCAAACTCGGAATCAACACATCTGCAATCCATTCTTCTCGCCCCAAAATCAAAACATCGTCCACATGAAGAAGCAAAGCTCCCTCAACACGACCATTGCATGACCATCGAATGATGCAGGGTTGGACTGGACAAATTGATATTTCCATGTGAGCTCGCAATCGTTCAATAAAGAATGCATACCAGAGCTTCGAAGCATCTCGCTGCCCCGGCAAACATTTCAAAATCACATACTCGGCACCATCAAGAGAAACCTTTCGAGGTATTGGTTGCGGCACCTGCAAAAATGCATCAGAAACATCCAGAGTAGCAATAGAGCTGTCAAAACCCATGGCATTTGTCAATGCCATACAAGGAAGCAACTTCACCACCGCTGAGCTGCTTGCAGGACTATAGACATCTTCACGATACTCGAGAAAATTGAAGTCTCTCCCAACAAGCCTCGATCGTCTCAACCAAGCTGTAGTGGAAACTGCTTGGCCATCTGCATCTTTCTCTTCTCTCTGTTTCTTCCTCCACGTTCTCACCATTTTAGCAGAAAGAGGAGTGTCCAAAGGACCATGATACTTGTCAGCTGTGGTGATGACTCCCATTTGCAAAAGTCGATCAATTTCAACTTTGTCAGCCTCGATGTCAATGACTGCCAATTGCTCTCCATGAATTTCAGGTTGCGCCTCACTGTAAGGCTGCCACACACCACTCGGCATAGAGGTTGCATCCTCCATCATCTCGTCTTGAAAATCATCATTCCAGAATTCATCATATTCTGCAAATTCTTCATCCTTGACTTCGTCACATAGTTCCATAGGTTCAAGATCCATGTGACACAGTGTCTCGTCACCAACACGCATCACTGTCATTCTTGGACGCTTTGAAGCTGGTTCTGCAACTTCATCATCAGCAATAGAGACACCAACATCCATGCCACCAGGCGCCCCCGAAACGGAGCCCCTTTGTCCTTCAGTCATAGTTGCATCTTCTGCTGCTGCTGGTCCTTCAGGTAGTCGATCAGGATAGGAAACAATACCTTCAACGGGTACTGCAACTTGCTCTGCAATTGCTGCAAATCGAGGAGGAGGTTTCATACCCCTTGAAGCTGATACAGGAACAGGAACAAGCTCGACAACAGCTTCTTCCTCTTTCTCAGATTCAATGTCATCACCGGCCTCATCGTCAATGGGAACCACAGCCTCAGGTGTAGAACGAATGCCACCTGCAGGATCAATCTTGTTTCCCAGAGTTCCTTCGACTTGCCACGGCTGAATGACAAGAGACCTGTACAATCCAATGTGCTCGGCCCAACTGTCAGAAATGGATTTGACCGACCGAGTCAGCTTGAGGCCCCCATCGCAGTGCACAACAAACATGTCGTTTGTAATCGACTTGGTCAGGAAGATGCCCTGTTTCCATTTTGCGTCTCCCTTCTTCTTCCTACTGTCACCAACAAAACAAAGCAGGGGTCTGCTAAGTTGATTCAGAAGTACACTTGCAGTTGTTCTGATACGATCAATGGCTTTCTCAGCCCATGAATTGCCCCCGTGGTCTAGCACTGGAGCATTCTCAATAACAGCTTTAAATCCAAGTCTCTGCCACGTTCGTCGCAAAAGAGCCTGAATAGCCAAAGTGGCTGGTTCCTGATCTGTCATTAAGCAAACATCGCCATAGCCCAGGTATTGTATGTATTTTACCAACTCTCTCACTGAATGCTTCTTCTCGTCTTTGCCACGCACAGGAATACATGTGATAGAACCAGTATGTGAATCATGCGCCACCAATGTTGTAAGCTTTGCACCATCATCAGTTTCTTCAGAAATGTCGTTTCCCAAACTCTCAGACGTGAATGCAAAATCGAATGAAATTCTTGGCAACTCACGATCACCAATCCTACCTTCATTTCTCTCATGCCTCTCAGGCCTTCCCTTGCTTTTTACACATGATTCACACCATGCAGCATATGGAATATGTGTAAGATTGTGACGTTGGACTTCTTCTTCACTCGGTCTCTCTGCAGTCTGAACAGGGTTTGCTGAATGTGAACCTTCAAGCAAAGCTGCTTCTGCCAATTGCTTTTCCTCCAAAATCTTTCCACGATCAACAGCTGCCAAGATTCGATTCCACAACTTGGCTTTCGACCCAGATTGCGAAACTTCAAAAAATTGACATGCAGCCCTCAAAACTGAAATGGATGAAGTTCGATTCACCTCTACTCCAGCAATCATCATAGTGTCTGCAGAAGGTTGAATAGCAACACTTGTTGGAACTGCGGGTCTTGAAACTGGCACTGCAGGTTCGACATGTTGTTGTTGTTGAGCCCCGCCTAGTCCATGCTCAGCACCACCAGCTGTAGCAGACACAGCAGGCTCTGTAGTTTCCATTGCATCAGATGATCCAGCTGCTACATCAACTGTAGGAGTTGTCACAACCATTCCAAAATCAACAACTGAAACAATGTTCTTTGAAAGCAATGTCAGCAAACGTTGAAATGGAGGATCAATCACGGCCTCTCGCTCATCCAGCTGAAAGACACTCTGACACAGTTCAATGACCTGCCAGCCAAGATGGTCTCGAAAACCCAATGTTGTCCTGTAAGGCCATTCATCCAGCTTGTGGGTTTTCAACACGTCAACATAATTTCGTCCATGTGAAGCACAAATAGGAAAGCCATCACGAGTTCTATACCATCCATTCTTAACATTCTGCCAAGACCGCGGTATGTCAACATCTATGGTTCGAACCACTTGCTCAACCATTCTCACCACACCTGTGACAAGCAATGAGTTCTGCTTGAAAGACAATGGCACTTTAGCTCCAGACACATGCACCAAATAGGAGCCATTCCCTTCAGGTACGATGCCCCAACCATGCTTCAACAGCTTTCCATATGAAATCAATGGTGTATCGACTCGACTGCTAACATGTGCTTGATCTTGCAATGTAACAAGCTGACCATCAACTGTTGTAAGGTTGATACTGATATCACGCACACCTTCTGTTGAAATTCGACCTCCCTGAGCATCACGAAGAAAAGACGATTGGTCATCTGAAGCCTTTCCTGCTGAAATCATACTCAGAGGTATCACTGTTGCATCTGATCCAGAATCGAGAATGATATCACAGCTTGACTTCACTGCACGCACATCTTGAAACTCAACTTCACTGAGCTCCCGTCCAGGTCGATACAAAGCACAATCGTCGAAGTGCTTCATCGAATTTCGAATATCACCATCACCAGTGACAGGGTCATAACGAGAAAACTCGAAATCTGTTGAAACACGGCTTGCAAAGTGTTTGAAATCATCATACTTGCAAAATGTTGAAAGCTCAAATGAAGATGCCATGCTTTCTACATATTCTGCAACACCTGCACATGATTTATCACTGAAAAGTTCCACACCAATTGAAGAGCCACCATCACCTGCGGAAGTGTCACTCATCACAACACCTTCAGGCAGGAAACTCTGTTGATCATTTTGTGAATTTTCAAACTGCTGCAAACCAAGTCCATCGAAAATGACACGAACATTCAACCTCGAAAAATCACTGCAACTCGCCAAGTTGAAAATCAAAGGAACATCACTACTCGACGAAGAAGGTTCATGAAGAGAAACACGATTGACACGACTCGAAGAAGAATTGTTCGGGCCAGTTGAAGATGCAGCATTTGAATCCTGCTGTTGATTTTGCTTTCCATCACATTCATCACATTCGTTTGACTCGATCATACGGACTCTGCAATCCTTTGCCATGTGTCCAGGCTTGTTGCACTTCCAACACACAACCTTAGAGGTTTGACCATGTCCTTTTCCTTTAGAAGAAGACTTGCCACCTTTCTCTGAATTGCTTGCATTGCTTTGGTTCCACTTACCTTTTCCAGATCCCCAAGAGTTGTTCCAGGAACCCTTCTGTTGTTGGTTCTTGCCAGAACCTTTGTCAAACTTGCCACCACTTTTGCTCTTGCCCTTGCCTTTCACGTCTTTGCCTTTCCCTTTGCGATCTTTGCCATATCCTTTCCCTTTCCAAATACGATCAACTTCCATTGGAGAGGGACCACCATCATCATGACTGTGATTAGGCAATGAGCTTCCTAGGGCCATGGTATTAGACCACTTGATTGTAGCTTGATCATATTGTAAGATTGCTTCACGAAGTCTATCATACGATGTGTCTTCTTGAAGTGTCACATTCAAATACGTCTTCAGCTGCCCTGTAATGCATTTCATGAGAATTGCAAATTTCAATTCTTCACTGAGGTTGCCACCAATGCGCTCGTACTCACGAAATGAATCTTCCAAACGCAAAATTTGAGAAACCATTGCAACCTTCATGTCAAACTCGGGCCATTTCATCAAGAGATGTAAAAGTCCTAATGCACGATTACGACTGCTAGGTTGACATGTCTTGAAAAGCTGTCTGACTGCCTCAAAACCATTGCCACGCTGAACGCCTTTCAGTAAAGGAAGTGGCCTATTCTTAAGAAGACTAGCCAGCAACCCATATAAGAAAGTTCCACGACGACGTTGTTCAGGAGGGAGTGTTGCAGTATTGATTCGAAATGGGCAGAGTACTCGACGCCAACTGCTGTTAAATACTGTTCAACACTCCACCACCAGTCACGACACTGACTAAGTTCAGCATTACGATCCTCTGGTTCAAAACAGCTAGGCTTGGGTAACATCTTGTACCAATCATCACGACTCTCTGGCCTCGTAGCAGCAGCCTTGGCCGCCGCTGCTGCAGACTCCGCTGCTTCAATCATTCTCAAAGCAAGCTGTGCACCATCTATTGCACCAGCAGTTGGACTACCACCATCTGACTGCATACTGTGAAATCCTTGAGAAACACCCTAGATTTACAATTCGAAGCAACTGACAGCGAAATCTCTGAAATGCAAACAATTGTTGAAGCAATCTCTGAACTCAAAGCCTCAAATGCCAGAAGAGAGCTATGCCAGCTCCAGCAAATATGGCTCGATCAACCAACGGCCCAAAAGTGGCTTTTCCCAAAGAGCTCTCACCGAGGTTTCACGGATCCTTGAGCTCCGCTACCATATTTCGTTTTCCTCGAAACCAAAAGCCTTGACATCACTCGGTCATTACATGCGTTTTGCATGCACATGCCAAACTGTTTGATTTCCAAACTGTCATGGAAATGTTGCTACAAAACATGGGTATGTTACTGACAAAACATCTACATAGTTCTTGAAACAGTGTGGCTAAGCACAGGTGATTTCTCCAGAGCCAGCGTGCAGCGTGCAATTTTTCGAAATTCGAACTTCCAAAAAAGACAAGGACAACGTGGTGGCGGCTGGTGTGGGAAAAGTAAACGAGCATCAAGCAACCTTCCAATATTTTTTTGCTGGCTGCTTGGGTATGTCGGGCGGAGAACGCCCTTCAGTCAGCTGAACAAGCGTGTAAAAGAAGCTATAGCTGCAACACCAAATGATGTGATACATCATCAAAACGTCAAACAATCAAATGACCTTCGAGTAGACTCATTTGAATTCACTCGGACTCGCACAGACTCTTGCGCATATCAGGCAGATGTTTTTGCGGAAGACTCCGTTTGTGTCGTATCTCGCAGCAACAATCTTTCCATGTTATCTGCCAGATGCGCCAGACTTTGGACTTTGCAGACTTTGACTCTACTATGACTACATTTCATGTCTGTTGACAGTGGGTCACACTCCACGAAGTGTTATGAAAGTTCCTCTTGACTACAGACGTTTCGATAAACAGAGCGATCGCGCACGACATGAGTCGAGCTAGATTGACACTCGCTCCTAAAAAGAGCGCGCGCGACATGAGCTCAAAAAAATTAGAAATTTTTGCAACAGTTAAGAAAAAAGTGGAGGACACCAGTGAAACCGAAAAGTGGAAAGATTCTTCACCTTCTTGGCTGTTGTTGCTCTTCATGGCAACATTGGCGGCTGCGATAACACAGATTGTCGTCCTGGTAAATTGCTAAAACAAAGGAATTACCGAGAAAATATTCAGACAGTGGTGAACGCGCTTACACGAATCTCCAAAACCACTGTGTTCAGCTAAATGAAAATTGTAAACACGGAGTTTTTGTCACTTTTGTAAGGTTCTTCTTAAACTTTCAGCTCGAAACGATGATTTTGTCTTTGTGGACTATGCTGCGCTCTGATCACGACAGAAGCAATTGAAGTGTGCATAATTGTGATTGTCAGACAACGGTGACGAAAGAAGGCTTAGGAACAGCGAAGTAGAAATCACACAAAACCAAAAGAAAAAAACACCAAAACAGTCTCTGACCGATCATGGTGAAACAAGCTCAGGCTCTCACGGCTATCTACACCGGCTCTCACTTCGTCTTGAGCATGAAATACACAAAGTCCAATGCACAGTTGGCAACTATGATAGCAGCAGTGTTATCGACTTGCGACCTCTTTTTCATTCGGCACGTTGAGACATCTTGCGGACTACCAATAAATTGCAACGATATGAGTTGCTCTTCTTCTCGAACCTGGGCATAAATGCCGGTCAAAATTCTATGCTTACTTGCTCACTAGTCCTAAAAGTGTGAAAACGATTTTCAAAATGTGAAATCCAGCAATGCTTCATCATTTTGGGCCAAACGAGAAAGAGGAAAAACTCTTTTCCCTCAGATCCAATTAACTGGAGATAACATGAAGGACGAAGTTACCAGCTGTACCTTTCCTGGAAACCGAGCCCCGACCCGGAAGGTCCCGCCTTTCAACACCCTCTGAAGAAAACATTTCCCTCAGCTGGCTTTAAGTTCTCCCTTAAGTCCGCTGCGTTGCTGATACCTCCTGTTCAAAGTGCTTCGGAATTGAGGGTCCAAGTGGAACAACGACAGAGGCAGAAAACAACGACGACAAGATCCGGAAATGGTCGTTGCCTGATGCAGATGTCATGCCTGTTGAATCATTGCAGCAGAGTGACCTGGCTCGAGCTGGATGACAGCTCTTCAGGACAGCTATGCTGCGCTAGAGGAAGGCATCCTGTGCGATGTCTTCTCGCAAAAGTGCTCAGCGGCATGGCAAGGCACTCCAGGACAAAGATTAATTTGTTTGATGCTTTTTGGCCTGAATGACAACGTTGTTCTGTTTTGCTTCAATTCAGTTACGTCCAAATGCGGATCATGATACGCTGACTATAGGGCGCTCTGTCCGGGACCTTCTTCGCAAGAAGATTGCACCTTAGCAGCATGGACCAAAAAAAAGGCACTCTAGGACTAAGGCCTCGTGGTTTCCATATGCTGCCTGGCCGACAAATGGCAGATGAATGGCTCGACTTCATGCTTTCTCAAAGAACCTGTAACCCACCTTCACCACCAAGGGGGCTCCCGCAGAGATGATTACCAAAACCTTTTTTCTTGCTGGCAGCTGCTTGGGTTGATCCGGGCGGAACGGCTTTCAGTCAGCTGAACAAAGGTGTGAGAGACGCTACGTCTGCAACAACTACAAGATGTTTAACACTGGTAATTCGGACAAAAACATGCATTGGGCCACAAATAAACAAGAATGATTTCGTAAGAGTGAAATCCATTGGAAAGCACCAACACCAGAGCAGGTAGATGCGACAAAAGGAAAGAAGAGGGCTTTGGTGGAACCCGGTAGCACCTATGCTGGAGCCAGAAGTGAACATAGTATCCACAAATATGAAAAGAGTTGGATTTTTTTTTTGGAAGAATGCTGCGCTCGTCATTACAACTGTGGCAGTCATGAAGCTGTACATAAGTAGTCATAATTAAATAACTCGATCTAATGAATGAAAAGCCAGGAAAGAGCAGCAACAACAGAAACCAGCCCAACCAAACCCAAAACAACAAGGAAACACCACATACTTTCCTGACCGATCAATGAAAAGCTGAGACAAGTGAAACTAGCAGAGCTCTCACAACCTTTTAGTACCAATATCCCGGCTCTCACAACGTCTTCAGCACCTTAGCCAATGATGCCAATGCTATTTCATGCATTCCAATGGGCACAGTTCCAGCATCCCGCGAAAGTAAAGCCATAGCAATCATCCAGCAGAAGCAGAAGTGCTTGAACAGGTGCAACAAGCTATCCAAGCACTCCGGCTTCCAGGCATGAGCTGTGTCTGACCAGATAAATGCCAAATTGCTTAAGTGTAGTGGGCCAGAAGAAGAAGTGTCAAAGACAGAGCAACCAATGGTCGGAAGCAAGATCCTGATATCATCCAGCCACCAACAAATCTGAAGAGAGTTTGAACGAATTATACAAATTGGTGGCCATTGGTGTAAGGGTTTCATATGAAAACCCAACTTAGATGATTACCTAACCTTACGCAAAGAACGGCGCAGGTTGCAAGCACCTGGAAATGGACATCAGGACTGGAATATGCTGCTGAACCGCACACACAAGCTCTCATTGGGATGTCTCGTGAGCAACATGAGCTGCTTTTGAATAGACCCGCCAAGTGTGAAAACCACGTAAGAGAATTACGGACCTTTTTCACTGTCGTTCTTGAGCCAAACATCCACACGTTTAGTGTGCTCAG
>OMLO01002024.1_pt1 | contig 16079 bp, 6 predicted proteins | sample 1674811 | NCBI WGS metagenome assembly OMLO01 (sample SAMN06265003, study PRJEB25207) | coral metagenome | isolation source: Coral host | place: Mexico:La Bocana,Puerto Morelos, Mexico | collected 2008-11-13 | reverse complement strand
ACGCTCGAAACGTCAGCTTTATAACACGTTACGGTGGCCAATTTACATTTTCAACTTAGTTGATATAACCAAATTAAGAAATTTTTATCTTCGTTACTATTAGTCATCGCAGTGTGCTCGCCGTTTTGTAAAGTCCACACTCACGGTTGTTATTTGTATTTCCCAGCCCCTTTACTGACAAGACACAACAATGTTTACCATGTTACTATTTACTTTATATCCCATTTAATATGCTGCGATTGCTTATGGTCGGTTTCTACTTGAATGTTAAAAATAACTAGCCTTTTATTTAGTCTTGTATTTAGTCTTGTATTATACTAGGCTAGGCGATTGGCTTAACACAAACTTGTGCCATTTTGTCGTCCAATCAGAAGCAAACCCAAACCAAATCGTGATTTGGTAGCACACGTTTTCCCGCGCTTTTCGTCAGCTACATGCATTTGCATCCAGTTTCTACTGGTTCATTGGATTGTCTGCGTCCTTGTGATTGGCTAGAGTGATTACTCTGGTTTTGTTTGGACGACGCTTGGTTGAAAACCGCTCTATAATCCTCTACATTTGTAATTACCTCTACTAACTCGCGTTTTTGACATTTGTCGGACCGAGGTATTGTATGGATTGCATACTAATAAAAACTTCTGTAGCCCGATTTTTGCCCGACTTAACTAATTTACTTAATATTACCTTACAGTCTTAACAAAGCCAGGCATTGTCTGTTGCTAGTCAAATAAAAATGTCCTTTACAGTATATTTACATGAATTTTTTTCAAAAATAAATGATTAACTGAACAGCTACTATATTTTTTTCTGTATCTTTGCTGAGTATTATATTGACAGTTAAATTAAAGCTCAAAATAAACTCGCTGTTTCTAAAATAAAGAAAAACTGTAATAAAACAATATAAAACCGATAACTCTTAGCACAGAATTTTTAAACGTCCAGTCTTCAATAAATACGCATTTGACACGATGTATCAGTGAAATTACAGAACTGAACAAAGCCTTATAACTTACGACGCGTTACGCAACTCTAAAAATCTAATCCATCGACCTAACAATCCATGGATGTTCCTATTTTTTTCTGTACAAATAATGAAAACGGATTAAAATAGCGCCGATTTTCAAAAATTGACAAATATTCACAAATAATACTTTTCTTCTTTACTTTTCACCTACCAGTAAAAATTTTAGTTTTAGTTTTCCTTTTTTATATTTTTTGAGCTTCTTGTGTTTTGCTTTGATGAGACAAAATCAAATAAAACGCGATTTCTCCTCAACAACAGTGCTTGGTTTTTGACGATAAACCCGGCGCTGAGCACTGTCCTGTCAGCTCCATATGACACAGGAAGTCAAATGAGATGCCGACTGGTTGCAGAACTTTAGGATTTAGTTAATTCAACGTGAAATTTGCATTCTTACAATTAAAAGCAACATCTCTTTTGTTTTCTACATGTATCTTGTTCTACAGTTCGAAACAGTTGCTAGGCAACGAAACAGATAGTCAGTCTATTCTTTCCATTGACCCACGAAACGTTTTGTTTGTATTGTTTTTTTTTTTTAATTTTCTTGCTTTTTTCCCGGCGTAGCTCTATGTATATTATATGTCCAGTGCCGAATGGTATGACACAAATGTCCCATAACTAAACAACCATCACTGCATTGCATTAACTGACCGAAGATAACTTAACCGGAAACGAACATCACTACGGTACAACTAAAGGAAGTGGTCAATGTATTTTTAGTCCCGGCCCTCCCCTGTCCCTATCGAAAGAAAATCAAACATTAATCAAACAACGGCACAAAGCAAAATAGTTCGACCGTGTCCTTAACAACACAGGCATCCCTCTTTTGAGCCGTCGGCTTTCTCCTTCCTTTCACACGGGCAGCATATGGCACAGAGACATTTACCACAAAAATACCAATAGAGGAACGACAACAAGAAAATAATACCCCAGAAAAACATGCCAAACGTCCAAATGGTCTGTGCTATGGTCCCCATTTCGTCTTTCATCTGAGGAGCCACGACAAACAGGCGATTTATGGCCACTCCCATGGCAGGGGCTAAGGTGAGCACGCAGTAAAGGAACCCAGCTGGGAGTACTACGCAGATGCGGAGCGGGTAGCAGGCCCAACAGAACGGGTTCCCGATCCAAGCGTACAGAGGCAAGATACCTGGGGATAAGAACTATGTTGTAAGTTATCTGAAAAGCAAAACTTATTTCACTGCACAAGCCTAAAAAATAAATGAATGAATGAAATTTATTTAAGTGTCTCAGTAGTATCTAGCTCAGATAACTAATTGTGGATATTCAAATAATAATAACTAAATAAAAATAATGAAAAAAAGAAATGAATAAGCGATAAAAAGAGCGTCTAGAGCTGAAATTCATCAGCTTTTCATAGGCCACATCAATGTTCTTGTTCCAGATAATGTACTGTCGTAAAGTAGAAAGAAATGAAAGAGTGTAAAGCTGGCAGTTCGCCAGTTTTTAGTTTGAATGGTGAGCTATAGACAGGTCATGTCGGCTACAACAATTGTTAATTTGACAATCTGTGATTATATGTTGATCAATTCGATCAGATATGCGCGTTTTTATCCACAGAGACATATTGACACGATTTAGCAGTCACTGAATTTTATGCAAAGAAACGAAACGATAACTGAGTGATTAAAATTTCACAAGAAAATATAATTGTACCAAGATGGTACGCTAGCAATTACAATACTGTAAACTGTCAAATATAATGCCTACCTTGACCTGCATGCAGCTGCGCGTTTTTCGGAATAGAATCATATTTTAATTTACAAATTCAAAATTTTTGTTTCTTTTTGGGCTATCTAAGTTTTTAAATGGATAAAACTGAGAATGGGGCATTATTATTTTTGAACAGCATTTATGTAAATCAAAGTAATTATTAAGACGAAGATATCATAGATTTTACTTACCCTTGTAGATGCTCACAATAGCTATAGAGCCTAACAGAAGCCCTAGCCACATCTCACAGTTAATGATGGCCTGTGGATTTGGAGGCAGCTCTCCAGGTGTCATGGCGCAGTCCCAGCAGTTAATACCATCGGCTCCCCACATCTGCGCGCACAGCTCTACAGCCAGACACGACATGGGCACGTCATGTATAAGGGTCTCAACCAAAAGAAACAGCGTGTGGATCTGAAGGATCTTCTGGTAATAAGGCCCTGCCTCAGTGACCATGTTCTCGAAGTTTTCATCTTTCCAATGTTTACACGTGTTCGGGAAGAGCACCACGATGTGAATGATGTATATCCCCCCGGAAAGGCAGATAAAGAAGAAGAAAACGCCTTCGAGCAGCTCAAGCGTTGCCGCCTTCTTACCTAGCAACGCCTGGGTAGCGTTTTCCGTCGCGACGCAATACGGGCGCGTTAGGTTGGTGTCGTTGCTCAAGGGTTGAAGTGTTGCAGTTGAGAGCTCGTCGCATCGCGCGTACGTTTCGGACGTTTCCAGGAAAACTCCGACATCAGTGCCGATGTTGAAGCCTTGGAATAAGGCGTACAGAATGATCTGACACAGAAATCCACAGCCAGGCGAAACGGCATTGCAGAAGCAACGGCAGATCCCGCGGCAAATTGCCATGCAACTTTTCCCCAGGCATTTACAACAATTTGCGAGAAATTTCTGAATGCAAGTACAAAGGCACGAACAACACATGGTGACAGTTTTCTATTTGCTCAGTTTACAGATGAAATCCACCAGAATAAAATATTCACGACTGAAAAGGTCTACAACTTTGACTTCCTCTCGACTGAGTCTTACACCAGGCTTTATATTTGTCCTCTCCACTATTGCAGTCTTCCAAGAGGCCTGCGAAGAATTTTAAGCGAAGATTTCGTCGAAAATTCCTCCCACAGTCGATAACCTTTTGCCGCAGATTAAACAAGATGGCCGCCGCGAGGGCTGTCACAATTATTCGCGAGATTTGCTGAAGAATCTACTTCGATTCGCGAAGAGTCTTTAAGAATGCTCCGTGAAGGCCTTGTTTTGGTGAATTCTCCGTCGACAAAACCAGACACTTACGGTTACAATCTCAAAACAACGTATTTAGTCCAATGTTTCTTAAATCAAATATGTGCTCGTGATCGCTTTTTTTTCTTCGGCACTTTTACGTGACTTACCCGACGGTTTCTCCGCGAACACTTCGTCGACTCCTTGAAAATGTGCTCTAAAGTTCCCCTTTGGATAATTTTCTTTCCTTCTAACGCAGGCTAGCCTAAATTTTGATTGGATTTGTCGTTGCGTATGTGTTGTATTTTTAGTTTTTCTTGACAATCTTGATCCCGGTGAAATTTGCATTTACCCGAAGCCCACACCACTTGAGTCGCAGCTGTTAAGGCAAGAAAAGCAAAATAAAAATTATTTTCGGATATTTAAAAGAAAATTTTGCGAGTAAAAAAGTTCAACTGGGTATTTCAGTCTTTTTAGCAAACCTTTCCCGAGAGATCCTTCGAATAGTCGAACAGAAGGACGCAAAAAACTTGGATATTTGTTAATATTTAATGACAGCGGCTTTTATACCGAGCTGTCAAAGATGAAGACTAGCCTTATGAATAAGAAATTGAGGGATTTTGTGTACGAACTATTATGGTCTCGCGGAAATTAAATCAACAAATCTGAGTAAAGGGAAAGCTTTTGTAATTAAAAATGAGGTATTTTGGGGAATAGAAATTTCAACCAAAAATTCGCACTGGGAACTTAACTAGGCCTAGGCATATTTTTCGAAAACCGTAAATAAAAAAATCTCTAAAGAATCAAGCAGGTAGGTATTCAATAAACATCCGTATAGTTTACCTATGCTAATTTATTCAAGGCGTATTTACATAAACACAAGCTCTCGGAAGGGTTGTAAAAGGAAAAACAGTATTCTTCAAAATAGTTTACTTTGGAAATGGCTGTTTCCTAGAAGTTTAATTGAAATGCGCAAAATATTAAGGTTATTGAACACAAACAATACGGCAATAGAAAATGAATCAATCTTGGTTTTTCTGTTTTCTTTGGTCTTTTTGAACAGATCGTTAGTGTAAATTTCGATCCATATATTTTCAATATTTCTTTTTCAGGAAGGCTGTATGAATGTGTACCGTCACTGATCAAAATACTCCAATATATAGCGTTCCCCTGATTCTACTCTTTTGTATGTTATGAAGTATATTCATCAGTGATATGTCTTCGAGATTTGTTTCACAAAAGTTGAAATAAATGACCTGTAATTGTCGTCGCAGCAGCTTTGAACTTAGACTGTTTGTCTCATCATACAACCGGCTTGTAATCTATATATATCAACATGATAGTTCTATTGATTTTTTCATGAACCAAACTCGACAAAGAGTGGATTAAATATGCAAGGAACAGCGCGACAAATCTTATCAGTGTGGTGTAAAAGAAAGACGCAAGAATTTAAGACAGTGTTTTGATTCCTTGGGCTGATAGAACAAATGGTGAATGAGCGGACAATTAAAATACAGATATCGTGGTTGAAATATATGGAAACAACACAATGATATCTGCAACCAGGAACTAGAAACTGCCAACATGCAAATCTTAAAACGTACGTTCGTGGAGCTTACTTCCGGGCCTTGAATACTATCCAATAGGAAGCAAGATCCTCCCCCATACATTGTCAAGTAGATTTTATTTTTATTGCGCTCTTATCTTCGGTTTTGAAAGTCTATTTTCTTCGTCCATGTATATTTTTCCTTGGCAGCTTTGGTGCTTTGTTTTCACATTAGGCGTTCGTTTAAAAAAAAGAAGAGTTAACAGTAACTTTTGAATCGCCATACAAAGAAAGAAAAAAGCAATTTACAGACTTATCGATACATTCACTCACTGATCAGCTAAGGCGAAACTAAAATCCAACTGCGCAATTATATTTCAACTGACCTGCGATACAATTTACTCACACATTCATAAAGGGAATGTTCTTCCTTCAAAGGAAAACATGTTGTGGGTTTGCGTCATGCAATGGTTGGTTTTACTCAACTTGAGTTGATCTAATAAAAATTTAATTACATTGTAAAAACTCGGTGTTTTTTCTCGACTGAGTCTTAGTGGAACAAAATAAATTCTAGCAGTCATGATATAAACCTACAGTGTCCTTTATTGAAATCTTTGTGGAGATCTTGTCGAGATCTGTATCGAGATATTAAAGGTTCTTAGTACGTATCCCAGCCCACGAGTCCCACACTAAGTCTTAAAAAACGATTTACTACAAACAATATATTCATCAAGGCGACATTTGGTAACTTCCAACTCGCTCTTAAAGCGCCGTAAAGAAAACTAAAACATCCCGAAGTGTGACTTATTTGAAATCAGCTAGTCACTTTGAATTGAAGTTATGTACGCTGTCATGTACAAGAAACGTCTTCTCGCCACGTGTATATATTAATAGCCTGACATGTACACAGCTCAATTAATTTATTGAATAACTGGAGATATATAATTGTATATCTGATTTACTAGTAGCTCTTATAACAATCTGAGAATTTTACGGTAGGTTTCCGTTCTTAAATTTCAAAGATTCATTGGCTCAAGTTAAAAAAAGGATGAACGCTATAAATCTTTGGTTTCTATTATTACATACATATTGATGAAACTGTCTCTACAAATTTAATTAAGGCGATCTAAAAAAAGGTTAACTTTCACCCTGAACCAAATTCAAAACTATGCAACTCAAAGATCAGTTTAACAAAGAAAAAACATCGCATCGCACAGTTTCTGGGGAGGGGGGTTTTGATTTTTTACTTTCTGAAATTAAAGAAAATCACTTTGGACATGTTGAAACGAAAGATCACGGCTAGTAATCTAAAATAATAAGAATATTTATAACTTCCAGAGAAACCTTCCGCTCAGCGTATACTGACACGAATTTCTACGGCACTTGATCCAAAGAACAACTGAACTACTTCGATTAAAATTAAGGTCAAGTAAGACTGTTATATTTCTTTTAGTTGCGAATCCAGCATGCTACATTCAGTTAGTGTTGACGGTGTGATCCCTGCTAAACCGACATTTTACCGAGAATTTCACTCACTACTCGGATTCCATCGCAAAACCGCTCAACAAATTTGGAAAAAGAAGCGAAAATATTTGATATTTTGAAATATGCTGCATCGATTCGTAGAGAAAAACTCACAAATGTGTCCGCCATTTTGAACATTGAGTTCAGTCCCAAAATCAAACCGTCATTATACTTTCTACGTTTTAAGCGACCTGATGAGTGCGTGTCGCTTCTCATTTTTGGTTAAGTTGTATCAACAGGGAAATATACAAGTATTCAAATAGAGAAGATAAACGTACCTGGTTGTTTTCTTAGCCAACTAAACGCGCCACCTCTTCGCTCTTCGTTTTTAATTTCAAACAACGATCGAAGACAAGCGGAAACGACAAGTTTTTCTTTTGCCATCATCGTATATATTAACGGACTGGCAGGTGAAATGGTCTCATAAGTTTCCGGTGTTTTAAGAGTTTCGTCTTTTTGTTGATTCCATTGAGCTTTGGAGCATTCGCTAGTACTTACATGGCTGCCTCAGGCATCGGTTTTTAAAATGCCCTGATCTTTGCCTGATAAAAATAAGATTTCCCTGACCAAATGCTGAAAAACAAAATGTCAGATCTAGTAGCGGCTTCTCAACTTTCCTCAACTTACAGCCATCCTTTCTACTCGCTAATTAGACTAATAAGGTTTCAACTTATTGTCCTAATTCTTCATTAAAGAAAAATATCAGTTGATCACAGTGACCGAAAATGTTTCTTCCAGCCTTCAATGGTATTAAATCAGCCGTGTTAAATTATTTAAATATATTTTCCCTGACCCGTTACTCAAAATATAAATTTGCCCTGATCAAAATAAAATTCCCAGACTTACCCATGACCTTGAAGAAATTTTTCCCTCTTGGACCATTTCCTGACCTGTGGAAACCCTGACGTACTTCAGAGACAAAATTTGTTATATTCTTTCAGTAACATCGTTCCTGATTCTTTATGCAAGTAATTTGTACTAGTTGTTCTTCAAAAACATTTCAAACGGCTAGAATATAAAATTCCTTTTACTTTATTTTTTTTTCCGATGAGCTTCCACAGTTTTCCGCTGACAAGGTTATGGAGTTCACAAATCGTAAATAAATCGAGGTACGCGTGTATATAACTCGAGTTAAAGCAGGCTTATGATAATAGAGTAACGTAAAGCTATACAGAAACTTCAGTTCATCATCGTCGGGTGCAATATAAATTCCAACTGAACTCAAAAGTTCGGGTAAACGATCACATGAATTGTGAAAACTCACAAGCCACTTATTTAAGGATTTATTTAAGGATTTTAGCATTTTTAGAATAAGTTGTTTTTAGAAGTGGGACGCTTTTTCGCGCGGGGAAAACAATACTTGGTGACCAGGGCGCTTTCCATTCGACCAAATATTCCGGTTTGAAATTCCAGGCATTTCATGTAAAGAATGGAACAGTATTTTCCTAAGTTTCGCACGAAAATACTAAACAAACGAAAAGGAAACAAACGGCAGAGTCTTAACCTGACCTTTTTTACTTGCTTGGGGCTGATTCGGACGACTCTGAATTTGATACAAACGTATTAGGTGCCGGAGGCCGATGATTTATCTTTTAAATCGAGTCCGCGAGTTCAAAAGGCACGTTCAAGCAACACTTTGAAGACTTTGCACCAAGAGCACCGCTTTTGTCCGATATGGCCTGGGGGGACTGCCCACATGCAGTTTGTCTGGTCGCACCGTGCGCTTTTTACTCTCATCATCATGGCGTTTGTTAAATAGCTGCATGAAGTTACAGCATGCATTTACAAAGAGGGCGATGAGAAACCTGCGATAAAATGATCCTTGTTGACGTAAATTAAAGAAAACGACCTTTCGTTATTTCTTCGCTACCTGAAGACTTGTGGCTTTGACCAGAAAGCGAAGGAAATTGGAACCTATACTTCAAGATAAACATGAACGTGTAGGTACGTTCCGAGGCGTGTACAGGTCGTTTTACTTCATAATTTATAGAACTGGTTGGTTATGATCCGTTGTTTAGAATTTCAAGGTCACCAGGGTCATATATCTGTGACTTTTTCCAGGCCGAATAATGAATAATGATCGGGACATCTGTCATTGCGTTAAATTTTACTTTATTTATTCATAAGTTATCTTAAGAAGGTATATGAAAGGGGTGCCTTTTTCCAATAAAAGTTATACTAAAGGGGTGCCTGTTCTGAAAAAAATGGTATATAAAAGGGTAAGGGGTTAGACCCCGGGGCGGAGCCTCCCCGTATAAAACGTTTTTGAGTACCCCCACCCCCACCCCCCCGGAGGGCTAGCCTGCACAACATCCAAGAAGAAGGAAGCGATGAGATATGCAGTCACGGCAATCACTTCTATCCCACAATTGAATCTAGAATACTGCAGCATTATCCTTGAGGTATGCAATCAGTTAAAATAGTTATTCTAAAAGTAAACACAAATAAGATACTTATTGGGTGTAGAGACATTTATGTAAGATTTCACTTTTCTGTATGGTGAAGACTCTACCAGAGATACTTTTAGGGATAACAGGACCCCCCCCCCCCCCTAACAGGGCCTCACCAGGAGAAACATCGTTTAAAAGTTTAGCATGCCTTGTGATGGACAGCACGAACCAGTCAGCAGAGGGTCAGCAGGAGTTCATGATCAGCAGAGGCCTAACGGCGTGTTCAAAAGACAAACCAAAGTGCATGGGAGAAAACTTCCGAAGTGAGCTGAAGGAACGCTTGATATGTTAGGAAATTCTTCATTGCAATGGCTCAGTGCTTGTTGCAAGCTTTGGATTTGCCTAACATCGGAGTTGTTGTTCTTCATCTTCCAACGCAGTAGCGCTGAAAAAATTCCTTTTATATAGACAAACAAATCGCTATTCTGGAATTGCTCAATCAGGCATAAATTAAAGAGTCAGCTCCCCTACCCCTTGCACAAACTGGAATAAGCACATTACGTATATTGCACCCATAGTTTATCAGGCTTAGTTTTAAAGGCTTGCAGTACAGGCTTCCAGTAAAGGCTTGATACTACATTATCCGCAAGTGAGAGTACAAGGTATTTCCCACAATCAAGAACCTTGCTTTGAACTCTGTATTTTTACACTCATTCATTTACATTTCCCTCTATTTCCTAACAATACTGACATGAACTTCTACCAACGCTTATGAATCGAATACGACGTCGATGAAATACACGACGTAAAACAGGCCTTACAATAAATAATATCAGTCGTAGAAATGACGGCAGAATTGCCAATGTCACGCAAACGCACAGAACTAACAAATACGCGTACAAAAATGAGTATCTTGTAGGAAGTGGCAGAAGTGAATAATCGATGGAACCATCTACACCTATAAAAGAAATAAGACACAGAAGAAATTAGCGTAAAACTGCATCCTCTTTTTCAGGAAATTAAAAATAAATTGAGATCAATGATAAGAAAAAAAACGACTTCTCCTCTTGAATACCTGTTACGCAAGGAACCCCCCGGGTGACTCCACCCCCACCCAGCAAACTCCAACGTTTACTAACAGATAATAAATTGGTTCTCCCTTTGATATCACAGTGATTGAGTTTTCCTTAAACGTTCTACTATAGTGATAGTGAACTAGATTGAGAAACTATATCAACATGCCCACCGTCGAGGAGAACACTGACTGTAGCGTAAGTTTCGTAGTCCACGACTTACCTATCACGGCCACAGCAGCGCCTATCTTGTCAGTTCCCATACGATAGCTGCATGTTGGTACAACGTATTCTGTGAACACCACTGATCCAATCTTGTACTCAAATGAAGCTGACTAAGAACAACAATAGGTTTGTAAACGCCCGTTGACAGATGTCAATAGTACAATGCATACACTTAGTCAATTGATATGGACCGGCCCCCATCCGAAGGTGGGGGTGGGGGGGGGGAGCTATGATACACCTAGCGGCTTTATGCTTTAGAAACACAGATACAATCCGCCAATGTGCGCGACGGACTGTTTTAATAATCTCGTAACTGATACTAGTTAGCCCTGTAAATGAGCAGTTTCTCCCGACGAGGGTAAAGGGTATCCCTGCTTACCTTATGAGTATGACCTGAGAAAGCATATCGCGGCCGCACAGCATCTATTAACTACGATGTGAGAGAAATGACAACTTTATTCAATTAACTAGCAAAATATCTAGCAATTCAAGTTAATAAACTACACGGTCCGCCGAAAAGGTGGCTACTTCTGTATTATTGTGCGGGTTTCCAAAGGCCCTCGAGCAAAGGGGTGAATCAGGCGCGTTTCCACATCACAGTGCTGCTGTTCAAGTGATGATATATGAACGCGGATGTTGAATTGGTTACTTCATATCAAGCGACCATTTTGGCATGGCACATTAAATTTTTCGAGCAGAAAGAACTAACGAAACGAAGTAGGTCCTCAATGCATACATATCTAGGCCAGAGAAATAATTATAAGATTATTGTTTGAAAGAAGTTAAGTTAAAATTGTGATAAGTTAAAAAGAGGATATACATTCATATAATAGACACGGGTGTTAAAAACAACATTTTGCTCACTCGCTGCACTCGTTCGTAAATTATTGTTTTTAAACCACTCGGAAAAAAGTTAATATCTTCGCGTCACTGAATGTGTAATATCCTCTATTAAATTTCTATCTATTGAGATGATACAGGTATATGTGATGTGGTTGAGGAGGCGAAAGGCTAAATCTATTCTAGCAAATCAAAAGTCCATAAAATGATAGTACTTCCCAATAGTTATCTATCATTAGATTTTAACTTACATAAGTAACAGTTTCCCAACGACAACTTACCTTCATTACTGGAACAAAATGCTTTTTATTGGTATATCCCAGAGGAACATGTCCAATTAAAATAGAAATTTTATCCTTGTGAAGCTTCAACGGCAGCTCTTCAATAAAGCTAATTGTATCATTATAGCTTATCTGCTCATCTCTGAGAGGCCCTCTCCTTAAAAAACTCAAGGAATTTATCTGTGGAAGATCAGTTGCAACATATATGTTAAAAAAGACTCTGCATTAGAGGCACTCTGGTATTAGAGTTTCAAGGTTAATTTGAAGTTTCAACCTTGCACATGCTCACTCTTATGGACAAATTCTGCCATAGCATGGACAATTATAATTACTGCCCTATTTCAGTCTCCCTTGAGAGAATCGAAAACACACATATAACTTTCTGCAATGAAGTAGATACTGGAAAATGCAACAAATTTAATGTCCATTTATGTAAAAGTACAATGCAACTGAATTGCTAAAAATTAGCTAAATGCCAATTGATTACTGGACTTGAATTGTTTTACCTTAAGAGAGAGGAAGTTTGACTGAGAGGGGAAGTTTGACTGACAGATACAATAAACATCGCCCTTACATAAACAAGGCCAGGCAAGAGCAATAGACCATTTTACAGTTGTCTACTCAGTGTCATAACAGTGAGGCTGGAGGTGACCTTGTTTTGATACAGACCTCAGTGCTTTTGTTGTGTAAACCAAGTTGTTCTAATGCTAACTTAGTGCATTTACGTGACAAAAGCATTTAGAGGTCTATCTCAAAGGAAGGTCACCTCCAGCCTCGCTGTCATTCAAAGCCCAGGTAATTGGTCTATTCATGGGTACAATAAATTAATTGTGCAATGGAGTATTGAGTCATGCTATATTAATTATGTTATCTACACTTGAGACAACAAACCAAGAATTCCCCCTGAGTGGACATAACAACAAAAAAAGAAATTTAAACTCACAACCAATCAATCAATCAAAACTTTAATAACAAGAGTCAGGTTTATAGAGCCAGTCCACGGGAAATACCCATAGGAGGCGTGGCCTAGTGGTTAGGGTGCTGGATTTGTAATCTAAAGGTCCCAAGTTCAAATCCTCCTCCCTGCCACTAGATGGATAATTTGTGTTTGGTGGTCCCAGATTCAACTTGTCCACACTTTGTAAATAGCCAGCTGGTCAGCCTTCCACAAGTTGAGTTTTGTTTTGGAAGTTTTTGTTAAATTTACAATATTTATTACCATACCTTATTTCGCTGTCCACAATTAGAATGACAGTGCTAAACACTTTGACACTTAAAACTCTTCGGTAAACCAGGTAGAAAACGAAGGTTTACCTTCACTATTTGGAAAGACTTCAGTCTTAGGACATCATTTATGGGGCCAAAGTTCTTAGAGAATCTTGAGACTGTTTTTTCGGTAATAACATCGCTCGATTCACCTCCAATATCATTGTCACCAGCAACATGGACCCTAGATATTCCATCAGGGGTGTTGAAAATTTTATCATGTCTGACCTAAAAAACAGAGTCCATTAGTAGTGTAGAATTCTACTAGTGCACTAATGCAAATACTGCAATCTGATTGGCAGAGCTACATCAGCAATTAGACTGCGACAGCAGGAGGTCATCTACTAAATGGTGATGTTCTTGTTTGTTTTGACAAAGTTTTCAAAGAATATTTTGATGCAAATGGATACTGGTAATTAAATTCCTGAGAAGACTAAAACAAAAATATGACCGGTTTCTTACCTTTTAAAATTTTGAAATGTATCATTGAAAAAATGATGTATGTGCACACACAACTTCAGTGTCAAATGCAACTCAATCTGAGCAATTTTTCTAAGGTGCAAAGTTTAATATGTCAAGAGGAGACTGGAAACTGTTAACTAAGGTAGTTTTCAGTTAATTCTACTAAAACAATTTGATTATTCACTCTTGATTTCTAAGAGGTGACAGTAAATTCGTCCTTCAGCCTCATCAACTAACGCCTCATTGAAATCTTGAGCTCATGATCTAATTGTTAATTAGAAATTTACATATTTTGCCACAGTTATACAGTCATTTAGTTACCAGTGCCCACAAGCTACAAAGTTAATAGTCTTTCAGATTATTGTTTGGATTACATTTGCAACCTATCAAGACATTAATGCTAGCTAACTAAGCCATAACAAAGTACACATAATTAACATGTGAATGGTGTAGGTATCCAATTAAAAAAATGAAATTGGATACCTGCAATTGGACACCCACATGATTGCACACTGATTACATGACAAATAGGCATGCAGAGAACCAATCAAGATCAAGAATTTTGTTATAGATATGATTAACTGGCTAATCATAAAAAAAATAATTTCCACAAACATGCATGATTGGTGCATAAACTGCTGTATTTAATGAACTAATTGATCTGGGAAGTTGTAATTGGATGGTGTCATCAGACACTATAATCGGACAGTTACATGAGCCAATCTTTTGAAGTCCTCTTTACTAAATCCACCAACCACAACACTGATTACAGTCACTACTGGCAGTTACCAATTTAAGAGTTAGACTGACTTTGCAAAATTGTGGAGCCTTAAGCTTCCTGTGACTGTTTTGAAAGAATCGTAACAGCCATTTTGCAAGCTATTCTACATATTTTAAACAATTATATTTAAAAATGACTAATTTATTTTTCCAATGAAACTTGTACTTTTGTAGGAAATTGTAATGGTTATGATTAATTAGTAACAGGACATTGTGTCATCCAATTCAGTCTGCATCATTAGCAAATCAAACTTAAGCTTCATCATCGTCTGATTTCATTCATCACCCATATGCTTACGGACTCCACTCATGCAGTCCTATTATTTAAATTAATTATTTATTTAAATTATTGGAACAATTTAAAAAAGTTCAGACAAGTACTTTTACATTTTTGATCTATTTGGTAGTTTCTTTTTAAAAATACCTTGTACTCCTGAAATTCATCATCAGTTGCAATGTATCCTTCGTCTAACAAGTCACCTTGAATATTATTCAAACCAATTTTGTATCAGTGGGTCATCAACAGTTAATCTAAGCTTCTTGTGTTAGCAACATTAAGCTAACCATATAGTCTTACATAAACATCTTTTTTTGGTAAATCAAACCCAAGCCTTTTATACACGATGTTAACAGCAATCATTTACATGACATAATGTTAGCCACAGGTGGCCCAAGCGCGAGATGAGAGGAAATAATTAAACTGTAAGTGAAACATACGCAAACTTGATTCTTGACTACGAGCCGTGTTGTGTTACAAAGATGCGATTTACAAGGGTTTGTATGGGAACTTTACGAATTTGCTTTAAATACCTAAAATTTAATGTTTTGTGAATAAAACTGGCTTGTCTTGCTTTCGTGTCATATTCTTTGTTGTTTCACTGTGTTGGAGGGGATTTTGAAGCGCTTTCAGCGAGTTAGCACAGGTGGTGACACAAAAGGTATCAAATTTCAGGTAGTTTTGTTGCTCCCAAAAAATTCAGATGCTGCGAAAAAATGTCAAAGTTTTCTTCGGGCCAGCTTCAATTTTACATTTTTGCAGAAAGAGTGTTTGGGGTTAGGTGCATGTTAAAATGACCCATCAAAATCTAAGTCTTGGAAGGTGCTGGAAACTGTTTTGAGCCACCTTGATATAAAGGTGTATGAACTGGTACAGGGAAATTTTTACTGGAGCCTAACAGAATACTGGGGAGAAACCTGTGCTGGACTACATGTACATCCAATCCAGGGAGAGTAGAAATACTCCTTAGGGACTCCCAGGGGAACAAAGGAACAAGTGCATGTGATCATTTATTTTAAGGGAACAAGGATCATGTTTTTGGAGATAAATTTTAAGGTATCTATGCTGTTAAAGGGAGCTTTGACAAAACATAAATAACCTTGGAAATAATGGCATTTGTTACTAGTGTCAAAGTGTTGCTTTGCAACCTGTCTCAGTTTCCAGCTAGGAGTTAATTAATTACCAGGACCCCAATAGACATGTTAATTAGTATTCTTATTTAGCTTGTCGTCTTTTAACATGCTTAAATGTGTTTAACTGTGTGATTCTTCTACATTGTACACCTCCTAGTCTGGGGAATTGTGTGTTTCCAGAAAATATCCATACCCCCCCCACGGATGGTCGTTCAGTTTTAACCCCCCCACCCCCCTGGAATTTCCATTCCAGAGGGTCTGTGGTGGACCCCCCCACCCCCTAGGATTTTCCAGTTTTTTTTT
>OMLO01002023.1_pt1 | contig 16079 bp, 6 predicted proteins | sample 1674811 | NCBI WGS metagenome assembly OMLO01 (sample SAMN06265003, study PRJEB25207) | coral metagenome | isolation source: Coral host | place: Mexico:La Bocana,Puerto Morelos, Mexico | collected 2008-11-13 | reverse complement strand
TTTTTTGTTTATACTACAAGGCAAAGAAATTTCGCATTTCATATAACACACGAACACATATTTTTATTTAGTCACGCACACTTGATTGGCTTTACAACAACACATGACTGGCTGTAATTTTTACATGTAAGTATTTCATATTTGGCTTAAATACTACTGGTCTTAGCCAATCACATTTCAGAAATTTCTTAGTCTGTAGTATAATTCTGAAAACATAATGAAATCCCTGTAATGATGCCAAGAGTAAAAAAAAATAGACTTAAATATTTATTGTCAACATATTTATCACTGCTGTGTTTAACTGAGGACACTGTAAATGAGAAAAAACATATGCCAAACTGACAAACTTCTTAAGTGCCAGGTGGTAGGGCACTAAAAAGTTGGCAATTTTAGCTTGGGAGGTGAACTTAATAATACTGAGTTTTCAAATTTAAGTGGCTTGGTGGTGGATTTGAACTAGGAATGTTCAGATTTCAAAATCAGTGCTCTTAGCCGCAGAGGCTTTATGTGCCACTTGACATAAAAGGCGATGAAGGCCCTTACAAGCTTATCAACACAGCCTTAAATATACAGATTATTATACAACATGACAGTTTCCTTCTCATGATATTTAATTCCCAGATATCAGTTTGATATTTTCTTTTTTATCAGATATGGGAGCTTGCTGATCCACAAGGGACCGGATTCCTAGACAAACATGTAACTACAAAAACCTCTTTCTAACATTATTCTTCTAAAGTTGGTTTGTTTGTCGACAAAGTACACTTTGTCAAGAAGAATCAAATTAACTTTAGTAGCTTTCCATAAAGAACCACTATTGAAAGTATTGTGATAAATTGTTTTTGGCAGTTGAGTAAAGCATTGATTGCTTCCTATTGCAATGCAAACTATCCCAACACATTGATAATTCAATGATTCATTGTGCTCTGATTCCAAAGCTGTGAAGAGGTCAGTTTGTATGGTATCAACATTGAAGTCTTCCAAAGTGAATTAATATTAATATATTCTTTCTACTGACAGCGATTTTTCTTGGCTCTGAGACTAATTGCCTTGGCACAGAATGGTAAAGATGTTTCATTATCAAATCTTATGTTGCTTGTTCCAGCTCCCAAAGTGGTACGTCTCAGTGCATAGTATTTTGTTCACATGCTTTTGGATCTGTGAATGACTTTTTATTTTGCTTTATTCTCCTTTAGGTGTAAACCTCAAAGATAACCCCTTTTGCACCTTATTGAAGTACCTATCTCTTTTAGTGATAATGACCCTTCTCTAATGAGCCCTTTGCCCTGAGCTAACTGACTTATTTCTTTGGGCTTCCTATGGAGCAAAGGATAGCATAAATTTGCCGCATTTTCTGTACCATGCCCCTCTTGGCTGACCCATTGGGCACCTTTTGGGAACCCCTCATCCCTAGTAAATGGCCACTCTACAGCAAGTGCCCACTCTTGAGCTGACTGACTCAGTGACTTATTTATTTTAAAATTTATGCTCCGTATAAAGCCAAGGGGTTCTACAATGTTGTGCCAACAGACCTTGTTTGCTGCACACCCTTAAACTACCCAAACTTAATAAGCATCTCAGGCACTGAATTCTTGTCACCTTCCTACTGATAATATGTTGGTATTGCAAGGAGAAATAACTTTTGATTACAGTAACTATATTCTCAAAAATTAAAGGATTATGTCTGTATTATATATCTTATTTCCTTTATACTTATTAGTCAGCGTAATTATACTTTGACAGTTTTTTTTTAATAATAATTTTCTAGGGTGAAATGATGCCCCCTGCGGTACCTCCCCCACAAGAGAGCACACTTTGGGCTGTGAAGCCAGCAGAAAAAGCCAAGTACGACAATATTTTTGAGGTAGGTTAACCTTTTTCATTGGAAATCTGCTAATCTGATTGGTTATCTCATTTGTTTTTATTCTCTAACAGACAACGATCGGGTGTATACTGCGCCTGAAACTGAAAATAATTATTGTTATTAAGTTTAGCTCTGAAAATGTGCAAAATAGTAGGTTATGTGCTTTCATCCTTTAAAGTGTATACTAGTGTGCCTCAATGACTTGTCACTTATAGGAAACTCAGCCTTGATGTCTAAATGTTAACTGGGGGGGATTCTTTCATAAATTGGGTAAATTATGTTTTTTCTCTCTTCTGGTTTTAGGGACTAAAGCCAGTTAATGGACTGCTTCCTGGAGATAAAGTAAAACCTGTGAGTTTTCCTCATATTTTAATTAAATAAATTATCTTTACTGAGATCCATATTTTCTTCCTGTTAATTAATTAATGTACCTACTGTGAGGTCTGCATTGGGTAAAAATTGGTCAAGTTCCAATCTCCGATCTAGCTTGCCAAAAAGAAACTTCCTAGATACAGACGTAACAAGTTGGTTCAGTGACAGCCTCTGATAAAATTCTAGTGTCAAACTTATCTACAGATCCTCCTTGACAAAAGTTATTTTCTTTTATGCAATGTTTTGGAAAGCAGATTCAAACATCCAATTGAGAGTCCATATTACAGAATTCTTGGACTGCCTGTGGAGGTGGGGGGAGGTTCACATGTGAAAGCACTGGGGATGCTCTTTAGAAAATGTGAATTACCGGTAAACCTCCAAAAGAGACCAATCTGGGCGTGGCTTGAGCGTTGTTTGACCCCCTAAACGACACCATTTTTAAACAAACAGACAGTGTTTTTTCGTTATATCTTAAAATGCAACCCCTAAACATACCTCCTTGACTGTTAAAATAGTGGCATTTCATTCTGAACACCTTTAGTGGGACAAAAGTCTTTGACCCTGTAAACCCAACCTCTCACATGGGAGTCCTCCTCATAGGGTTTTCATGATGGAACAGTTTGCTATATACTGATATATGTTAGACAAACTGTATTCCTTTATTTAGATTTACTAATTATGACAATTTTGTCTGCATCCCAGGTACTTTTAAACTCCAAGCTTCCCATTGATGTGCTTGGTCGAGTCTGGGAGCTTGCTGATATTGACAAAGATGGCATGTTAGACAGTGATGAATTTGCTGTGGTGAGAAAAAAATTATATGAGAAGTAGTTACTTCCTGGCCAGAAAATGTAATTTAAAGGTAGCCCATTAACTTTAAGATCCAATTCAAAACAGGTCAAATTGATTAAAATAATCATCTTTCTCAAGCTTCTAAGGATTGTTATTTTTAACAAATAGATTCCATTTGGCTGTATATCTTCTCAGTAATAGTTCACCGATGACGTCAAAATGTGGTAAGAACAAAAACATAGTACAAGAGTGCTGCATGTCACTGATATTCTTACCACATTTCAATGTCTTCTGTGATCTTTTACTGAATAGATGCACAGAAACATGGAAGGTACTTGATGTTTAATTATTGTACATATTGAAATTGATTTTGATCAAATTTCTGTTAAACTTTAGGCAATGCATCTGGTGTATCAAATGAATGTCTTCAGTGATCTTTTACTGAATATATGCACAGCAACATGGAATCTACTTGATGTTCAGTTGTTGTGCAGATTTGAATTGATTTTGATCAAACTTCTGTTAAATTCCAGGCAATGCATCTGGTGTATCGTGCTTTGGAGGGAGATCCAGTTCCTCTTTCACTTCACGGCAAAGTCATTCCTCCTTCAAAAAGGAAGTTAAAACTGTCGTCATCTGCGCCTTCATCGCCATCTCCAAAGGGACTCACACCACCCTCAGTCAGCAGTTCTGTACTCTCCGTCACCGTGAGTTGAACATTATTTTAAATTATCATTTTAAAGCTTGTATAATGTCACCGTTAGAGGTGAACCACAGTTGAATCTTTGCTTAAGACCACCTCTGTACGATGATCAGGGTTGTTCATCCCAACCATGCACTAGTGACCACCTCCGTATATTATGACCAGTCCTTATCCCGCCAAGGGATGCACAGGGCCATTCGGTCTTTCCCTAGCGGGAGTTGTCTTGTTCCATATTTCAGGTGTCATTCCAGGTCTGGTGCGTGAAGTTGAATCTGTACAATCCAGAGTGGCCATTATAGGTGTAGAGAGGTTGAACTGTAGTGTATTACAATAGTTGTAGCTTTCAAATTGTCTCAGTTTACTGTTAGTGATTATCATGTATTAGTGTAGACAACTAGTGCAGCAGATGCAGTGACATAATCCTAAATGAGAATGTTAGGGCAGTGGACTCTGGATCATTCTGTTGTGTTTGTATGGGTAATCAAATGGTGACGAGTGATTTCATGCGCGTTTTGTCAAAATTCTAATAATTTCCCGAGCCTTTAGCCTTTTGTCACCCATGATATTAGTGGAAAAACTTCATACTCTCACAGTAACTCTTTCCACCCAGGTGTATTAATGAGTGCAGCCATCTGCCAAATTTGATGCTGTGCATAACCCTGTAATGGACAGGCATGGAATCTAAACTTGAAGAGGAAATAAAAACTGCTCTGATGGCACTCTAGTCTTGTATGTAGACTTTTTCTGCCTACTATGCTAATTGAATAGTAAATGTAATATAATTATTTCATTTTCAGACCCCACAAGAAACTACATGGGTGGTTACAAGTGCTGACAAATTGAGATATGATGCCATGTTCAAGCAGGCTGATAAGGATGCTGATGGGCTTGTTTCTGGTATTGATATTATTTTATTCGAATTAAGAAGACATAGAAAACATGTACCATGTTTTTATCGGGTTTTAGTATAAATCTACCAGTGTTTTATCATGAAAATCCTAGATCAAGTCCTGGCTGGCATCACTTCAATGTACTGTATGCTGTGTTACTTACCATGCCAAAACTCTTTCTGGAACTTCTGGAGATTTCAAGGAGATTCTCCTAGCACCTTGCGAACAATGGTGTCTTGTACAATCCTAGACAAAGGGGAAAATCTGTAAAACTCTTTAATCAAAATGTGTTTACGTGCAAACTCATGCTGCTGTTGTCTCATAGGAGAAGAAGTAAAGAGTATATTCATGGCATCTGGATTACCACAGCAAATTCTTGCTCACATTTGGTAAGCCAGTCTTCCTTTTTCTCTCATCCACAGAGGCTCAAGATGGGACTGGTGTGTTCTATTTCTCTCTACCCAGTCTTTCCACATGCTCTTTTATACAAAATAAGAAACAGAAGCCTTTAGCTTTGCTAAAGAGAGAGAGAGAGAGAGAGAGAGAGACAGTCCTCTTTAGTCTATCCGATACAAGACTCCCTTACAGTTTAATATTTGCAATTGAATTTAAGTTTGTATTAGTTTTGGTTAGAAAAACCTGCCTGCTTATCCATGCTGTTACATTGAACTAGCATCTCTTGTGTAATGCTTCACTTACAGTACTGCAAGACACATTGTCTGTATTGTTTATTGGATCAATTGGCATTGTACTGTATTGAGAAAGTTTGACTTAATTCAGACTTGGGATGTAATGACTGATGCTTGGTGCTATTTGTTTACATTTTAAGGGGGCTCTGTGACATAACAAACCAAGGTCGCTTGAATTCTGAGCAGTTTTCCCTGGCCATGTATCTTATTCACCAGAAGGTAATGGGCGTCGATCCCCCTCAAACATTGAGCCCAGAGATGGTGCCACCTTCTATGAGGAGTGGAGGTGCTGTTACCCCTGCAGTGGGGGAAGAGAGGGTAAGGTTCTGTTTTTCTCTAGAGTTTCTGAAGAGGAGAACCTAAATGCAAGTTAAGCTCCTAGCCATATTACAGTTTATTTAAGACCGTAGCTGGCTCTTATATGTAAATTCTCTCTACTTCTAAATTATCCATTGACTTAATTCTCCAGATAGTAGTTCTTTGAATTTTGTGATTTATCAAGATATTTCTTCTCATTGCTGATAATTTTCATTTAGCACTAGTCTGTTACCAATGCATTGACATTGTAAGGAGAAAACAGATCTTCATCACTCTTGGAAATCAAAAGATTACCAAGTTTTGATTTATATTGTCTGAACAGGAAGGTGCAGCGGCAGGAACAGCACTTTCAGCCCTAAGTGATTTTTCTGCTATCAAAGAACTTGACAAAATAACAAAAGAGATAGAGGAACTTGGAAGGTTAGTGTGCAAATTCATATGGAATGCAATTTAATGTATTTTACCTACGACACTAAAACAAGAAACCTTTCTCATTTCACTACTTAACTTAGAACTTTTAAGTCTTGTTTTTATTTATCACCACTCAGCACACTCTAAATGTGACTGATCCTAGGAGTGTGCAGAACACTTGTCAAAATGAACTGAGTAAGGTGGTTGGTGTTTGAATACTGTTGGGAAGTCAGATTTTTTTATTGATGAACATTTTATCTTTCACAAACCTTAATGAACTTAAATCATATTCAGAGAAAATTGCTTGTTACAGTACAGTGTAAATGTCTTCAAAAAAAGCTTTGCTGTGAAATCTTTTTTTTTTCTAATTTTATGATTTTGTTCTTGTCAGTCTCATTCTTTCTGTGGACTGTTTTTGACAGGGAAAAAGCCAGTTTACAGCATGAAATTGAAGATAAAGAAGACATGATCAGGCAGAGAAATGGAGAAATACAAGTACATAGTCTGTTTCCTGTGCATTAATTGGTTACATTTTATCAGATCATCCTTCAGTGTTGTATGAATCCTTCCACATTGTTGGTTGAGGGACCTAAAATAGTGTTTTTCACAATGAGGCAGTAAAAAAAAGAGATTAAATATTCAATAGGGCAACTCAAAAGAGGTATTCCAAGGGGAGGGACTGAAAAGAGAGAGGGTTGAAAGGTGAAGAAAGAGAGGGACAGGGAGGCTTTAATATAATAGATTTTTTTATGATCTTCTTTACAGAATCTTCAAAGTGAGCTTGAGAAAACCAAAATAAAATATCAGGAATTAGAGAAACAAAAAACGGAGTCGCAAGGCAAACTAGATGATTTAGACAAAGAGGTAAGATAAGTCAATTACACAGTTTTTGTTGTGTTTGTATTATCCTTGTTACTCGGAGGACCCTCAGCTGCTCTGTAGAAAGCATTGTTGTGTGACAATCAATGTAACGCTACGAAGGAGCTACACGTTCCCCAGCGTCACGCACCATTGTGATTAAGGCGAGGGTAGGCCTGAAGGCCGTATTTTGGCAGGGTATTATGGGTAGCTGACTGCGTAGTATATTATTAACGTAAGTATCTCCTTCACGTCTCAAGCAATCAAAAATCTCTGCTCATCCCACATATTTATGTTTTTAATTTTTTTGTAAATTGTTTTGGGTAAATTTGGGGATAAACAGTTTTTCCCTTGAAAAGGATAAGTGAAATTTATGGAAATAGGAAATTTTGAAAATTTGATGTTGTTTTAAAATTAGAATTTGAAGCTAAAAATTGGTAGACGTACACCAAACAGTTGCCCACCAACCTGGAGTGCCCTTTCGGGAGCGTTCAACTGTCTGGTGGTGTTCCAAAACTTTTTTTCCTTTTAATCCTTCCTTAAACTTTGTAAAATTTCACGTAGATTCACGTGTACCCCCGCCTTAATCAATTTTTTCTTTGTTTTCTTTCTTCACCAGAAAGCCAAATTAGAAGAGATGTTAAAGGAAATGAAACAGAAATGCGATGAAGAAACAAAAACGGTGAGATTTATTTCTTGCGTCTAGTTTCTCTGATATAGGATGATCACAACCCGTGGAGAAGGGTGCTCATCGGAAAAAAGGAATTAACCCCTAACGGAGACCATTCTGGGCGTGCCTCGAGCGTTATTTGACGCCTAAAAGATACCATTTAAAATGGAGCAGTCTTGATTACCAGCCGCCGTTTAGATAAGGAGCCCGCGCTAGTAGACCGGTCTCAGGTCAGCAGCGGAAATTGATTTAAAGACGGAACGAGCGCGTTTTTTAATTGTTATCTCTTCGAGTGCGTCCCATAAAGACTTTGACAGCTAAAATTGGTGGCGTTTCGTCCTGAACACCATAAGTAAGACCAAAATCTGTGATTTACACTCTTAATCGAGACGATGGAAACGGTTGACGCTATGTCTCTATAATATTTGATTCTTTTTCGTACTTCCCTCTTCAGATAAACAGTTTACAAGCGCAAATCTCAAATTCAAGGCAATCAGCCCTGGTGAGTGGATATCTCTGAATTCTTCAAACTTCATTTCACCAAGACTGGTACATCCAAAACTAGTTATATACGCCCAGTTTAATAGAGATGGGGCTCATTTGAAGGCTTAATTTCAACCCAAACCCTTCAACGCAAACTCTTTGGTGCGAGAGATGCCAAGGAGACAAGGACTTGGTTTCCATTTTAAGCGTTGCCTTTTTCTAAGAAAAATTTAAAGTAACGTTACTCGACGTTTCTACGTATCGCGATGGTATCATTATCAAGAAAGGGAAATTCGGGAAATGTCAAAGTTGTTAAGAGAGTTAAGTTTTGAAAATCACAAGATGGAATTACCGTGTGTGTGTGCAAAAAGGCTGATAGACTAGTGTCGTGCGTCGAGTTCGATTTCACGTTTAGTGATCGTTTGAGCTCTTGTTTTAACATTATATCATAAACAATGCAGTCAAGTCTATTCTCTAGCACTTCGTCAGAACCGAGTAATTGTCTTGTCACCAGCTTTTAACCACAAAAGATTTTATGTCCCTTGATTTAGAAAGGTGTGGCGGACATTGGTATCAGTAAGACATTGCTGTTCGTGCGTCTCAGTCTTGTAACATTGTGTGAAGCAGCAATCTAGCTTGTGTATTTTGTAACCTTCAAATATGCGACTTTTTATGACTAAAGTAACACTTTTTTGAAAAAAAATATTTAAGCAACAAGAAGAAGAACTTAGTCAAGCTAGGGACGAGTTGAACAAGATTAGAGAAGAAGAAACCAAGCTTGAACGAGAAGTAAGTTCCTTTGACTCTTTAGTGAGAAATATTAAAATATCGATTCTGCTTCAGTTTTTTATTTAGAATAATGAATTGTCTGCAGTCTATTAAACATCTGGCCATTTTTTTTCACAGATCGAAGGAAGCAAAGAGCATCTCGAGACCGTACAAAAACAAATTAAATCTGTTCAAGCTGAGCTTTCACAGGTAAGTGATTAAGGCCCCATCCACACTGCACCGGGGAAATTTGAAAACGGAGGTTTTACTCTGAAAACAAATTAAATGTTTTTCGTCCACACAACACTACGCTACACTACTAATTTGAAAACGCAACAATCAGTTTTCCGTCCACACTTATTGTGTCTACCCACAAGGTGTCCAAACGAGAAACTGTTTGATCGTGTTTGATCGCCAAACATTTCTCGTTTGACAGTTTAATCACACGAGATTCACAGTTTAAAACTTGTAATTGTTGATGTCTCCCTTAGGCGAGATCCAAGGTCTCCACACTAGAAGAAGCAAACAGCAGCTTAAACTCGAATATCGCTCATTACAATTCACTGATGAACTCTAACAGTTTATCCAGTGGCCCAGCTTCCATTCCGGATTTTAGTCCTCTCTCTGACGCGTTCGACATGACTCCGACTCCGTCAGAGGCGGACGCCATGAGTGTCAGAGCGACGGTAAGTTCTAGAAACAATTTACCATATACATAACTTTCTTACTCAATTGTTATCTTGTTATGTCTGATGTAAAACATTACCCAAAGTTACCCGTTTTGGTTTTGTAGCATTACGCTTGATAATTGGCTTAAAAAAACTCGCGCCGCTTTTTCATCCAATCAGAGGTAATATTTAAACCCATCGTGTTTCCCGCGTTTTGCGTCAGTTTCATTTAACTAGTTCCAGTTTTGATTGGTTGACTGGTTTGTAGGTGTCCCTTGAGTACTTTCGTTTTGGCTTTACGACACTACACAAATACAACGTGTATTTTTACAAGCAATGGTAGTTGCTCAAAAAATCACGTGAGCCAAATCCCGTGTTTGAATTTCTCACCTGATTGGTCGAAAAGACACAATCTTTGCTCTGATTTGCTAGACTGAGTGTTGTGATCAATACTAAATAAACAGAACACCACTGTAGTCTAAGGCTTTTATCTCGGCGCACACATTCTCAAACTGAGCATGACAGTGTTTTCTTTTCCTGATATTTTTCAGGCTGGAAGCAGCCCTGTTAGTAGTATAAGCGGTTTTAGTGTTGGATCTGGTCGAGTAGATGAAGCAGTAGATGATTTTAAGGTAGGTTTCGGAGTGGAATTGTAAAGAGATTGTCAAACAGCTGTTTTTAAAAACGTGACTTTTGGAAAAAACTAGAGCCTATTTAGAGAAGTATGCTTGCACTGTATTTGTCTCAATTCTTGAAATTTTTCTTTCAGGATACAGATCCCTTCAAGAGTAAAGAAAATTTATTTAGTTCCTCAGAAACAGGTGATCTCTTTTTAAAAATTTTCATTTGTTTATTTCTTGAAGTTACCCCGCGAACAGGCTTCCCACCGAGGGCGAGCCGTTTAGCGCGAAATGAAGACCCTCTCGTCACAAGACTGCTCTCGGTTCCCCCCGCTCGTCCTACACCATACTCGGCTAGCTCGCACCAAACCCATCCGGGTGCCTGTTCGCAGGCTTTTTTTGTGTGAGTGAGCGTTAAATAGCAAACAATGGAAGCAGAGCCATGTTTATAATGAACAGTCACGCCCATCCAATGCTTTTCAATATATCTAGTCAGGTATTACGTATCATCTCAGCTTATCTCAAAGTTAGACGTTTGTTACAGTCTGTTTTTTGTGCCTCTGAAGAACGGTGAACCTGTTTTCGTTTACTGCATTGTTTACTAGTGGCTGCTTCCGCAAATTTTGTACTTGTTTTTGGGGCAGTGCTGTGCATTGATTTTATGTCAAAACTCATTTGACATGTGTTCTCTTTCAGAATCTAATGACCCTTTCCACGTAGACGACCCTTTTAAAACAGATCCGTTTCATTATAAAAGTGTCTCCTTCGCAGACCCCTTCCCTGGAGATCCATTTGAGGTAAGAAGACACGAACAACTTCAGTGTTAAGAGAATGTTTTGTTGATGAATAACTCCGGCAATTTGTCCCGGGCGTTTTGTGGACTCCTCGATGAAACCGTTTCATAGCCAAGGTTGCGTTTCATTTAACCACTCCAATTTCGGATTTAGTTAATACAGATTGTTTGAAGGTTCAACTAAGCTTTAAACAATCTTTAAAGGGGTCTAGCTGACGATTAAGGCACAACAACAAGGGGCCTAGGAATGACTTTTTCTTTTCGAAACAAGTGAGTGACCCGAGTGACTAGGCGATGTAATTCGTAACAAGTTCGCTCAAATGGAACTAAGATCTAAAACCAGCTTTTGTTTCCAATCTGAACGATCCATCCTCGGACGTGCATTGCAATTTTAGATTAGTTTGGCTATAGAAAGCGCCTTCCCGGGAAATCTTATTTGCGATAGCAAAATCTACCAAAGTGAAGCTAAGAGACGTTGGTCGTCTTTTGGTGTATCCCGGCATTGTTAAAACTTGACTGAGTTTTGTGTTCTGTCCCTCAGGGTGATGATCTGTTCAAAAGCGACCCTTTTAAAAGTGATTTACCAGCGACTGGAGAATCAAATGGTACTGGATCAGGAATAGCGAATGGTGAATCTTAAATAAATATATACTGAAATTAGTCGTGATTAATATTAAATATTTATTAATAGGTTCTTTAAATGTAGAAAATTCGTTCAGTCGTTTATTTACACTACAGTAATTTGTATGGAAGTTTCCAAGAATGTAGTTGAAAAAATAAAAAAAATAACATATTATTTATAATCTAGTCACAATGAAAGTTGCTGTAGCTTCTGAAGGTGCTAACTGAAGTCTCTTTAAAATCAATTTCTGTAAGTGCTTCCTTTTTCATATTTGTCTCTTTGTTTTTTCGCTTGACTAAGTTTGGGTAAGTGTACCGTTCTGTCACGCAACGCTACGTTCCGGTCGTCTCTCTCTAGCGTTCCGTGACAGAGAAAGAACCAGAACTAGAATAGAGACTAGTCCTTGGCTAAGCAAGAGCAAAGTACTTAATAGAACTGATTTGAGGATAATTTTAGGCAACGGGGCATTTTTTAAGTTGACTTGACTTTTTTGCTTGTTTGTCTTCCAGGTTTATCGTCTTCACCAGCAAAATCAGATCCCTTCGCCATGGATCCTTTTCAAAGTACATTTCCTAGTAGCAAAGTAAGTGTTGTTTGTTATGTACAAACTGAGGCAAGTTTTCTTGGCCACAGCGGCTCGAATTTCCACTTACTTTTTCTCTAGATGGTTATGAGTGTTAAAGTCGAACCCCAACGAAGCGACCACCTATTAAACGGTCACCATCATTAGGCGGCCAGTAATCAAAGTTCTATTGTTTTTACCTATATTTAAGCAGTTAGCTCTCCAAGGGTGGCCGTTCAGCATAGGTTGAAATTTGGTGCTGCACATTGAAAATAGAGCATTAATTTTGTATTTAAATACTCGTTTAAACTCGTTCACAGACGGTATCAATTGTCCGTCAACTGCTTTCGTGGAACCCATATGCTTTAGAATCAAAGCCGATACTTTCTTTGTTTTATTGCTCTGCTCACATTACCTACATAATAACGATACTTACACAAAATACTCTACTTACCTTACGTTCCGTTGCACACTACTTACATTACATACTTTAGACTTGATGTTGCGTTGGAGTAAAATTCATTTAGTGTTTCAAATTATCTTCACGTTTTAGGCAAAACCTTGATTACTGTGGTCACAGCTCCAAGAACATTTTCTCGCAAACTAATGATTCACTTTGACAAAACATATCATTCTAGTTCAACTTGTAGACAACAAATTTAAATTTGAGGTTCAAAAAAACACCTTCCTCTTTAAAATTCACAAATTCCACTTAAATCCGTCAAAATGGTATAATTGTCAGTGCCAAAGCCCTAGTATCATTTTAGAACCAACTGGCTCACTTTGCGTTTGTCATTACCTTGGGATCGTTTCTTGTGTGCCTTCATAACTGATCACCTTCTGTTTTTATTATTATTGTTTCAGAGTTCAACAGATAACTTTTTCAGTTCAGATCCGTTTAAACCATCTGGAAGTGGCTCGGATTCCAAGAAAAACACTGATAACTCACAAGGAAAGGATTCGAGTTCTGTTAAAGATCCCTTCAGCAATCCCTTTGGTTCTGATCCGTTCGGTAAGTTTTCATTATTTACCGTAGAACTATTTTAAGCATGCTCCGAAGACCTTTGAGGGGTTAGTGTTGCGTTCGAGGTAGTGGAGAGCCCGGGGATCCCCATACAAAAAGGAAGGGGTGCTTGTCGAAAATTTTCAGGTAAAAAGATCCTGTTTTGTAGACATGGCTTGAAGTATATTTTTTTTTACCCCGAAACGGTATCAATTCTAAAACAACACATAATCTCCTGTCATATTTTTTCGGCTCAATGCACTAAAACGCACCTCTGTGGACCCTTTGAGGCTGAAAACGATAAGAGGTACCAAACATCTTTTTTTAAGCCGTAAAAACTACGATGAACACCCATATCCATGTTATATGGATGTTTCCCTCCCCCCCGGACTGGGTAGAGAAGGCTATTTCAAATCGTTCTTCTAATGGCCTCCCTGCTATGGAGTTACCAACAAGAGAAAGCGGGGTGCTTTTAAGAAAACTGAAATTTTAGACCGGGCGAACAGGTTCCCGGCTTCAAATGAAGCTCGCGGGCTAAGGAGGAGGGAGTTTATAGAACATAGATTGAAAATTGATGATCTATAACTGTTTTATTATCATTTGTTGCAGGATCATGATGAAACGTCGTCGATAAAATGTTTAAAATCGAAATATGAAGAGAAGGAATATCTGAAGAAGAATATGGCTTTTAGCAAGTCCCGTGCTTCAGAGAGTACGAAAAATAACATATCAAGTATATATGTAGAAAATTAATACCAGAAATTGCTTTCTCGATAGAAATCCCTTTTAAGAAATTATTCCGAGTCCGCGATTTTCGTAACAGGTTGCTAAGTTACGTGACGTGTCGTTGTGACGTCAGGCTGTCGTAGCAGCTGTCGGTGCGGTCGCGAGTATTCGTGCAGCATTCTGATTGGCTTATTAGACTCGGAAATACTACAGATAATTTGACGAAGATTTACCGAATATGGTCGATTGTTTCTCCGTCCGCACAATGCAAGAGTGTTTGTATTGTTATAAAAGAGTGTTTTGCTGGCGCATGGCTTGTGATGTAATTTTGAAAGTTAACAAGTTTAATGGACCATTATACGTAAATACATCATTTTTATTAATAATATTCATTTTAAGCACTTTTGCCATGTTTTCTTCTATGGAGTTTAACGCAATCTAGAAATTAAAGTTGCTTTCGGCAAGGAAAGTTATTTATTTTTACTGCAAGTGTAGGGATTTATTCAAGGGAATCTCTGCGGACAAGGAACACATCACGTGTATGTAATGTAAACATTTAGCTAGATTTCCTTGCTGTTTTCTGTTCTGCAGAATAATCGCAGGCTCTGATTCACGAAGAACCTACTCACAGGCTAGATAATAAGTTCACAATTTTTTGGAGGTAAATGGTGCTTTCCATCCTTATTAGACCGCGTCGTAGGCTCGTTCAGCTCTGGAGGAAAAGGAAGGTAGCTAATTTTGCCGTCGAAATTCAACGGAAATGTTATGAAATTACTGTGTATATATATGTATGAGGCGCGCCTCTCTCTTTGTTTGTTTTCGTAACTTTCTCTGCATAATTTCCAGTTACATTGTTTTGTCATAAACACACAAAGGTGTTCGTTCTTGGAAAATTATGGTGTATTTGACTTAGTTTTGGATTTATAAACACTGCTAAGAATGGTTAGGAAATTAGGGGAACAAGAAAATAATTTTTCATTTGAAGGAATCCTAAAAATAACTGTTTTTTAGGATAGAAAACTGAAAACAACAAATACTGAAATAAAACAAAAATAAACAAGGAAAATAGTTCTCGGCCAATTTACAGAGACAACCAAAACAAATCTAGTTTTCAAACCCCAAAATCGCGTAAGAACTCAAAGTGGAACTCTGTTAATAAGGAAGCCAAACGGGCACATTGTGAGAAATGTCGACTCTTTAATACGGTTTCAAAAGCAAAATCAACAACATTCGTCACTGATAAATCGGATTCCCACGCGCCAACGTTGTAAGACAATTTTATAGTATTTTTATACATTTTGTTTTGTGTTTATCAGACACATGTTTTTGCTTGTGTTAAAATAAAGACTATGCTTAGCACTTGTCCAAAAAATCTGGGTTTCGCTATACACTTGTTTGTGCCTTTGAATTTCAAATTTGTGTTGGCGTGCTAATGTTTGGTTCCTGCAATCGATTGCGTTATGTTGAACAGCAACCTTGCTTACTAAGAAACAGTGTTGATCAGTGTCAAGTTGAAAAATAATTCGACATATCAGTTTTGATATATACCCCATTTATGAACTTCCAAACTTTTCAGCCAACTGGTACAGTTAATCCTCTACGTAAATTTCTTCTCAACTGAAGGCACTGTTAGTTAAACCCCACCTCTAAATCTTTGTTTTAAATATCACAAGATAAGCCTTATTTTTTACATAGATAATTTTGACTTCAAAAATCAATAGCAAAATTGTTTCACCGCTTAGTCTTGTTTAGCACTTTTTTCAGTTTTAAACAAGCAAGGTAATGAAATAAAGTAGATAAAAAAATTGTTTATAAAGAATGGTCGTGGGTGCAGGAGGTTGCACGAATGTAGGATATATAGTTCGTCTGGTCTCAGGATTTCAGGCTATTTAACCTCAAGAATATCTCACTGAACGCAACAATAAATAAACGTACTAGCTGTTAATATTAAGAAACTTTATTGAACGCCATAAATGCAGCAATTCTGACGCTATAATGTGAAATAAACATCAGTTAAGTGGCTTTCAGTGTATCTCTTCACTTTAATTTCAAAACAGAACGAAAGACGCGAATCAAGATTGCTACACGTGTTTTGTAGTATTTTCTTTTGTTTCAAGACAGGTATTACGTTCTTCCTTCCGTGCGTTGCTACGATGCCGGAAGCAACTTAAAAGTGTTTCATTACTTGTTCAAAATCCAGGCGAAACAGTAACAATAAAAATGAGTTTGCGATCAATGTTCGTCGATTCTCAGCCGAAGCTTACGAA